>OHHP01000328.1_pt1 | contig 33756 bp, 19 predicted proteins | sample 1568121 | NCBI WGS metagenome assembly OHHP01 (sample SAMEA3879500, study PRJEB24766) | human gut metagenome | biome: human-associated habitat; feature: feces | place: USA | collected 1985/1987
TGATTTGTAATCAGCAGGTCGGGGGTTCAAGTCCGTCCACCAGCTCCATTGAAGCCTACTGTTTAGGCAGTAGGCTTTGATTTTTGAAAAACTTGATATGGGAGAATTCCCGAGTGGCCAAAGGGGGCAGACTGTAAATCTGTTGCGTTTCGCTTCGATGGTTCGAATCCATCTTCTCCCACCAAGCTTAAAAAACGCCTTAAACGCTAAAGTTTAGGGCGTTTTTCTTTTGCGTTTAGCAGAGATAAAACTCCTCTGAAAATCTGTTTGTCTAACAGTTATCTAACATAACGCTAACTAAGCAGGCTCATTGTCAATAGTTGGAGTAATCTGAAAAAAACGAAATATATGAAAATACTCAATACCGTGATGTTCAAATATAGCTTTCATAGAAAAATCCTCCTGTAATTTGATTGTACTATCATTTTACAGAAGGATTTCTATTTTTACCAATGTGCCGATTTCAAATGAAAACCAGTTAATTCAAATGTTCCTTGTACCAGCTAATTACAGCTTCTCTATCAGACTCAAAGAACTGCGTAGAAATATAAATATCCTTACCATTAAAGTGCAATTCTTTAGCTCTATACCTCTTGTGAGATGAATTTCCCATATTATCTGTCACATTGTCCGCAAATGCAGGATAATCTGTTGCTTTAAACAATGTTTTGGTGTATTCTTTTGTTTTCAATTTCTCGATTTCGGCTGTTGTAATTTTTGACTTGCTAATGAGGTCTTCAACTAAGTTGTAGAACAATTTTGCAACCGGAAGCATTCCCTCTGACCAAGTATTTTCGTCATCAATATCAAATGGTGCCTTTGAAAGTGAGAAGCTGAAATCATCTATATCCAAATTCATTTTCGACAACAAATCCTTAATAAATGAGATGATATTATTTGATGATAAGTTTGTTTCAAAGAAGATACCACTGTTATCAACTTGTTTAGCTTTGCGAAGTTTTCTTTTATCGTTGCTGATATATGTTCTGTCTGCATTTGGAATAGAGTAATCGCTTGCTGCTAAATCACTTAACATTTCAGTATCTAAGTCATATACAAGGCTGATGAATTTTGTCAATAAGTCCGCCCAACTCGCAACCTTTGTATATTCGCCAACAAACGAAAATCCTTCCGGTTTCGTATTAGAAAAGTTTATACCGCTATTAACGCCAAAACTCAATTCATTCGTTTCGCTAATATCCGAATGCATTTCAACATAATTAAACTTATCAATCAAGATATTAGAAAGTACTTTTGCTCTGTTTAGAATAGAAGACTCATCCCATCTTTCCGCCGATAAAACTTCTTTGTTTAGTACATTTGCCTTCGAATTTTCACAAATAATGTTTTTCTTATCAGTAAATGATTTTGTTCCTAATTCACTATTATGTCCTGTGATAGTCAAATTTCCAAGCGTATGTAAGTATATCTCATAAACTCTGTTATAATCATCACCAACTTCTTTTTTCCATACAATAGCGTTTTCTTTCTGTGGTAAAATGTGCTCTATCGTAAGATTAGTAATATCAATATGCTCCTTGGTAGAATTCTCAATAACAGAAAGCACAAACTTACAAATAGGCTTTTTATATAGAGATTTATGGATAAGTGCTTCTTCAAATTCACTGTCTGTTGGCATACGATTGTTTGCTCTTAAATCGTTAAGGAATATTACAAATTTTTCGTAATAATTATCGTAACTTCCATCAAAAAATCTGTCATACATCGACTTCATAAACTTTGATAAGTTTTTGTTAATTTCACAAGCCGTAATTCTAACAAGATATGTCAGCAAATAATCTAATACTTTGCAAAGAGTTGCTTCATCGATATTACCGTCTTCATAATCGTTAAATACTCTAAAAAGAAACGGAAGTACAGTTGTTTGTTTAATGGTATAAAACGCTCTCAGATAATCCGAGATTTCTTTGCTATAGAACTGTGTTTCGCCAATAAAAGCACCGTAGTATTTTGATGTTCGTTTCAAATTCTTCAGTACATCCTCGTGACTCAAGTTGTTTTCTTCGCAATGTTCTTTAAATAAACGATATGCATTTTTGTCGTTAACAGACTTGCTAATTTGCGAGTTTAAAAAATTGATAACGAAATCTCCTAAGTTACGGTAGCCTACGTTCTTTTCGATTACAGACCAATAATTCTCGTAAAGTTCATCTTGGTTTAAATCATCCATAAGCAGATAATTTCTAATTAAATCTGCTAAACTTAACTCCAATCCGGTTGAATTGATTGACTCAAAAATTTTCTGTGGCTCATCACCTTGAGATTTATCAAGAACGATTTCTACCATCTCAAGCTTTTTGATACCGTTAAGTATATCATTCAATTCTAAACCTGATGTTACGGTTTCTTCAATCAAATTTTTGAAGGTAATATAGTTCTTATAGATATTTGAGTTCCTGTCCATCTCGTCAGTTTTATCTTTGATTAAAAGCAGCAACTGTTCATTATCAGATTTCACTGGTTTTAATTTTAGTTTATATTTTTCATCGCAATTTCTATTGAACATTACTTCTTCTATTTCAGCTTCTATTCTAACTGATACGCCTTTTGCCGCATCATAAAGGGCTTTTAGAAGAATATACATTGTAGTAAGACGCTGTTGCCCGTCTATAATCAAAACTTCATTTAATGTACTGCCATCAAGACCGACTATATACACAATAGTTCCCGTAAAATGTTTATGGTCTCGTTTGTTCGCATTCATAATATCCTGATAGAGTTTTTCACATTGTATATTATTCCAATCATAATTACGCTGATAAACAGGCACTTTAAATACTCTTTTGTTTTTTTCAATTATGTCTGAAAACAACCATGCTTTATAAGGTTGCATAATTTAATCTCCTTTATCTTTATCGGCATTATATTTTTAAGCCTAACTACTCCTACTATAATCTGTTAAATCATCTTAAAATGTTTAAATGCTTCTTCAATCATTTCTGCTTTTTCCGCCGGACACTGTGATTGTTTTGTATTTGCCGATTTTGGTTTATTGTAATTTTCTCTTTCTATGATGCCGTATTTCTCTTTTACCTGAGCGATATAGAGATTGGACACCTTTGTATCGTATTTATCTAAGATGTACTGTTTGATTTCTTCGTAAGTTGCTTTCGCCTCCGAAGCAGTTAAATCCAGTTCATCCATATCAACGGTAATGTCGATATATGTGTCCGGAGTTTTTTTAACCAACTTAACAACCGTCTCAATATGTGCTGTGTGGGGGAACATATCTACGGGTTGGATTTTTTGGGCTTTGTAGGGGCTGTTTTGGGTTAGGTAGGCTAAATCTCTTGCTAATGTTTCGGGGTTGCAGGAAACATAGACAACCTTTTTCGGAGACATTTTGATTAGTGAGTCGAGAAATTTTCGGTCACTTCCGGCTCTTGGCGGATCCATGAACACAACATCGGGCTTTTCGTCCTCGTCTGCAGCTTCTCTCATGAACTCGCCCGCATCGGCTTTGTAGAAACGGATATTTTTCAGATTATTTGCTCTTGCATTTACGATTGCATCCCTGACGGCATCGCCGTTAAGTTCTGCACCGATAACATTGCCTGCACCGTTTTTGGCGGCAATTATGCCGATTGTGCCGATTCCGCAGTAGGTGTCAAGCACGGTTTCGTTGCCTTTGAGATTTGCAAATTCAATTGCTTTGCCGTACAAAACTTCGGTTTGAACGGGGTTAATTTGGTAAAAGCTTTTCGGCGAAATTCTGAACCTGCAACCGCAGAGAATATCCTCAATATAACCCTTGCCGTACAGCACTTTCTGATTGTCACCGAGTACAAGGTTGGTGCGGTAGGGGTTTATATTTTGCACAATGGTTGTGATTTCGGGAAACTGTTTCAGAATCGCTTTTACAAAATTGTTTTTTGACGGAAAAACAGGTGTACCTGTCACAAGCACAAGCATAATCTGATTTGTCGCAAAGCCTCTTTTCACAAGAATGTGACGGAGAAAACCTTTGCCTGTGTCCTCGTTATAGGTTGTCATTCTGAAAGAGGGGAGGAGCTTGCGTACTGCAACGATGATTTTGTCGGCAATAACATCCTCGGTCTGACAGCTGTCAATTCCGACAACATGATGACTGCCCGACTGATACACACCCGAAATGATTTTGCCCTTTTTGTCCGTATAAAAAGCCGCCTGAACCTTGTTGCGGTAGTGGTAGGGAGTTTTCATTCCGATAATTTTTTCAACGGTGCAAAAGCGTTTGAGAAGTTTTTCGACTTTCTTCTGCTTGAATTCAAGCTGTTCGGGATATGACAGATTTTGCAGTTGACAACCGCCGCATTTTTTGTAAACGGGACAGCTTTGTTTATTGGTTTCAGGTCTGTTACTCATAATATTTCCTCACATTTTATTGCATTGTATATATCCTTTATTTTATCATCAATCATATTGATATGCAACAGAAACAAACCCTAAATGACAAAGAAAAACGCAGGAGGGAAATCCGCTCCTGCGCTTTCTGATTATTAACCGGTATATCGAAAAATTGAGGATTATCAGGTTATTTGTAATCAATTAAAGATTTGTGTATCCCATAAGGCTTTCGTCAACCTCTTTGGCAACATCTCTGCCCTCACGAATCGCCCAGACAACAAGTGACTGTCCTCTGTGCATATCGCCTGTAACAAATACATTTTCAACATTTGTCTTGTGTGAGCCTTCTGCCGTTGCAACATTGGTTCTTGCGTTTGTTTCAACACCGAATGCCTTGGTTACATAGTTTTCGCTGCCGAGGAATCCTGCCGCAATGAGTACGAGTTCAACATCAACCTTGTATTCTGAGCCTTCAACCTCTTTCATCATAAGTCTGCCTGTTTTAGCATCCTTTTCGGGTTTGAGCTTAACAAGCTCCGCACCTACAAGATTACCGTTCTTGTCAGCAATGAACTGCTTAACGGTTGTCTGATAAACTCGTGGATCGTGACCGTAAACTTCAATAGCCTCTTCCTGACCGTAGTCTGTTTTGCAGACTCTCGGCCATTGCGGCCATGGGTTATCGGCACTTCTTGTGTCGGGAAGCTTAGGCATCATTTCAAGCTGAAGAACGGATTTTGCACCGTGTCTGATGCTTGTGCCGACGCAGTCGTTACCTGTGTCGCCACCGCCGATTACCATTACATTCTTGCCTTTTGCGCTGATGAATGTACCCTCTCTGAGGTTGCAGTCAAGAAGTGACTTTGTTGTTGATTTGAGGAAGTCAACGGCAAAGTGAATGCCGTTAGCCTCTCTGCCGGGAACTTTGATATCTCTCGGATTTGATGCACCGCAAGCAAGGATTACACGGTCAAAGTCCTTGAGAATTTCGCTTGCTTTGATGTCTTTGCCGACATTTGAGCAGGTTTCAAAGGTTACTCCTTCTTCTTCCATAATGTTAATCTTGCGTTCGATAACATCTTTTTCAAGCTTCATATTCGGAATGCCGTACATAAGCAGACCGCCTACTCTGTCATTGCGTTCAAATACCGTTACAGAGTGACCGCGCTGATTGAGCTGGTCGGCAGCGGCAAGTCCCGATGGACCCGAACCGATGATTGCAATTTTCTTGCCTGTTCTTACCTTTGGAATTCTTGCGTCTGCAAGACCTTCTTCATAGGCATTTTCAATGATTCCGTATTCGTTGGCTCTTACGCTGACAGCGTCACCGTTTGCACCGCAGGTGCATGCCTTTTCACAGAGAGCGGGACATACACGGGACGTGAATTCGGGGAAGTTGTTTGTAACTTTAAGACGGTTGTAAGCCTGTTCCCAGTTGCCCTTGTAGATGAGGTCATTCCATTCGGGAATGAGGTTGTTAAGCGGACAGCCTGAGAATGCAGAACCAATCTTCATTCCTGCCTGACAGAAAGGCACGCCGCAGTCCATGCATCTTGCACCTTGTTTTTGCTGATCCTCTTTGCTGAGGGGATCGTGAAACTCGTCAAAATTTTTGATTCTTTCTTTTACGGAGTATGCCGGGGCATCCTCACGCTTATATTCCATAAATCCTGTTGGCTTTCCCATAAATATCCCCTCCTTATTTATTATTCACAATTTCGTAGAAAGCTTCAATCTGTGCCTGCTCGTTTGTAAGACCTTTTTCTTCATAAGCGGCAATTGCAGCCATCATTCTCTTGTAGTCGTGCGGAATAATCTTCTTGAATTTCGGAAGATACTCGTCAAAGTTATCAAGGATTTTCTTGCCTCTCTGTGAACCTGTTGCTGCAACATGTTCTTCAATAAGCGTTTTGAGTTCGATTATATCGTACTTTTCTGTTACCTCAGAGAAGAGAACCATTTCTTTGTTGAGCTTTGTGTAAAGATCTCTTTCTTCATCAAGAACATAGGCAACACCGCCGGACATACCTGCGGCAAAGTTTTTGCCCGTTTTGCCGATAACAACAACCCGACCGCCTGTCATATATTCACAACCGTGGTCGCCGACACCCTCAACAACTGCTGTTGCGCCTGAGTTTCTTACGCAGAAACGCTCGCCTGCAACACCGTTGATAAATGCCTTGCCGCTTGTTGCGCCGTAAAGTGCAACATTACCGATGATGATGTTGTTACCTGCGTCAAATGTTGAGTCTTTCGGAGGATAAACTACCAGCTTACCGCCTGAAAGTCCCTTGCCGAAGTAGTCGTTTGAGTCGCCCACAAGTTCAAGTGTGAGTCCCTTTGGAATGAATGCACCAAAGCTCTGACCGCCCGAACCGTTGCAGACTACTGTAAATGTATCGTCATCAAGGTTGTTGTAATGCTTTCTTGTAACCTCAGAACCAAAGATTGTACCGAATGAACGGTCAGTGTTCTTAACATTGACTTCAACCTTTTTCTTTGTGCCTTTTGCAAGAACCTTTGCAAATTCTTTGCAGAGGATTCTCTCGTCAAGTGTTGATTCAAGCTTGAAATCGTAAAGGCTCTTTTTGTTGTATTCAACCTTTTCCGAAACAAAGTTTGTATCAAGAATGTTAGAAAGGTCAACCTCGGCAGCCTGTCCTGTGATGCCTTCTTTTCTCTTGATGAGGTCAATTCTTCCGACAAGCTCATCAACGGTTTTTACACCGAGCTTTGACATATATTCACGAAGTTCGCTTGCTACAAACTTCATAAAGTTTATTACATATTCGGGCTTGCCGCAGAATCTTTTTCTGAGCTCGGGGTTCTGTGTTGCAACACCGAACGGGCAGGTATCAAGGTTACATACTCTCATCATTGCACAACCGAGAGTTACAAGCGGAGCAGTTGCAAAACCAAATTCCTCTGCACCGAGCATTGCTGCAATTGCAACATCGCGGCCGTTCATAAGCTTACCGTCGGTTTCAATAACAACCTTGTTACGAAGGTCGTTCATAATGAGCGTCTGATGAGCCTCGGCAAGGCCGAGTTCCCACGGCAGACCTGCGTTGTAGATTGAGTTTCTCGGAGCAGCGCCTGTACCGCCGTCATAACCTGAAATAAGGATTACGCCTGCACCTGCTTTTGCAACGCCTGCGGCAACCGTACCTACACCGCATTCCGAAACGAGCTTAACAGAGATTCTTGCGTCTTTGTTAGAATTTTTGAGGTCGTAGATAAGCTGTGCAAGGTCCTCGATTGAGTAAATGTCGTGGTGCGGTGGGGGAGAGATGAGCGATACACCCGGTGTTGAATGACGGGTTTTTGCAATCCAGGGATAAACCTTTTTGCCCGGAAGATGTCCGCCTTCGCCCGGCTTTGCACCCTGAGCCATTTTAATCTGAATTTCGTTTGCAGATGTGAGGTATCTTGATGTAACACCGAAACGACCTGACGCAACCTGCTTGATTGCAGAACATCTGTCAACCTTCTGTCCTTTTGTGAGAAGTCGTTCAAGGCTTTCGCCGCCCTCACCGGAGTTTGACTTGCCGTGAAGCTGATTCATTGCAATCGCAAGTGTTTCGTGAGCCTCCTGTGAGATTGAACCGTAGGACATAGCACCTGTCTTGAAACGCTTTACGATTGAATCAACGCTTTCAACCTCATCAAGCGGAACAGGAGTTTCCGCAAAGTTGAAGTCGAAAAGACCTCTGATGTTTACAGGATCCATTTCTTCGGAAATCATATGAGAATACTTTTTGTAAAGCTCATAGTCGCCTGTTCTTGTTGCCTGCTGGAGCATATATATAGTCTGCGGATTGTAGAGGTGTTCCTCTTTGCCGCTTCTGAACTTGTGTGAACCACGGGATTCAAGCTCATCGCTTACACCGAGGTCAAGCGGATCAAATGCCGCTGTGTGAAGCTTGTCAACATTCTTTTCGATATCCTTGATTGTGATACCGCCGATTCTGCTGACTGTGCCTGTGAAGTATTCGTCAATAACATCCTTGCCGATACCGATAGCCTCAAAAATCTGTGAGCCATGATATGACTGGATTGTTGAAATACCCATTTTTGACGCAATCTTTACGATGCCGTGGAGAACTGCGCTGTTGTAATCGTCAACTGCTGCGTAGTAGTCCTTGTCAAGAAGGTCATCACCGATAAGCTCGTGAATTGTTTCCTGAGCAAGATACGGGTTGATTGCACTTGCACCGTAGCCGAGAAGTGTTGCAAAATGATGAACTTCTCTCGGCTCACCGCTTTCAAGTATCATTGCAAGTGAGGTTCTCTTCTTTGTTGCAACAAGGTGCTGATGAAGAGCGGATACTGCAAGAAGTGACGGAATTGCAAGATGGTTTTCGTCAACTCCTCTGTCGGAGAGGATAAGAATATTTGCACCGTCATTGTAAGCCTTGTCAGCTTCAATGAAAAGTCGCTTAACAGCCTTTGAAAGTCTTGTGTTCTTGTAGTAGAGAATCGGGATAACAGCAACCTTAAAGCCCGGAATGTGCATATTCTTGATTTTGAGAATATCGGTTGATGTAAGAATCGGGTTGTGAATCTTCATAACCTTGCAGTTTTCGGGACGCTCCTCAAGGATGTTGCCGTCCTCGCCGATATAAATTGTTGTTGATGTTACAACTTCCTCACGGATTGCGTCAATCGGCGGGTTTGTAACCTGTGCAAAGAGCTGTTTGAAGTAGTTGAAAAGCGGCTGCGGTTCTTTTGAAAGAACTGCAAGCGGACTGTCTGTACCCATTGCGGCAATTGACTCTGTGCCGTTCTTTGCCATAGGAAGGATTGATGTCATAACATCTTCGTAGGTATATCCGAAAGCCTTCTGGAGTTTTTGTCTTTCTTTATATGAATGCTCCTCAACCTTCATATTAGGAATTTTGAGGTCTTTAAGACAAACAAGATTACTGTCGAGCCATTCGCCGTAAGGCTGTTTTGACGCATAATACTCTTTGAGTTCATCGTCATCAATGAGTCTGCCCTGAACCGTATCGACAAGGAGCATTTTGCCCGGGCGAAGTCTTTCCTTTGTAACAATCTTTGCAGGATCAATAGGAAGTGCGCCGACTTCCGATGAAAGAATGAGGTTGCCGTCATCCGTGATGTAATATCTTGACGGACGCAGACCGTTACGGTCAAGAACCGCACCCATAATGTCACCGTCAGAGAAAAGGATTGACGCAGGACCGTCCCACGGCTCCATCATTGTTGCATAATACTGATAGAAGTCCTTTTTCTTCTGGCTCATTGTGCCGTTATTATCCCACGGCTCCGGAATTGTAATCATAACGGCAAGAGGAAGCTCCATGCCGCTCATTACGAGAAATTCAAGTGTGTTATCAAGCATTGCAGAGTCTGAACCCTCTGTGTTTACAACAGGGATAACCTTGTCAAGGTCGCCCTTGAGATGCTCCGAACGCATTGTTTCCTCACGGGCAAGCATCTTGTCAGCGTTGCCTCTGATTGTGTTGATTTCACCGTTGTGAACAATCATTCTGTTAGGATGAGCTCTCTGCCAGCTTGGATTTGTGTTGGTTGAAAAACGGGAGTGAACCATAGCGATTGCAGACTCGTAATCCTCGTCCTGAAGATCAAGGAAGAAGTTACGGAGATCGCCGACAAGGAACATACCTTTATATACAATAGTTCTGCTTGAAAGCGAAACTACATATGTGTCTTCATTACTCTGTTCAAAAACTCTTCTTGCAACATAGAGCTTTCTGTCGAACGGAAGACCTCTCTTTACGCCGTGAGGTCTTTTGATAAAGCACTGCATAATTGCAGGCATACATTCAACAGCTCTGTGACCGAGGACCTCGGGCTTTGAAGGAACATTTCTCCAACCGAGAATTGTAAGACCTTCTTTTTCTGCAATGATTTCAAACATCTTCTTTGCCTGATTTCTTGCAAGCTCATTCTGAGGGAAGAAGAACATACCTACAGCGTAATCTCTTTCGGAACCGAGCTTAATGCCGATTTCAGCAGCTGCCTTCTTAAAAAATTTGTGTGAAATCTGGAGAAGAATACCTACGCCGTCACCTGTTTTGCCTTCGGCATCCTTACCTGCTCTGTGTTCGAGAGTTTCAACAATTGTCAGAGCGTTTGCCACGGTGTCGTGTGACTTGATACCCTTAATATTAACAACAGCTCCGATACCGCAGTTATCATGTTCAAACTTCGGAGAATACAGAGTTTTGTTGTTCTCTCTGACTGTCTGTTCCATTAATGATCACCCTTTCCTGTTAATCACAAAAATTATTCAGCGGACTTTTTATATACATATATATGTAAAAGGAAGTTTGCTTTCGTAAACTTATCGGTTCAAAGTGGCAATTAATGTTCTGCCGGTTAATAATCAATCATATATATGTAATTGTAAAATGCCCAATCTCTTCTCAGCGGTAAAACCGCTATGCTCAGCCTGTTCTATATCCTGCAAAGGTGAATGTGCAGATCGGCTGATGTTCTGAAATGCCCTGTCATCGTTGATCAAGAAAAATCAGCACTTAGATTATATAACTATACATTGTGCTTTGTCAAGGGAAAATAGAGGAAAATTGCAACTTTTAAGGGTAAAACTTTCATTTTACTGTGATTGTTGTAGAAAATATGCAACTCTTATTGGTATTTCAGTTTAATTTTGCAGGAAATTTAATAAAACTTGCAATTTCAAAACTTTTTTCAAAAAATGTATTGACAAATTCGCAAAAGTGGAATATACTAACAACATCAAAGACAGCAAGGGCGCTGTGAGCTGAGGCTTACAGTGTCCTTTTCTGTTTTTATAAAGCAAAAATCAGACCATTAAAATTTATTTTCAAAATGGATAGGAGAGAATTAAAATGGCAAAAGTTCCCGAAATTTTTGGCAGCATGGTATTTAATGACCAGAAGATGCAGGAAAGACTTCCAAAGTCAACTTACAAAGCTTTGAAAAAGACAATCCAGAACGGTGAACCGCTTGACCTCAGCGTTGCAAATGTTGTTGCGGCTGCTATGAAGGACTGGGCAGTTGAAATGGGCTGTACCCACTACACACACTGGTTCCAGCCGATGACAGGTATCACAGCTGAAAAGCATGACAGCTTTATCGCACCGAACGGTGAAGGTCAGGTTATCATGGAGTTTTCAGGTAAAGAGCTTGTAAAGGGCGAGCCTGATGCTTCTTCTTTCCCAAGCGGCGGTATTCGTGCCACATTCGAGGCAAGAGGCTATACAACATGGGATCCGACATCATATGCATTCGTTAAGGACGGAACACTTTACATTCCTACAGCATTCTGTTCTTATACAGGCGAGGTCCTCGATAAGAAAACTCCTCTTCTTCGTTCAATGGAGAGAATAAATACAGAGGCTGTAAAGATTCTTCATCTTCTCGGCAAAGAAAATGTTACAAGAGTTACAACAACAGTAGGTCCGGAGCAGGAATACTTCCTTATTGATAAGGACGCTTACGATCAAAGAGAGGACCTTATTTATACAGGCAGAACACTTTTCGGTGCAAAAGCTCCTAAAGGACAGGAACTTGACGACCATTACTTCGGTGCAATCAAGACAAGAGTTGCTGCTTATATGAAAGACCTTGACGAGGAACTCTGGAAACTCGGTATCCTTGCAAAGACAAAGCATAACGAAGTTGCTCCTTCACAGCACGAGCTTGCTCCTATCTTCACAACAACAAACATTGCAACCGACCACAACGAGCTTACAATGGAAGTTATGAAGAAGGTTGCCGAAAGACACGGTCTTGTTTGTCTTCTTCACGAAAAGCCGTTTGCAGGTGTTAACGGTTCCGGTAAGCACAACAACTGGTCAATTTCAACCAACACAGGCGAAAACCTTCTTGATCCCGGCAAGACTCCTGAAAACAACCTTCAGTTCCAGCTTTTCCTTGCAGCAGTTGTAAAGGCTGTTCACGAGTATCAGGATCTTCTCAGAATTACGGTTGCATCGGCAGGTAACGACCACCGTCTCGGCGCTAACGAAGCACCGCCTGCAATCATTTCAATGTATCTTGGTGATGACCTCGGCGAACTCGTTGATTCAATCATCAATGACAGAGAATATGTAAGCAAGGGTAAGCAGAAGATGAGAACAGGCGTTGATGTTCTTCCTGACTTTATGAAGGATACATCAGACCGTAACCGTACATCACCTTTTGCGTTCACAGGTAACAAGTTTGAATTCAGAGCACTTGGTTCTTCACTTAACATTGCCTGTCCTAACTATATGCTCAACACTATGGTAGCCGAAGAACTTTCAGAGTTCTACGATGAGCTTAAAGATGCGGATGATATGGACGCAGCTATCAAGGCTCTTGTTAAGAAAGTATTCACAGAGCATCAGAACATTATCTTCAACGGCAACAACTACGCTCCCGAGTGGGTTGAAGAGGCTGAAAGAAGAGGACTTCTTAACCTCAAGTCACTTCCTGACGCAATGGAACACTTCCTTGACAAGAAGAATGTTGACCTCTTTGTTAAGAATAAGATTTGTTCGGCAGACGAAATCCGTGCAAGATATGAAATTGAGCTTGAAAGCTATTCTAAGCAGATTAACATTGAGGCTCTCACAATGATTGATATGGCTAAGAAGAACATTCTTCCTGCCGTTACATCATATGTAAGAGATCTTACGGATACAGCACTTGCCAAGAAGGCACTTTCAGACGCTATTCCTACAAGTGTTGAGGAAGACCTTATTACAAGCCTTTCAAACAAACTTGTATGTTTCTCAAAGAAAACTGCAGAGCTTGAAGAGGCTGTTATTAAGGCAAGCGACTACAGCGATGATAACCTCAAGTATGCTAAGTACTACAGAGAAACAGTATTTGCACTTATGCAGGAACTCAGAGCTGTCGGTGACGCAATGGAAACAGAAACAGCTTCGGAATACTGGCCTTATCCTTCATACGGCGAACTTCTTTTCGGTGTGTGATTGATAGAACCTCTATTTATACTAAATAACATTATTTATATTGTATAACAGGTAACACAACGGCGTGTGATTGACAGAATTAAACTGTCAACTCCACGCCGTTTTTGTTATTTTGATAAAAGGAGAGATTTATATGGCAGAACTAATTTACGGAGGCACAGGCGTCTGGTTTATGATCGGCGCATTACTCGTGTTCTTTATGCAGTGCGGATTTGCAATGGTTGAAACCGGTTTTACAAGAGCTAAAAACGCAGGTAACATCATTATGAAAAACCTGATGGACTTTTGTATCGGTACGGTTGTATTCAGCCTGTTAGGCTTCGGACTTATGATGTCTGAGAACTATGTTGCAGGATTCATCGGTGTTCCCAACCTCAATATGTTCACAGACTGGATGAACTTTGATTGGAACTCATTCGTATTCCAGCTTGTATTCTGTGCTACAGCAGCTACTATCGTTTCAGGTGCTATGGCAGAGCGTACAAAATTCTCGGCATACTGTGTCTACAGCGCAATTATTTCACTCGTTGTTTACCCGATTGAAGCAGGTTGGGTTTGGAACCGTCAGGGTTGGCTTGCACAGCTCGGCTGTATCGACTTTGCAGGTTCAATCGTAATTCATATGGTCGGCGGTATCTCGGCACTTGTCGGCGCAATCATTCTCGGACCCCGTATCGGTAAATACGGCAAGAACGGCAAGGTAAACGCTATCCCCGGTCACAGCATCACACTCGGTGCTCTCGGTGTATTCATTCTTTGGTTTGCATGGTACGGCTTTAACGGTGCCGCTGCTGAAGACGGCGCTCGTCTCGGTCAGATTCTTCTTACAACAACAATTGCTCCGGCAGTTGCAACAGTAACAACCATGCTCTTTACATGGATTAAGAACGGCAAGCCTGATGTTTCAATGTGTCTTAACGCATCACTCGCAGGTCTTGTAGCAATCACGGCAGGTTGTGCAGATGTTGACGCAATCGGCGCAGCAGTTATCGGTATCGTTTCAGGTATCCTCATCGTAGTAGCAGTTGAATTTGTTGATATCAAGCTTAAAATAGATGATCCTGTCGGCGCATTCTCGGTACACGGCGTAAACGGTATGTGGGGCGGCCTTGCAGTAGGTCTTTTCGCAACAGGTAACGGTCAGAACGGTATCACAGGTCTTTTCTACGGCGGTGGCTTTGCTCAGCTTGGTAAGCAGGCTCTTGGTATTGTTACAATCGTAGCTTGGACAGTTGTTTGCATGATTATCGTATTCACAATCATCAAAAAGACAGTAGGTCTTCGTGTTACAAAGGACGAAGAAATGAAGGGCCTCGATATCTGCGAGCACGGTCTTATCAGCGCATATGCAGACTTTATGCCAATCGGTGTCGGTACAGCTTCACTTGATGAAACATTTGATGTTGACAGCAATGTTCCTGTAACTCAGGCAGTTCCCGTTCAGCTTGCCGGCAAGTATGATATGGCTACCGACGGCACAAAGATTACTAAGATTGACATTCTTCTCAAGCAGTCAAAGCTTGAAGCTCTTAAAGAAGAAATGGATAAGCTCGGCATCACAGGTATGACAGTATCTCAGGTACTCGGTTGCGGTGCTCAGAAGGGTAAAGCAGAGTATTACCGTGGTGTTGCTATTGAAAGTAACCTCCTTCCTAAGATGAAGGTTGAAATCGTAGTTTGCAAGGTTCCTGTAAAGGCAGTTGTTGATGCGGCTGTTAAGGCACTTTACACAGGTCACATCGGTGACGGCAAAATCTTTATCTATGATGTTGAAGATGTTGTTAAGGTTAGAACAGGTGAAACAGGCTACGACGCTATGCAGGATATTGAATAATCCATGGTAGCTTAATTAACCTATCCTTTTTAATTCACATAAACCGAGACGCCCCGAACGGCAATAGCTGTTCGGGGTGTTTTGGCATATAAATGTTTAGCAAAGATAATTGACTTTGTTTTGTATATGCTATATAATAATAGTGTAAAGAATGATATTTGACACTATTAAGGCGGTGGAGCGTATGACTGATTACAGAAAGCTTTGTATAGATTTGTTCGGAACAGATAACGAAACCGAGTTAAAGGATATTGCAGGCAGGCTTAAAGGCGGAAGAAAAAATAAGTTGACCGAAACGGATGTTAAAAATGCAATTGAAATGCAGAAAAACGGTAAAACTACTGCTGAAATAGCACAAACTTTTAATGTAAGCCGTCAGACAATTTCAAAATATCTTAACAAGCCCTTGAACGGCAATTATGTCATGCGGCTTGATTTTATGTTCCGTCAGAAGGTGTGTACGGAAATATATGTCAACTTTGCCGATAAGAAAATAAAAATTGTGAATCGCACCAATGATATAATGAAGAGAGCTTTCGGTATAAATGAAAATCCGGATTGGAACGATTTTGAACAGTTTCTTGAAGAAAGATGTTTTCCGAAATCAAGGGCATTCCGAAAAACTATTTTGAAAAAAATCGGAGCGGACGGCTACGATACTTTGCAGATACTTGAAAAAACAGACGGAAGAACGGCTGAGGATAACCAATATGTAAGGTTTACACGAAAGGAGCTGTACGCTTTTTGATTAAAGAAATCAATCTTGACAATTACTCACTTATAGATACAAAATCTGCTTCTTCAAAAGGCAATCAGCAAAAGTGGCTTGTAAACGACTTGTGGTACAAAGCAGACCATATGGGATATGAGGGCTTGTGTGAGGTTATTGTATCTGAATTGTTAAAGAAATCTAATGTAACCGATTTTGCGGAATATTTTCCGATAAAAATAGAATTTGCAGGTCGAAAGCTTAACGGTTGTTATTCAAAAAACTTTCGCCAAAAAAATGAAAGCATTGTCACGCTTGAGCATTTGTCAAAGCAATGGCTTGCGTCATCAATGGCGAAAAATCTTTTGAAGTACGATGATGTGAAGGATAAAATTTCCCACACCGTTGATTTTATCGAGAATAAAACAGGTTTGAAAAATGTCGGAAAATATATAACAGCAATGCTTGAGCTTGACGCATTTTTTCTGAATGAGGACAGGCATACCAATAATATTGCGTTTATACTGAATGATGATACAGGCGAATACAGATTTTGTCCGTATTTTGATTTCGGACTTTCGCTGCTTGCCGACACAACCGAGGATTACCCTCTCGGAGAGGATATTTACAACTTAATCCCAAAAATTCACGCAAAACCTTTTGATGTAGATTTCGATGTACAGCTTGATGCTGCTCAGGAACTGTATGGTGAACAGGTAAAATTTTCGTTTATGAGTTCCGATATAGAAAAATCTTTTGAAAAAATCAGCGGATATTATCCCGATGAAGTTGTGGTAAGAGTGAAAAATTTAATCTATAATCAAAAACAAAAATACGGTAATATGTTTGAGTAATGTTCAAATGGAAAATTGCCCGAAAAATGTTGAAAAGTGTAAAACAAATTTGCAATGAAAATGTTTTTACAAAATTGTAAAAAATATTGTCATAATTCCTTTAAGTAAATAACAATAGGGGTTAATCTTGTAAAATAATAAGATGAATGAAACAATATGCGGTGGTGAGGTTCTTGAAAAATGCTTTGTTGATTTCACACTCTGAACAGAGTGCCGTTTCTTTGTCACAATTGCTCGGAAGCGAAGGCTATACGGAGATTTCCGTCTGCCAAACCTCACAGGAGGCTAAGGAGCTTGCAAATGGTGAGGTTTTTGACCTCATCTGCGTCAATGCACCGCTTGAAAAGGAAAACGGCATTGAGCTTTCAAAGTACTTTGCCGGAACAACCCGTTCAAGTGTTGTGATTATCGTTCCGCAGCGTAATGCGGATTATGTGAACGACGCACTTACGGAGCACGGTGTTCTTGTTATTGCAAAGCCCGTAAACAAGCACCTGTTTCACCACTTTTTGCAGTTTACGGAATGTTTTAAGATGCGTATGTTCCGTGTGATTGAGGAAAATGAAAAGCTCAAGCATATGGTTGCGGATATGAAGATAATAAACAGAGCAAAGTTCCTGCTTATTACCTGCCTTAATATGTCCGAGGATCAGGCGCATCGCTATCTTGAAAAACAGGCTATGGATCTCAGAACAAGCAAGCTTGAGGTTGCAAAGCAGGTTATCAGAACATATGAGAACTGACTGCGATTTTTTTAGTTTATTGAAAGGAATGTGTTTTTATGAGCCGTGCGGCATACTTAATCCTTGAAAACGGAACAGTTTTTGAGGGCAAGGCGTTTGGTGCCGAAAAAGAAACTACGGGAGAACTTGTTTTTACTACAGCAATGACAGGTTATCTTGAAACACTCACCGACCCCAGCTATTACGGTCAGGTGGTTATTCAGACATTCCCTTTAATCGGCAACTATGGTGTTATCCCTGCCGATTTTGAGAGTGACTCTCCGTCGCTGAAAGGTTATATTGTACGAGAATGGTGCCAAGTTCCTTCAAACTTCCGTTGTGAGGGTGATCTTGACACCTTTTTAAAAGAGTCGGGAATTCCCGGCATTTACGGAATTGACACCCGTGCGCTCACAAGAATTGTGCGTGAATACGGTGTTCTGAACTGCAAAATCTCCTATTCTCCCGATGTAACAAAGGAAGAACTTGACGAGATTAAGAACTATGTTATTACAGAGGCTGTTGAAAGCACTACTATAAAAGAAAAAGAGCATTTTGACACTGAAAACGGCGACCTCAATGTTGTGCTTATGGATTTTGGCGCAAAGCATAACATCGGCAGAGAGCTTGTTAAGAGAGGTTGTAACCTTACAGTCGTTCCCGCCCACACAACAGCGGATGAAATTAAGGCTATGAATCCCGACGGCGTAATGCTTTCAAACGGACCGGGAGATCCTTCGGACAACACAGAGATTATTGCAGAGCTCAAAAAGCTTTGTGACTTCGGGATTCCGACCTTCGGTATCTGTCTCGGTCACCAGCTCCTTGCGCTTTCACAGGGCGCAAAAACAGAAAAGCTCAAGTACGGTCACAGAGGTGCAAACCAGCCTGCAAAAGAGGTTGAAACAGGCAGAGTTTACATTACATCACAGAACCACGGCTACGCTGTTGTAAGCGACAGTATGCCCGAAAACGGCAAAGTAAGCTTTGTAAACGGCAATGATAACACCTGCGAGGGCGTAAACTACACAAATATGCCTGCTTTCTCGGTTCAGTTCCATCCGGAAGCTTGCGGCGGTCCTCACGATACAGCATTTTTGTTTGACCGTTTTATTGAATTGATGAAGAACAACAGAAAATAAGAGTCCGAAATTCGGATTACTATTCAGCATAAGAACAGATACAATAATTACTTGAACGAGGAATGATTATATGCCACTCAAAAAGAATATCAAACGAGTTATGGTAATCGGTTCGGGCCCTATCGTAATCGGTCAGGCTGCCGAATTTGACTATGCAGGCACACAGGCTTGCCGTGCGCTTAAAGAAGAAGGACTTGAGGTTATTCTCGTAAACTCAAACCCTGCTACAATTATGACTGATAACGCAATGGCTGATAAAATCTACATTGAGCCGTTGACGCTTGAAACAGTTAAGAGAATCATCAAAAAGGAACGCCCTGACAGCCTTCTTTCAACCCTCGGCGGTCAGACGGGTCTTACCCTTTCAATGCAGCTTGCAAAAGAGGGCTTTCTTGATAAATACAATGTTCAGCTTCTCGGTGCAAACCCCGAAACAATTGACAAGGCAGAGGACAGACAGCTTTTTAAGGACACAATGATTGAAATAGGTCAGCCTGTTATTCCGTCACTTGTTGTTACGGATGTTGAATCAGCTGTTAAGTTTGCTGATGAAATCGGTTATCCTGTAATTATCCGCCCTGCATTCACACTCGGCGGTACAGGCGGCGGTATTGTCGATAACGAGGAAGAGCTTCGTGAAATCACATCAAATGGTCTTGAACTTTCTCCTATCACACAGGTGCTTGTTGAAAAATGTATCTCAGGTTGGAAGGAAATCGAGTTTGAGGTTATGCGTGACAGCGACGGAAATGTTATTACTGTCTGCTCAATGGAAAACTTCGATCCTGTAGGCGTTCACACAGGCGACTCAATCGTTATCGCTCCTACGGTAACACTTGCCGACAAGGAATATCAGATGCTCAGAAGTGCGGCTCTCAACATTATCTCTGCACTTAAGGTAGAGGGCGGTTGTAACTGCCAGTTCGCACTCAACCCCGAAACATTTGAATATGCGGTTATCGAGGTTAATCCCCGTGTATCCCGTTCATCGGCACTTGCGTCAAAGGCAACAGGTTATCCTATTGCAAAGGTTGCTGCTAAAATTGCTATCGGTTACACACTTAATGAAATCAAGAATGCCGTTACAGGTACAACATACGCTTGCTTTGAGCCGGCGCTTGACTATGTTGTTGTAAAATTCCCGAAATGGCCTTTCGATAAATTTGTATATGCAAAGAGAACACTCGGTACTCAGATGAAGGCAACAGGCGAGGTTATGGCTATTGCTCCGACATTTGAGCAGGCTATTATGAAAGCCGTAAGAGGTGCCGAGATTTCTCACGATACTCTCAACGACAAGGAATTTGCAGAGCTTTCAAACGCATCAGTTTATGACAGACTCAGCGTTTGCGATGACAGAAGAATCTTCTGCGTATATGAGGCTCTCAAGAGAGGCATTACAGTAGAACAGATTCACAACATCACTCTCATTGACGAGTGGTTCCTTGAAAAGCTCAAAAATCTTATTGCCGTTGAAAACGAACTCAAGAACGGCGAGCTTACGGAGGATCTCTATGTTCGTGCCAAGAACAAGGGATTCCTTGACAAAACAATTGAAAAAATCACAGGCAGGAAGGTTGAAAATCCGCTTGTTCCTGTTTATAAAATGGTTGATACCTGCGCCGCAGAATTTGAGGCTGAAACTCCTTACTTCTATTCAACATTTGATAAGGAAAATGAAGCTGAGGAATTCATCAGAGAGCAGAAGAGCGATAAGAAAACAGTTATCGTATTCGGTTCGGGCCCTATCAGAATCGGTCAGGGTATCGAATTCGACTATGCATCTGTTCACTGCGTATGGGCGCTCAAAAAGGCAGGCTACGATGTTGTTATCGTAAACAACAACCCTGAAACAGTATCAACAGACTTTGACACAGCCGACAGACTTTATTTTGAACCGCTCACAACCGAAGATGTTATGGGCATAATAAAGACAGAGAATCCGTTCGGTGTAGTTGTTGCATTCGGCGGACAGACAGCAATTAAGCTTACAAAGTTCCTCAGCGACAACGGTGTAAATATTCTCGGCACATCATACGATGCCATTGATATGGCAGAGGACAGAGAGCGTTTTGACGAGCTTCTTGAAAAGTATCACATCAAGCGTCCCCGTGGCGTAACGGTTATGACAACAGACGAGGCTCTCGATGTTGCAGACAAAATCGGTTATCCTGTTCTTCTCCGTCCGTCATATGTTCTCGGCGGTCAGAATATGATTATTGCATTCAACGAAGATGATGTCAAAGAGTATATGGCAATCATTCTTGCACAGAATATTGAAAATCCGATTCTTATTGATAAGTACCTTCAGGGTACAGAGCTTGAAGTTGACGCCATTTGTGACGGTGAAGATATTCTTATTCCGGGTATTATGGAGCATATCGAGCGTGCCGGTGTTCACTCGGGCGACTCAATTGCGGTTTATCCGGCATGGAATCTCTCAGACAGAATGACTCAGATTATTATTGAAAGCTCAAAGAACCTTGCAATCGAACTCCGTACAAAGGGACTTGTAAACATTCAGTACCTTATCTATAAAGACGAACTCTATGTTATCGAGGTAAATCCCCGTTCTTCAAGAACAATCCCTTACATCAGTAAGGTAACAGGCGTTCCTATGGTTGACCTTGCAACAAGAGCAATGCTCGGTGAAAAGCTCAAAGATATGGGCTACGGCACAGGTCTTTACAGAAAGAGCCCTTATATTGCGGTTAAGGTTCCTGTATTCAGCTTTGAAAAGCTTATTAATGTTGATAACCACCTCGGCCCCGAGATGAAGTCAACAGGTGAAGTTCTCGGTGTTGCAGGCACACTTGAGGAGGCTCTCTATAAGGGACTCATCGGTGCAGGCTACAAGATGAAGAAAAAGGGCGGTGTGTTCATCACAGTCCGTAATTCGGATAAGGCTGAAATCGGCGAAATCGCAAAGAAATACTACGACCTCGGATTCAGAATCTACGCAACAGAGGGTACAGCGGATGTACTCAAAAAGTACGGTATCGATGCCGTAAGCGTAAAGAAAATTCACGAGTCCAAGACAAACAATACTCTTACACTCATTGAATCGGGCAAGATTCAGTATGTTATTTCAACATCTGCAAAGGGCAGAATTCCTTCAAGAGATTCTGTTAAAATTCGTCGTAAGACTGTTGAAAGAAATATTCCGTGTCTTACATCTCTTGATACGGCAAATGCACTTGCAGATTGCCTCAAGAGCCACTATTCACAGCACAGCACGGAGCTTATCGACATTAACCACATGAGAGAGGAAAAGCTTATGTTAAAATTCACAAAGATGCAGGGTATAGGCAATGACTATATCTATTGCAGCACTTTTGATCAGGAAATCAGCAACCCCGAGGCGCTTGCTGTAAGACTTTCCGACAGACATTTCGGTATCGGCGGCGACGGTATTATTCTTGTTTGCCCTTCAAAGGTTGCAGATGCAAAGATGAAAATGTACAACCTTGACGGTTCAGAGGGTAAGATGTGCGGTAACGGTATCCGTTGCGTAGGTAAGTTCCTCTATGACCACGGTATGGTTGATATCAATGAAAAAGATGAAATTACAATTGAAACACTCAGCGGTATCAAGAAACTCAAGGCTTATACTTCAGGCGGAAAGGTTAACCGTCTCAGAGTTGATATGGGCAAGGCTATTCTTGAACCGAAGGAAATTCCTGTTCTTCTTGACGGTGACAAGGTTGTTGACAGACCTGTTGAAATTGCAGGCAAGAACTATAACATCACCTGCGTATCAATGGGCAACCCACACTGCGTGGTATTCATGGACGATATTGATAATCTTGATATTGAAACCGTAGGACCGGAGTTTGAAAACGATAAGCTTTTCCCTGAAAGAGTGAATACAGAATTTGTAACAGTTCTCGATGACCATACAATCAAGATGAGAGTGTGGGAGCGTGGCTCAGGCGAAACATGGGCTTGCGGTACAGGCGCTTGTGCCGTTGCGGTTGCCGCTTGTGAAAACGGTTTCTGCAAAAAGGGCGAAGACATCAAGATTAAGCTCAAGGGCGGCGATCTTATTATCAATTATACTGATGAAACGGTATATATGACAGGTAATGCGGAAAAAGTATTTGAAGGCGAAGTTGAGGTGTAATCGTGGAGATAACCGAACATAAGAAAAATAAAAAATATATATTTGTAACAGGCGGTGTCGTATCCGGTCTTGGCAAGGGTATCACAGCCGCATCTCTCGGCAGACTTTTAAAGGCAAGAGGGCTCAAGATTGTTGCTCAAAAGCTTGACCCGTATATCAATGTCGATCCGGGTACAATGAGCCCGTATCAGCACGGCGAGGTATATGTAACGGAGGACGGTGCAGAAACCGACCTCGACCTCGGTCATTATGAGCGTTTTATTGATGAGGACCTTAACAAGTATTCAAACCTCACAACAGGTAAGGTTTACTCAAATGTTCTTGAAAAGGAGCGTCACGGCGACTATCTCGGTAAGACAGTTCAGGTAATTCCTCACATCACAAATGAAATCAAGTCTTTTATCTACAATGTAGGTGAAAAGACTAATGCCGATGTTGTAATTACGGAAATCGGCGGTACGGTGGGCGATATCGAAAGCCAGCCGTTCCTTGAGGCTATCCGTCAGGTATCTCTTGAAGTCGGCAGAGAGAACAGCATCTTTATTCATGTAACTCTCGTTCCCTATATCAAGGGCAGTGAGGAACACAAATCGAAGCCGACACAGCATTCTGTAAAAGAGCTTCGTTCACTCGGTATCAATCCCGATATCATCGTTCTTCGTTGTGACGAACCTCTTGAGGAGAGCATTTTCAACAAGATTGCACTTTTCTGCAATGTAAAGCCGGATTGTGTAATCGAAAATATTACTCTCCCAACGCTTTATCAGGCACCTCTTATGCTTGAAAAGAGCAATTTCTCAAATGTTGTATGTCGTGAGCTCAATATTGTAACGGACAAAAAGCCCGACCTTTCCGAGTGGGAAGAAATGCTTAGTCGTATCAACAACCGTACAAAGAAATGCACGATTGCTCTTTGCGGTAAGTATGTTGCTCTCCATGACGCATATCTTTCTGTTGCAGAGGCACTTCGTCACGGTGGCTATGAAAATTCCGCCGATGTTGAAATCAAGTGGGTTGACTGCGAACTTCTTACAAAGTACAAGGTTGACGAGCTTCTCGGTGATGTTGACGGTATCCTCGTTCCGGGCGGCTTCGGTAACAGAGGTATCGAAGGTAAGATTATGGCTGCAAAATATGCCCGTGAGCATGATATTCCGTATCTCGGAATCTGCCTCGGTATGCAGACTGCAGTAATCGAATACGCAAGAGATGTTCTCGGCTATGCTGATGCCAACAGCGGTGAGTTTACACCCGAGGGCAAGCATAATGTTATTGACCTTATGCCTGAACAGGAGGGCATTGAGGATATGGGCGGTACAATGCGTCTTGGTGCATATCCGTGTGTTATCAAGCCCGATTCGCTTATGGCTAAGGCTTACGGTCAGCATGAAATTTCAGAGCGTCACCGTCATCGTTATGAGTTCAATAACGATTTCAGAGAGGAAATTGAAAATGCAGGCATGAAGATTACAGGTACTTCACCTAACGGACTTCTTGTTGAGGCTGTTGAAGTTCCCGACAACCGTTTCTTCGTTGCTGTTCAGTATCATCCCGAATTCAAGTCACGCCCGAACCGTGCTCATCCGCTTTTCAGAGAATTTATTAAGGCATCACTTGAAAAGTAATTGATTTTTCCACTTAACTTTCAGATTTAAAGGACTGATTTTAATGAAGATTAACAGAAATTTTGACAATCTCGTTCCTAACTATCTTTTTGCAGATGTTGCAAAAAAGACAAATGCATATATTGCGGCTCATCCCGATAAAAAGGTTATCAAGCTTGGTATCGGCGATGTAACCCTTCCGCTTGCTCCTGTTGTTGTTGAAGCAATGAAAAAGGGTGCAGAGGATCTTGCTCACAAGGAAACCTTCAAGGGCTATCCCGATTATGAGGGCTACGAGTTTCTCAGACAGGCTATTTCAGATTATTACAAGAGCTTTGGTGTTGCAGTAGGCGCTGACGAAATCTTTGTATCAGACGGTGCAAAGTCGGACTGCGGTAACATAGGCGACATCTTCTCAAAGGATAATATTGTTCTCGTAACCGATCCTGTTTACCCCGTATATGTTGACTCAAACATTATGGCAGGCAGAGAAATTGTTTATGCTACATCAAATGAGGCAAACGGCTTTGCCGCTCTCCCTGATGAAAATGTAAAGGCAGACATCATCTACCTTTGCTCACCTAACAACCCGACAGGCTCTGCATACAACGCAGAACAGCTCAAGGCTTGGGTTGACTACGCTCTCAAAAACGATGCAATAATCCTCTACGATTCAGCGTATGAGGCATTCATCACAGAGGATCTCCCTCGTTCAATTTTTGCAATCGAAGGTGCAAGAAAGTGCGCAATTGAAATGTGCTCACTTTCAAAGACAGCAGGTTTCACAGGTACAAGATGCGGTTACACGGTAATTCCTAAGGAGCTTGAGCGTGACGGTCACAATATCTATGCAACATGGTACCGCCGTCAGGCAACAAAGTTCAACGGTGTTTCATGGCCTGTTCAGTGTGCTGCTGCCGCTGTATTCAGCGAAGAAGGTCAGAAGCAGATCAAGGAGAACATTTCTTACTATCAGGAAAATGCAAGAATTATCGCATCTGCTCTTGATGAACTCGGCATCTACTACACAGGCGGCAAGAACTCACCTTACATCTGGCTCAAGTGTCCGAACAATATGGGCAGTTGGGAATTCTTTGACCTCCTCCTCAACGAGGCAAATGTTGTAGGTACTCCGGGTGAGGGCTTTGGCGAAAACGGTGCCGGCTACTTCCGTCTTACATCATTCGGTGACAGAGAAAACACGATTGAGGCTGTTGAGAGAATCAAAAAGGTTCTCACAAACCTCTCAAAGTAATTTGATTGAATTCAGATTATTATATTGAATAAAACACACAGCGGATAACCCGAATTTTGAGGTTATCCGCTGTTCTTATACGGCGAGACGCCGTTCCCGATTCGTGAAGACAGTTTTAATTAAATGTAAAATTGAAAATTGAAAATTGTGGTCGGGCAGACAGTTTGCAATGTAAAAAACATATTATGCCCGAGCGTAACATTGCAATTGTTTACACAATTCCTTGTTGACATATTATCCGCCCCTACGCAAAAAAAGGACATTCCATTTGGAATGTCCTTTTGATATCATATTAAAATCAGAACTTAATCTTTTCAGCAATATAATCGTTGAGCTTGTTAATTGCAACTCTTTCCTGCTGCATTGTGTCACGGTCACGAACCGTTACACAACCATCGTCAACAGACTCAAAGTCATATGTGATACAGAACGGAGTACCGATTTCGTCTTGTCTTCTGTAACGCTTGCCGATTGAACCGGCATCGTCATAATCAGTCATAAAGTCGGCTGAAAGCTGTTCATAAACCTTGCCGGCCTGCTCGTTGAGCTTCTTTGAAAGCGGAAGAACGCAAGCTTTGTAAGGAGCAAGCGTCGGATGAAGTCTTAACACAACTCGTGTATCCTTTTCGTCAATAACTTCTTCATCGTAAGCCTCAACAACAAGAGCAAGGAAAAGACGCTCAACACCGAGTGACGGCTCAATAACATACGGAATGTACTTCTCGTTTGTTGTCGGATCAAAATACTCAAGTGTCTTACCGCTTGTTTTGCTGTGCTGTGTAAGGTCATAGTCTGTTCTGTCGGCAACGCCCCAAAGCTCGCCCCAACCGAACGGGAAGAGATATTCAAAGTCTGTTGTGGCCTTTGAATAGAAACAAAGCTCCTCTTTTGAATGGTCACGAAGACGGAGATTTTCTTCCTTAATATTGAGAGAATAGAGCCAGTCACGGCAGAAACCTCTCCAGTATTCAAACCATTCAAGGTCAGTGCCCGGCTTGCAGAAGAATTCAAGCTCCATCTGCTCAAACTCACGAACACGGAAAATAAAGTTACCGGGTGTGATTTCGTTTCTGAAAGATTTACCGATTTGTGCAACACCGAAAGGAACTTTCTTACGGCTTGTTCTCTGAATGTTAGAGAAGTTCACGAAAATGCCCTGAGCAGTTTCGGGACGAAGATAAATTTCATTTTTGCTGTCTTCTGTAACACCCTGGAATGTTTTGAACATAAGGTTGAACTGACGAATGTCGGTAAAGTTGTGCTTGCCGCAGTTAGGACACGGAATCTCTTTTTCCTTGATGTAATTCATCATTTCTTCATTTGTCCAGCCTGCAACATTTGTACCGTCAAAATCTTCAATAAGGTTGTCGGCACGGTGACGGGTTTTACATTCCTTACAATCCATAAGCGGATCAGAGAAACCGCCGAGATGACCCGATGCAACCCATGTCTGTGGGTTCATAAGAATTGCAGAGTCAAGACCTACATTATATTTGTTCTGCTGAACAAACTTTTTGAGCCATGCGTTTTTGATATTGTTTTTAAGTGCAACACCGAGCGGACCGTAATCCCATGTGTTTGCAAGACCGCCGTAAATTTCGGAGCCTGGGTAAACAAAGCCTCTGTTTTTACACAGGGCAACGATTTTATCCATGGTTTTTTTGCTGTTTTCCATAACTTAACCTCTCTTAACAGATAGATAGATAAAAATAACCATTAAAATAATACAATTATTTGCAACTGTTGTCAAGTAAAAACACCAAATGTTAGCGCATAACAATAGGTTTAAAACAAGAACTAGAAAAAATTTACAAACTTGCCAAAAACCACTTGTAAATCTGAACATTTTGATATATAATGTAATTACTCGAAAATTGAGTAAAAAAAAGGAGGAATTAGCGATGAAAAAATCATCCAAGGTTCTCAGTTTGGTGCTTGCAGTTCTTATGGCTGTATCCTGTTTTTCAGGCTTGACCATATTCTCTGCATCAGCTGAAGAAACCGACACAAAAATCTATTTTGACGCATCTAATCTCCCTGCAGATTGGGGAACAACAAAGACAGTATACTGTCACCTTTACGCTGTAGCAGGCGATGATTTACCTGAAACATCTTGGCAGGGTAAGGCAGAGAAATGTAAGAAGGATACTGCTACAGGTCTTTACTACTATGATACAGCAAAATTGAAGTCAGCTGACGGCACAAATCACGGCGGTCTTAAAGACAACGCTGACTATGCTGTAATTTTCTCAACAATTGATACTAAATCACAGAGTCACCAGACCTGTAATGTAACACTCGGCAAGCCTTGTCTCGGCGACACAATTTACCTCACAGGCGGTACAGTTGAGAATACCGAAGATTCATCAAAGCGTGACTTTGCAGCAACATGGAAGAAGAACAGCGATAACTACGGTCCGAAGGCTGCAATCACATCACTCGGTCATGTAACTGAGGGCAGATTCCCGATTTACCTTTCAAGAGCAGAAATGGTTGCACAGGCTATTTTCAACTGGGCTGTTAAGAATCCTAAAAACTACACTCCCGAAACTGTAGCTGACATTTGTGCACAGGTTGAGGCTGAGCCAATGGATGTTTACAACGCTTATGCTGAAATGTATGCAACAGAGCTTGCTGATCCCGTAGCTTATCCCGACTGTGCTCCGCTTACAACAGTAGCTACACTTCTCGGTGTTGATCCTTCAGGTACAACAGCTCCTGCAACAGAAGAACCTACAACTGTTGAGCCTACAACTGTTGAGCCAACAACTGTTGAACCCACAACAGAACCTGCAACAGAGCCTGCTGACGCAACACAGTATGTTGTAGCAGGCGTTGAGTCACTCACAGGTTATGAATGGCAGGGTTCTCCTGCACTCGCTCCCGAAAATGTAATGACAAAGAGCGGCGATGTTTATACAAAGACATTTACAGCTGTTCCGGTGGGCAAAAGCTATCAGCTCAAGGTCGTTGCAAACACAGGCGACGAGCAGAAGTGGATCGGTCTTGACGGTACAGACAACAATGTAACTTTTGATGTAGAAAGTGCTTGTGATGTAACTGTAACTTTCAATCCTGCTACAAACGAGATTGCTGTAACAGGTGACGGCGTTAAAATGGTTACAGACCTTGAAATCAACAGCATTACAGTTGTTGGTAACGGTGAAAACAGCTGGCTTAACGGTGTAGCATGGGGCGTTGACGCTGAAGTTAACCACATGACTCAGATTGCTGACAAGGTTTATCAGATTACATACACAGGTGTTGAATCTGCAGATGCTGCATACCAGTTCAAGTTTGCAGTTAACGACGATTGGGCTGCTAACTGGGGTCTTCCTGAGCAGAGCGCAGCTACTATAGGCGAAGATTTTGACCTTACATTCAATGGTGAGAATATGCTCCTTAACACAGTTTCTGCCGGTTATCCGGAAGATTCACTCGTTGATGTAACAATCACACTTGATCTTACTAAGTTTGATTATGCGTCACGCTCAGGTGCTAAGGCTAATATTAAGATTGACGGTGACCGTGTTCCGCTTCTCGGCGATGCTAACGGTGACTACTCAATTACAGTTGTAGATGCTACAACAATTCAGAAGATTGCTATCAACCTTATGAGTATTGCTGCTGATGATGCTAACGCATTCAAGGCATGTGATGCTAACGAGGATGGCAGAATCTCAATCAAGGATGCTACTATCGTTCAGAAGTACATCGTTGGCGGTTACGAAACAGGCAATGTCGGTTCACCGATTTCTGTTGAATAATTAATCGCTGTTGATTAAATTCACAATTGCAATTTACCCCACAGGGTTCTCCTGTGGGGTTATTTTTTGCCGTAAAACAAGGAAATTTTGCCGATAAAGGTGCAAAGTGCAGTAATATGTGGTATAATCATAGTGCAGATGTTCCGCTTTACTCATACGGAGGGTTCGTTCTGAATTTAAGCAGAGTTATATTTTTCTTAGACTCTGAGGAGCTGACACTCTGCGTTAATTAAAAATGCTCAAAAAGAAAAGAGGCGAAGGATGTATGTATATTCATGATATTTCGAGAGACACTCTTACAACCGAAACATATCCGGGTGATCCCGAAACCGTTGTGACTCCGCTGAGAAGTATTGATGAAGATGACGAGTGCAATCTTTCGCAGATTTCTATGTGCGTTCATGCAGGCACGCATATTGACGCCCCTCTCCACTTTTGCCCTGACGGCAAAGGGATAACCGATTTAAGGCTTAACACTTTCTACGGAAAATGCACCGTAATAACGGTCAAAGGTGTGCTGACGGGCGAAGATATGGACAAGCTGTTGCCGTATTGCCGAAAACGCATACTCTTTCGTGGGAACGGCAAAACATACCTTTCACATTCTGCCGCAATTGTGCTTGCACAAAGTAGGGTGGTGCTTGTCGGTACGGATGCCGAGTCAATCGCACCTCCGTTTGATGAAGTTAAAACACATCTTGAACTCGGCAGAGCGGATATTGCCGTTCTCGAAAATCTCAATCTTTCGGGAGTGGCTGACGGCGAATATGATTTGTGTGCGTTTCCGATAAAGCTCGGTGGAGTTGAGGCGGCACCATGCAGAGCAATACTCTTTGAACAGGAAAAAGGATTAAACTAAGGTGATATTTATGGTAAAAATGGTAGTATTTGATCTTGACGGCACGCTTATGAATTCGCTTACCGATCTTGCTATAAGTGTGAACTACGGCCTGAAGCTTAACGGCCTTGAAGAAAAGCCGGTTGAAAATTATAAAACATATGTCGGAAACGGCAGAGAAATGCTCATCAGAAGGGCGATGGGAGATGCGTGGACCGACCACGAGCTTTTTGAAAAGGTCAAGGCTGATTACGACAGACACTATGCTGTTCATTGCAACGACCACACCGCCGCATATGACGGTTGTGCCGAAATGCTTGAAAAGCTTGCAAAAAAGGGTGTAAAAACAGGTGTGCTTTCAAACAAGCCGGATGAATTTGTTGATAAAATGCTAAAAAAAGCATTCCCAAATCACAAGTTTACTCAGGCATGGGGGCAGAAACCACAGTATAAGACAAAGCCCGAGCCTGATGCTCTGCTTGCACTCCTCAATATGAGCGGTGTAACTCCCGAAGAATGTTTCTATGTCGGTGACAGCGATGTCGATGTCTTTACGGCAAACAATGCGGGTGTAAAAATGGCTGGTGTTTCATGGGGATTCAGGGGAAAAAACGAGCTTATGAACGCAGGTGCGCCATTTGTTGCAGACACCGCCGAAGAACTTTTTGACTACATTTGCAAATTTATATAATAGTATGAACAAGATAAACTATCAGAAAGAACTCGACAGGGTGATTGAAAAAATAACGGGGGAGGGAAAAGTCCCTAAGCTGCTTTTGCATGTGTGTTGCGCCCCGTGTTCGTCATACTGCCTTGAGTATCTTTCAAAATATTTTGATATCACGGTCTATTTTTACAATCCGAATATTTCGATTGCGGATGAGTATAATTACCGCCTGAGCGAAGAAAAGCGTCTTGTGTCGCTTATGCCGTTTGAACATCCTGTAAAGGTGGTCGAGGGCGAATATTTGCCCAAGGATTACTTTGAGTATGTCAAAGGCCTTGAAAATGAACCCGAGGGCGGAAAGCGGTGTGAAAAATGTTTCAGACTGCGACTTGAATCCTCTGCACGCTACGCAAAGGAACACGGCTTTGATTATTTCACAACCACGCTTACAATCAGTCCGCTGAAAAATGCGCAGTTGCTCAATTCAATCGGTGCAGAGCTTGCCGAGAAGTACGGCATTCTGTGGCTGTACAGCGACTTCAAAAAGCGTGAAGGCTACAAGCGTTCAATCATCCTTTCAAAAGAATATGACCTCTACCGCCAAAACTATTGCGGCTGCGTTTTTTCAAAAAGGGATAGTGTTACCGCTGAAAACTAAACTGAAAAAACCGATGCGTCATTTTGATGCATCGGTTTTTATGAATAAAAACAAAATTACAAAAAGATAAATCGTGCAAAATTTACCAATCTAAATCGTCATCTTGCCAAAGGAAATTATCATCATTTTCTTCATTTTGATATTCGCTGTTATCCCAGTTAAAAACAAATTCGCCGCTACTGAAACTGAAACCGTTACGGTCGATATATTCATATTCGCCTGAATCGTAGTTAAAACACCATTTTGCCATAGTAAAACATCCTTCCTTTTTATTGCAGCATTTTACGATTTTAGTATGCAAAATATTTTATTGCAGTGTTCGTTTAAGTAGCAGTTATCACATACGATTCTGGATATTTCCTGCAAAAACAATTCTTTATCGGATGGCAGTTCGTATGGCTCGATTCTTTTAATATTCTCAGGATTTCTGAGTGCAAAGTCAATTTGCTTACCGTTGCTTGTTTTGACATAACGGTAAACTTCTGCGAAGAATGAAACGCAATCGCCAATTTTGTATTCTTCAAATTCGGTATTGCTCATCCAAACATGTTCTTCTTTACCGTCAAAACAAACTCCGTCAGGGAACATTCCTTCAACAAATATACGCTCAAAGCAGATATTGTTCTTTGTTCTTCTTTCAATACGACCTTTGAAACCTAAAGGAATGTTGTAATAACAAATTTTAAAGTATACCTTAACTTCATGAGATGATTTCATTTGTATATCCAGATATTCATCGTAGGTTAATTTTTCTGCCCCTACAGTTTTATGAAATTCGTCAGGATCAAAATCTATCATGTAATCATGATCTTTCAGTATTACCTTTTGCCCATAGTATTCGGGAAAAAGTTTTTGCATTTTTGTTTGATTTTCTTTTTTGATGTTGCTTTTCATTTTTGTAACCTCCGTTAATAAGTGCTGTTAAAAACAGCCTGACATGCCAACAAAGGTTAGAATCTTATAGGTTCATTATAGAGTATTCAAACGCTTTTTGCAAGAGGATAGCTATAATTTTACGAAAGACAAATCCCCGTCAGAATTTCTGACGGGGATTAATCGTGTTTGCAAATTATTTAACTGAGATTAACGCATATTAACTTGGTTGTTTTACACAACCGATTTGAGGTATTCGACAATTTCCTGCTGTGTACTCATTTCAAGCACCTTTGCGGTAACTTTGTCTGCCTCTTCTTTTGTCCATGTGGAAATTATTTTTCTCACATTGAGAACTGACGGAGCGGAAACGCTGAATTCTGTGAGTCCGAATGAAATAAGCAACGGAATCATCAGCTTGTTTGCGGCAGCCTCACCGCACATTCCGACTGAAATGCCGTTCTGAACGCCGCACTCAATTGTGCGTTTAATCATTCTGAGAACGCTTGGCTGAAGGGGAGAGTAGAGGTAAGACACATCGTTGTTGCCTCTGTCACAAGCCATTGTGTAGCCTGTGAGGTCATTTGTGCCGATGCTGAAGAAGTCTGCCTCTTTTGCAAGCATATCTGCGATAACTGCCGCAGACGCTGTTTCAACCATAACACCAACCTGAATGTTTTCGTTGAAATTTATGCCCATATTGCGTAAATCGGCTTTGCATTCTGCAACAAGCTTTTTGCCCTCACGAAGTTCATCCATAGTTGTGATGAGCGGGAACATAATCTTGATGTCACCGAATGCGCTTGCACGCAAAATGGCTTTAATCTGTGATTTGAAAAGTTCACGGTTTTTAAGGCAATATCTGATTGCACGGAATCCCATGAACGGATTTTCTTCTTTTTCAAGTCCAAGGTACGGAATGTCCTTGTCACCGCCGATATCAAGTGTTCTGATAATCAGCGACTTGCCCTTTAAGATAAGAGCCGCCTTTTTGTAGGCCTCAAACTGTTCGTCTTCTGTCGGAATTGAAGTTCTGTCCATGAACAGAAACTCTGTTCTGAAAAGTCCGACACCCTCGCCGTCTGCATCAACCGCCTTGACAGCGTCTTCGGGTTTTCCTATGTTGCAGAAAAGTTCATAAACTTCTCCGCTTGCGGATTTTGTTTCTCGTCCCCTGTAATTTTCAAGCTCTTTGCGTTCTGCAAGAAAAGCGTCACGCTTTTTGGAGTATTCTGCAACTGTGTTATCATCCGGATTAACAATTACAGCACCCTCACTGCCGTCAACTACAACTGTGTCGCCGTTTTTCAGGCTTGATGCGACACCCTCAACACTGAGTACGGCGGGAATCTCAAGCGCTCTTGCAAGAATTGCAGAGTGGGAAGTTGTTCCGCCTGTTTCAGTAATAA
>OHHP01000333.1_pt1 | contig 33429 bp, 29 predicted proteins | sample 1568121 | NCBI WGS metagenome assembly OHHP01 (sample SAMEA3879500, study PRJEB24766) | human gut metagenome | biome: human-associated habitat; feature: feces | place: USA | collected 1985/1987
CAGGTCTACGCTGTCATTGATGAGCGGTATAAGTCCGGGCTTCCGGTCATTATCACAACCAATCTGAAGATTGCTGAAATCCGCAATCCGCAGGATGTGGCATACGCCCGGATTTACAGCCGGATTTTGGAAATGTGTACGCCGGTGCGAATCAGCGGAGAGGACCGCAGAAAGAGCATTGGAAAAGAAAAACAGCAGGTCGTTAAGGAGGTACTTGATCTATGAAGTGCAAGGCAAAAAAGGCGTTTTTCGCAGGTAAGAATGACATCTATCACCGCTGGAAGGAGGTTAAGAAGCTGAATGGCAAAAGCAAAAACCAGTATTACAACAGAAAACCGCAGTGGCTCAGCTGCCGACGCTGCGGCTAAGGAGCAGCGGACGGAGATGTCGCTTTCTGACCTGCATCCCTTTGAGGGTCATCCCTTTAAGGTGCTGGACGATGAGCTGATGGAACAGACCGTGGAGAGCATCAAGCAGATAGGGGTGGTATCCCCGTTGATTGTCCGGCCTGACCCGGAAGGTGGATTTGAAATTCTTTCGGGACACCGCAGACTTCATGCAGCGCAGCTGGCAGGTTTGGAGACAGTGCCGGTCATCGTCAAGGAAATGGACGATGATGCGGCAATCATCTTTATGGTGGACAGCAACTTGCAGCGGGAAAATATCCTTCCCAGCGAGAGAGCGTTTTCCTACAAGATGAAGTTGGAGGCAATGAAGCATCAGGGGGAACGCGGAGATTTAACTTCGGCCCAAGTTGGGCCGAAGTCGTGGGCAGCTCAGGTTGTAGCTGAAGAAGCTGGTGACAGTAAATCCCAAGTAAAGCGATATATCCGCCTTACAAACCTGATTCCTGAAATTCTGGATATGGTGGATGAGAAGAAAATCGCCTTCAATCCGGCGGTAGAGCTGTCTTACCTGAAACCGTCCGAACAGAAGGAGTTTCTGGAGGCAATGGACTATGCACAGGCATCCCCATCCCTGTCGCAGGCACAGCGGCTGAAAAAGCTCTCGCAGGAGGGCGGCTGCACCTTGGATGCCATGTGTGAAGTGATGAATGAAATCAAAAAGGATGAGCTTGACCATGTGACGATTAAAAATGAGGTTCTTCGGAAGTATTTCCCGAAATCCTATACGCCGAAGCAGATGCAGGACACGATTATCCGGCTGCTGGAAAAGTGGCAGCGAAGTAAACAACGAGATATGGAACGATGAGAAGGAGATTTTTATGATGATGAACTTTAAGAAGAATCAGAACAACGCGGTGTGTAGCATGGACTGCAAGAACTGCCCGAACGGTGCATCGCAGCCGAATCCGATGGATGATCCCAAGTTTGAGAAGTCCATTGCGATGCTTCATAACTGGGTGATGCTGGAGGCAATCCGTGAAGATCACCCGAAGGAGCGCATTGTGATGGTGATCCTGCCGGGAGCAGGCGGCGAACTTCTGACCGAGGATGGTAGTCGAGACATCTTTGAGGATGTTTACGATGAGATGGAGGCTGATCTGGTGGCAGATGGGGAACTGCTTCTCCATTATGATAAGAGCGATGTGATCGAGACTGACAGAACCCGCTATCTGCTGGGAGCTGCGGAAGTTTCGGAAATCGACCAGAACGGCAACGAATGCAGCATCAATCTGTTTACGCTGGAACGCACCATCGACTATGTGAACGAAAATCTGACGGTGGTTTCCATTGGCGGCGAGTTGGTTCCGGCACTGCGCCTGATTTAAGGAGGTGCCTATGAAGAAATTTGATGTGGAGATTACAGAAACTCTCCAGAGAAAGGTTTCCGTGGAAGCTGCCTCACAGGAAGATGCGGAACGCATGGTGACGCAGGCGTGGAACAATCAGGACTATGTTCTGGATTCCGGCGATTTCACCGGTGTGGATTTCAAGACCGTGGGAGAACATGAATTGGCAGAGACCAGGACAATGGATGTGCTACCCGAAGAAAATCAGTGTTGGCACGGAGCTGGAAGATTTGCAGGCCATGGTCGGCGGCGATATTGAAGTGACCTATCCATTTGAGGATGAAGTAGCCATTATTCTGAACGAATCCGGTAAAATCAATGGATTGCCGCTGAACCGTGCGATTTACACCGAAGACGGGGATATGCAGGACATTTATGCCGGTGATTTTCTGGTGGTAGGGCTGACAGAGGATGACTTTGGTTCTCTGACTTCGGAGCAGATGCAGAAATTTGAGGAGCAGTTCCATCAGCCCCAGATGTTCGTTCGTATGGGTCGCAGCATCATGGCAATTCCGGTCCCAGATGACATGGTGAAGAAGATGGAGGAAAAGGCTGCAAAGCCCCAGGAAAAGAGCAAACCGGCACCGGACCGGGACAGTCTGTAAGGAAGGAGGCGGAGATTCATGCAGGAAGAAGTTGAAAATCGTACCGTCAATCTGGCAATCAGCACCACGAAACTGACCTTTCGCACCATTGTGAATGGCTATAATGCGTGGAAACGGCACCATCAGGCAAAGGTGGCTCAGAAAACAGCGCAGTTGCCGGTTGGAAAGCAGAGCATCAAAGAACTGATCGGTCAGAATCAGGGAGTCAGCAGTATCCCCATTGAGAAAACAGATTTGAAAGGCTTTGAACAGGTGGCGCGGAAATACGGCGTGGATTATGCCATTACGAAAGACCAAAATGTGATGCCACCCAAGTACACGGTGTTCTTTAAGGCGAAAGATGCGGATGCACTGACTTCCGCTTTTGAGGAATTCACCAACCGCAAGCTGAAAGCAAAGGAAAAACCGAGTGTTCTGGAGCAGCTTAACAAGCTCAAAGAGCTGGTTGCTGCAATTCTGCCGGATAAGGTTCGCCACAAAAGTCAGGAGCGTGATCTATGAGTAATAAGACAAAGAAGCTGCTGATCCTGAACCTGCCGTATTTCATTGCCGGTCTTGTATGTACCAATCTGGGAGAAGCGTGGAGAATTGCCGAGGGCGCAGATATGTCTGAGAAGCTCCTCGGCTTTCTTTCTGCCCTGGGTGCAGCCTTTTCCAATCCGATGCCAAGTCTGCATCCGATGGATTTGCTAATTGGTGTGTGCTGTGGAGCAGGTCTGCGGCTTGCTGTGTACCTGAAAGGCAAAAATGCCAAGAAATATCGCCATGGCATGGAGTATGGCTCTGCTCGTTGGGGTACGCAGAAAGACATCGAACCGTTTGAAGATCCGGTGTTTGCAAACAATGTGATTCTGACCCGGACGGAGCGGCTGATGATGGGCAATCGCCCGAAGAATCCGGCTAATGCGAGAAACAAAAATGTACTGGTGGTCGGTGGTTCCGGCAGCGGTAAGACCAGGTTTTGGCTTAAACCCAACCTTTTACAATGCCACAGCTCCTACGTGGTCACTGACCCGAAAGGCGATATCGTAATCGACTGCGGCCAAGCCCTTTTGAAGAACGGATACAGTATCCGGATTTTCAATACTATCAATTTCAGAAAGTCGATGCATTATAATCCCTTCGCGTATATTCACAGCGAAAAGGATATTTTGAAGCTGACCACAACCCTCATTGCCAACACCAAAGGGGACGGCAAGGCCGGTGACGAATTCTGGACGAAGGCAGAGACCTTGCTGTATTGTGCTTTGATTGGTTATATCCACTATGAGGCACCGCTGGAAGAGCAGAACTTTGCAACGCTGATTGAATTCCTGAATGCGATGGAAGTACGCGAGGATGATGAAACCTTTCAGAATCCAGTGGATCAGATGTTTGAAGCACTGAAAAAGAAGAAGCCGAACCACTTTGCTGTCCGTCAATATGCCAAGTTCAAGCTGGCGGCGGGCAAGACCTTAAAGTCGATTCTGGTGAGCTGCGGCGCACGTCTTGCTCCCTTCGATATTGAGGAAGTCCGTGATATCACTATGTACGATGAGCTGTCGCTGGATACGGTGGGAGATAAGAAAACGGCTCTGTTCCTCATTATGAGCGACACAGACCCGACTTTTAATTTCCTGATTTCTATGATTTACACACAGCTGTTTAACCTGCTGTGCGAAAAAGCGGATGATGTTTACGGCGGCAGACTGCCGGTGCATGTGCGTTGCCTGATTGATGAGTGTGCGAACATTGGTCAGATTCCGAATCTGGAAAAGCTGGTAGCCACCATCCGATCAAGAGAAATCTCGGCATGTCTGGTACTTCAGGCACAGAGCCAGTTGAAGGCAATCTACAAGGACAATGCCGATACCATCATCGGCAATATGGATTCTCGTATTTTCCTTGGCGGTTCGGAGCCGACTACGCTGAAAGAGCTGAATCAGGCACTGGGAAAAGAAACGATTGATCTGTACAACACTTCCGATACCAGAGGTAATAGCCCATCCTACGGCACCAATTACCAAAAAGTCGGGCATGACCTGGCCTCGGTGGATGAACTGGCTGTGTTGGATGGCGGAAAGTGCATTTTGCAGCTGCGCGGTGTGAGACCGTTCAAGTCAGATAAATATGATCTGACCCAGCATCCGAACTACAAGCTCACTGCCGGTGCTGATAAGAAAAACACGTTCAGCATCGAGGCGTTTCTTGACCATCGGCTGAAGCTCAAGCCCGGTGATAAGTACGAAGTGGTTGATGCAGATCATGCCAAGTAAGTTTGTTTCGGTGACGAAGAGGTCATGGGTGCGCTGCTGACAACAGAATAAGAAGGGGCGGCGAGCTGCCGCCTCTTTACATAGCCAGGTTTCTAATTGGGATTGGAGACCTGGCTATATGTTTGTCCATTTGCAGGTGCACATGCAAATGGAAAATCACTATTCATCCGCCTACAAGGGCGCATTGTACAAGGAGGTACACATTTATGGCATTTTTCAACAGCGCAGTAACCGTTCTTCAGACTCTCGTCATCGCACTGGGTGCCGGTCTCGGCATCTGGGGAGCCATCAACCTGCTGGAAGGCTACGGCAACGACAACCCCGGTGCCAAGTCTCAGGGCATGAAGCAGCTCATGGCTAATTAGATGTAATAAAAGCGGAGAAAGGAAAAGCACAATCCAGACGGAACCGGCGGTGTAGTCAAGAAATATTGTGGAAACGCAAGATTTCTGCTATAATGGGTATAAAACACTTGACGATGGAAAGAAAGGCGGGAAGCCTATGCACATTAGTTATCAGCCACTATGGAACACACTGAAAGAGCGTGGCATGAGGAAAGAGGATTTGCGGCTTGCCGCCGGTCTTACCACAAATATGATTGCCAACATGGGCAAGGGAAAGAATATCAGCATGGAAACGCTGGTTCGCATTTGTGAAGCCTTGAATTGTGGTATTATGAATGTGATTAAATTAGAACAGGACAATATCTAAAGCGATATAATTTTATATTTGATTCGATTTGCACAAAAAATTAAATTTTAATGGTGTATATTTTCTATTGTACCCAATGTAAATAAGTGCTATCATAAAATAAAACAAGTACATTTGAAACATTTTATGATTTGAGAGTGTGCTTGCAGGTTAGTAGCATATTGCCAATAACTGAATACAAAAAATGTAGGTTCTGGTCATTTTAGAAAGGAGTATTGTTTATGAAAAAATTTAGTAAAAGATTGTTTACCTCGTTGGTAGCGTTTTGTATGCTTTTTTCTGTGAGTGCGGTTCCTGCTTTTGCAGCGGAAACAACAACGGAAATAACGGATACTCAACAGCCGGTAGTCATTGGAGAATATGACGGATACTTAACCGATGTTATGATTTCCGATGGTGTCACCAAAAGAGCAGTCGCTAATGTTCGTATTAACTCTTATGCAACTTATGATGAGGATGATGGGATTCAAGTTCATGTGAAGTTGTATGTACCGTGGTATGAATCTCCAAAACCGGAGTTCACTGGTATGACTGGTACAGTTAATGTGCTTATGAACAAAAAATCCACCAATACGGCATTTGCAGAATTAGCCGACGGTGAAGAAACAATCGAAACTGATGTGGATACTGGAAGAACAGGTAATAGCGGAGATAAGGGAACGGTTTCTGTTTCTGGTGTTGCTACCGCTAATAATGCCTTGGCAGGCGGTGGAGCTTTCGCTATTTCTTACCCTGTGACACTTCCCTAATTAAATGCAAAACAGTTGTGAATTAAGGTTGGTAATAGGTAAAATGAAACGGTTATTGGCAATATGCGTATGTTTTTTTATGTGTGTAGGCTTATGTTCGTGTGATTCTTCCCAAACTCGGTCGGTATCATCATATAACTGGTCTTTAGAATTTATTACTGATTTAGATGGTAATATGTTATTCTCAGGTTCAGTGCATGATGACATACCAGTATTGGATTTGACATTGAGTTTTGAAGAAAAAAGTTTTATCTTAACAGATAACACTCATAAACAAGAATGGACAGGTACATATTCGCTTGAAAAGATTGACAATTCTTCTTCGAAACTCGGATTAACTTTTGAAAATTTAGAGGAGCCTGTTACAGGCGTATATGGAACAAGAGTTTATTCTGATGATTCAGAAAGCGCAACAATTACATTACAAACTGATGAAAATATCCTGTCTTTTGTTGGAGAAGATTCATAAATAAAAACAGCCGCTGTAGGAACAAAATCCTACAACGGCTGTTTTTATTTCCACGGCCTGCGCCGGAAGTTCATACCAGACTGTTTTATCAGCGGGGATTTCTTGAACAGCTTTTTCAAAAGGCTTCGTTCCTCTTGTGAGAGCCGCTTGTATTTGAGCCGGAACGCCTTGCAGAATATCTCCGTGAATTGCTGAACCCTGTCCCCCGGAGATTGCATGGCCTTTTGTACTTCCCGTATAAGTTCATCGGCAGGCGTGGTATCCGGCGCACTTTCGCTGTCATTTTCGTGCGCCTTGCGTATATCATGGAGAATGACGTCCCATGTTTTGTGCGTCACATGGCAGAAAAAATCTTCTTCCTCTATCTGACAGGCTTCCAACACTTTGATTGCCCGGTCTGCCGCAGCTTCGGGGTGTTCTTCCAGTACCATAGCCCGTAAAGCAGCCAGTGAGCTGTTTGTGTCATGGAAGTGCATGGTTGCTATCCCGTCCACATAGATTTCTGCGTCTGCCAGCAATTCCTTAAATTTTTCATGGGAGATAATCTCACACAGCAGCCGGTTATTGAAGCGTTCACTTTTCAGCAGTTCCACGACTTCATCACTCAAATGTAATTCTTCTATCGGGGTGTTTTCATATCTCCGATTATTGGTAAGGCCGAGCAGATAGTCAACCGACACCTGATAGAAGTCTGCCAGCTTCAACAGGCTGCCGTGGTTAATTTCCTTGTATTCGTCGTTGTCGTTTTCATAACTGCCGAGGGCTGATTTTGAAATGCCGGTTTCCTGTGCCAGTTCTTCCAGATTCAAGCCCCGTTCCACCCGTAAATCTTTCAGGCGTTCCTGTACGGAAATGCGGGTTTTCATAAACACATCGCTCCTTCCTGCGGCTGGCTGCCGCTGTTATTCCTTATTATACCATATACCGTTCCGAAATCGTGGAATTTTTCGATTTTGGGGCGGTTTTCCTATTTTATGGACATACGGGAAAGGGTTCAAAAATGAGCTATGATTAAGTCAGTTCATCGATGGATTATTTCCAATCGAATGACCGGCCTGATGGGATATGCTCCCCGGCGATGTAGCGCAACGACCTGCGGCAAGGAAATGGAGGAACCTTGACCGCAGCGAGCGTACCAACGGGAACGAAACGCCGCTGTGAGATTCAGGGGCAGGAACGACAGCAGGACAACCCGGCAGAACTGATACCAAAACGCTACCCAAACACGACAAATCGGCGGGGTGTAGTCTGCCCCGTCCGTAATACTATGGGGCATTTCAAAGCGGCTCTATGGCCGTATTTTCCTTGAAAATCGCCCCGAAACATGACACCAAAAACCTTTATCCGCCTGTTCCCGTTGTTACGGCTGAAATGGGCGGATTTTCTATGATAGGAGGCACTATGCCGAGAATGAGCAAGAAACGGAAGTTGGAGCTTTCCTTCTTCCTCAATGACCGGGGGCGTGTGGCCTACAACGACCTGTGCCGGAAGTGCCAGCATAAGTGCAAGCAGAGTTTCCGGGCTGTCGTGATAGACTGCCCCCATTACCTGTCAAAACGAGCCAAGCGAAAGGAGAAAATCAGTTAAATGGAATTTGAATTTATGAGCGCAGACACGGTTCTGCCGCCTTGTATGCCGCTACCCGCCGCAATGCTTCGGCTGCCGATCAGCAGCACAGCAAAAGTCATGTATGCCCGTCTGCTGAACACCACCCTTACGGCAGGGATAGAGGATAGCAACGGCATTTTGTTTGTCCGTTTTCCTATCATGGAATTAGCGGCAGCCCTCTCCCGCAGCCCCGTCACTGTGAAGCGTTCCCTGAAAGAATTGGAGGACATCGGGCTTATCCTGCGGGTGCGCCGGGGTGTGGGAGAACCAAACCGCATTTACACGCTGCTTCCCAAAGGAGGGCTGCCATGATAAATGAGAAGCTGGAAAAGCTGAATCAGGAGATTGCCAAAGGCGAAGCCAGACTGCGGCGGGCGCAGCATGAAGAAAAAATACTGGAACACCAGGTGAAGCAGCTTACCCGGAAGGAACGGACGCACCGGCTCTGTACCAGAGGAGCTATGCTGGAAAGTTTCCTTTTAAGGCCGGAAGTGCTGACAGACGAGGATGTGATGGACATTCTGAAACAGGCATTTTCTCAAAGTGGCATGAAGGAAATAGTTGCAGAAAGCGTGAAAGGGCGGGTAGCCGGGGAATCCCTTACGGAGTAAGGGCGCAACTATACACCGGTCAAGCCGGTGCGTTGCGCCCTGCCGGGGGCTTCCTGCGGAAAGCGGATGATTTTCAGCACCGTTGCGGCTGCTTCCAATCATCACAGGGGACGCTACACTTCCCCTGCGCTGGCTGCGCCAGCTACCCCTTTGTGGACTTGCCGCCCGGGAACACCTTGCGCTGCAAGCTGTTCCCGTCCAGCAAGTTTACAATTTATCTATTCCAAAACAGGACTGCCCGTAGTATAATAAAGCTAATGACGAACACTATCTAAGGAGATGGTTTTATGTATGGATTGATTGCTTTGAATTTCATCATACCCTTTGTTATGGTTTTTGTAGGATATATCTTAAAGAAGCACCCGGTAAAAGATATGACATCCGGTAACGGATACAATACGCCTACATCTCGGAAGTCACAAGAGCATTGGGATTATGCACAAAGCATAGCACCTAATATTTTTATTGGTATTGGCAAAACATTAGGTTTGGTAGAAATCGTTTTGTGTATATCCTTACTTCTTCTTAATATTTCTACACAGACTACCGTATTTGCAGGAGTAGTTGTTGGAATTATTTTTCTGATTTTTGGATTTTATAAAACAGAAACTGGAATTACAAGTAAATTTGCGAACAAAAACTTTTAAGCTATTAGACAGCTTTCCATCATCGAGCCAACCTGACCCGAACCTTCAAAACTGAATACTAATCGCCTACCAGCGACACCACTAAGCAGGAAATCAGAAACGGTTTCCTGCTTTTCTTTTGCCCAAAATCAACCACAGGAAGGAGGAACGCTATGCCCTGTCCACACCATGATATAAAAATAATCCAGCGCAGCAACCACCAGTCAGCCGTTGCGTCTGCCGCCTACCAGAGTGGGGAACGGCTGTTTTCCGAGTACGACCAGAAGCAGAAATACTATTCCCATAAAAGCGAGATTGTCCATACAGAAATCATGCTGCCGCCCCACGCCCCACCAGCGTATGCAGACCGCAATACTTTGTGGAACGCCGCCGAAGCTATCGAGAAGCAATGGAACTCCCAGCTTGCCCGGAGAATCGTGCTTGCCATACCGAGGGAAATCCCCCCGGAACAGCACGCCGACCTTATCCGGGACTACTGCCGGGAGTTTTTTGTTTCTAAAGGCATGATTGCCGATTTTGCCATCCACGACAAAGGGAATGGGAATCCCCACGCCCACATCCTGCTGACCATGCGGGCAATGGACGAAAACGGGAAATGGCTTCCCAAGAGCCGGAAGGTTTATGACCTTGACGAGAACGGCGAGCGTATCCGGCTCCCGTCCGGGAGCTGGAAAAGCCACAAGGAGGATACCGTGGACTGGAACGACCAGAAGTACGGAGAGATCTGGCGGCAGGGCTGGGCGGCTACCGCTAACCGCTATCTGGAAGCCAACGGACGCCCGGAGCGCCTTGACCTTCGTTCCTATGAACGGCAGGGGCTTGATAAAATCCCCACCGTCCATATGGGGCCAGCAGTCAGCCAGATGGAGAAACGAGGGATACAGACCAACATCGGCAACTTGAACCGGGACATCAAAGCCGCCAATTCCCTTATGCAATCTATCCGGCAGATGGTACGCCACCTGAAAGGCTGGATTGCAGACCTGAAGGAGAAAAAAGCCGCCCTGCTGGAAGCCTTGCAGGAATCGAAGGAACCCACCCTGCCGGAGCTGCTGGGGAAATATCTGGATTTGCGCCGGGAGGAACGTACAGGCTGGACAAGCAAAGGCCAGCTTACAGGCAGCGTTGCCGATTTCAACAAGGTTATGGAAGCTATCCGCTATCTGCGGGAAAAGGAGCTGTCCACTGTGCAGAGTTTGGACGCTTATCTGGATACCGTCAGCGGGCAGGCCGTTTCCATCCGGGCAGAGATGAAGCCGAAAGAACAGCGTATGAAAGAAATCAACACCCTGCTTTCCCATATCGCCAACTTTGAAGCCCATAAGCCGGTTCATGTGGAGTATGCTGCCATCCGGTTTAAGAAGCCACGGGAACAGTTTGCCGCCGCCCATCGGGACGAGCTGGACGCCTATAATGCCGCTATCCGTTATTTCAAGGTGCATTTGAAGGAGAAGAAGTACAGCATTAAAAAGCTGAATGAGGAACAGACACAGCTTGCCGGAGAAGTTGCCGGATATAAGGAACGGTTGTCCGCATTACAGGAGGATGTGAAGATTCTCCGGGATGTGCGTCACTGGCTCAATCAGGTTCTTCCGTCTGAACAGTACCGCCAGACCGCCGAGCCGGGAAAGAAACCGTCCATCCAGCAGGCAGTCAAAGGCCGGACGCAGCGTATCCGGGAAGAACAGGCCGAGAAACGGAAGCAGCCCCGCACAGAGAAAAAACAGGATATGGAACTTTAATAGGCGCTTGCTATTTTCTTTTTCGAGAATGACAGGCGCTTTTCTTATTTTCAGGAGGATTTATTTGAATGTATTTAAAGCTGTCAAGCAGTCTGTTACCACCCGGCAGGCTGCGGAGCATTTTGGAATCCGGGTGGGACGAAACGGGATGTGTGTCTGCCCCTTCCATGCTGATAAAAACCCCAGCATGAAGGTTGACCGGCGCTTTCACTGTTTCGGCTGTCAGGCAGACGGGGATGTGATTGACTTTGTTTCCCGTCTGGAAGCTGTCAGTCCGAAGGAAGCCGCCCTCATGCTGGCGCAGGAGTTCTCCATCCCCTATGAGGACAGGGAACCACCCGGCAGGAGAAAACCCAAACCCCGGCAGGAAACCCCGGAACAGCGGTTTTGCCGCATGGAGCGTTACTGCTTCCGGGTGCTGTCCGATTATTACCATCTTCTGCGCCGCTGGAAACGGGACTATGCCCCTAAGATGCCGGAAGAAGCATGGCACCCGCTTTTTGTGGAAGCCTTGCAGAAGCAATCCCATGTGGAATATCTGCTGGATGTGCTGCTCTCCCCGGATATGGAGGAACGGGCAGTCCTTATCGTTGACTATGGAAAGGAAGTGAGCAATCTTGAAAGACGAATGGCAGAGCTTGCCGCCCAAGATACGGCAGGCCGCAGAACAGACCATACAAGAAGCAGCCCCGCCCCGGAGCATTGAGGAAGTAAAGGCCATGCTGGAAAGCACCGAGAAAGGCAGCGTCCGCAACAGTATCCGCAACTGCCTGACCGTCTTTCAGAATGACCCGCTGCTTTCCGGGGCAATCGCAAAAAATCTGCTGACCGAGCGAGTGGACATTGTAAAGCCCATCGGCTACCACCGCATCGGCACCGCCATCACGGACACGGATATGAACTATCTGCTCCTGTATCTGGAAGAAACCTATGGGCTTACCAGTGAGAAAAAGATTACCGCCGCCATCGGGATTGTTGCCAATGAAAACGGCTACCACCCCGTCCGGGACTACCTGAACGGCCTTTCATGGGATGGGCAGGAGCGTATCCGCTATTGCCTGCGCCACTTTCTGGGAGCCGACACCGACCAGTACACCTATGAAGCCCTGCGGCTGTTCCTGCTGGGAGCCATCCACCGGGCATTTTGCCCCGGCTGTAAATTTGAAGTCATGCTCTGTCTGGTGGGCGGTCAGGGAGCCGGGAAATCCACCTTTTTCCGGCTGCTGGCAGTAAAAGACGAGTGGTTTTCCGATGATTTGCGGAAGCTGGATGATGATAACGTGTACCGCAAGCTGCAAGGCCACTGGATTATCGAGATGTCGGAGATGATTGCCACCGCCAATGCCAAGAGCATTGAGGAAATCAAGTCATTTTTAAGCCGACAGAAGGAGGTCTATAAAATCCCATACGAAACCCACCCGGAGGACAGGCTGCGGCAATGTGTGTTCGGCGGCACTTCCAATGCCCTTGACTTCCTGCCCCTTGACCGTTCCGGCAACCGGCGCTTCCTGCCGGTCATGGTGTACCCGGAACAGGCCGAGGTTCACATTTTGGAGGACGAAGCCGCTTCCAGAGCCTATCTTGCACAGGTCTGGGCAGAAGCTATGACGGTTTACCGCAGCGGGGATTTTAAGCTGTCTTTCAGCCCGGAAATGGTGCGCTATCTCAAAGAACACCAGCGGGATTTCATGCCGGAGGACACCAAGGCCGGGATGATACAGGCATACCTTGACCGCTATACCGGCGGCATGGTGTGTTCCAAGCAGCTTTTCAAGGAAGCCCTGAACCACCCCTTTGACGAGCCGAAGCAATGGGAAATCCGGGAAGTCAACGACATCATGAACCATTGCGTGACGGGCTGGAATTACTTTTCCAACCCCCGTGTGTTCCCGGAATACGGCAGGCAAAAGGGCTGGGAGCGTGAAACGAAAGCAACGGACATCAGCAACGGAGCTGAAAAAATCCCGGAAGGATTTGAGGAAGTCACGGAACAGATGGAGCTTCCCTTCTGAAAAATGCAGCCGGTTGCCGACCCTGTTGCACTCCCGTTGCCGAGCCGGTTGCCGGGAAACCCCCCGTAACTGCGGGCTTTTCCCCTTATCAGCAACCAAAACAACAGAAAAATAAAAGAAAATAAAAATAAGAGCCAAACTGCCAGACAGAGATAGTTTTCAGGTTTTTTGAAGCCCGTTGCCGGACTTCGTTGCCGACCTTCTCCTTGTCTGGCTTATTCTATTATGGAGGATAACTGCCTATGGCAAAAACGAAAACAGAGATTCATGTTACCACAGTTTTTGACGGCGAACTGGACGCCACAGACGTCTTTGTGAGCCTGATTGCCCAAAAATATGGGCAGAATACCAGCAAAGAAAATCTTGCGAAAACACAAGATTTAGAGTATAATAAGGATGAGGTTCAGAAGAACCGTGTTCCGTCTGGATTGTGCGGGTAAACGGTTATGATGAACGGATATGAATATACAGACATGGACGCAATACTGGCAGGCAGCTTCCGGGCAGCCATCTATTGCAGGCTTTCCAAAGACGATGACCTTGACGGGGAGAGCGCCAGTATTGCCAACCAGCGGGATATGCTGGAAAAATACTGCGAAAAGCAGGGATGGGAGGTTGTGGCAGTCTATCAGGACGATGGCTTCACAGGTCTTAATATGGAGCGTCCTGATTTACAGAGAATGTTGAGAGCCATTGAGCGCAGGCAAATCAACCTTGTCATCACGAAAGACCTCAGCCGACTGGGGCGTAACTATCTGCAAACCGGGCATTTGATTGAGGACTTTTTCCCAAGAAACGGTGTCCGCTATATCGCCATGAATGACGGTATCGACACCCTGCGGGATAACAACGACATTGCCCCGTTCAAGAATATCCTGAACGAGATGTACAGCAAGGATATTTCCAAGAAAGTCCATTCCTCTTATCTTCTGAAAGCGCAGAAAGGACAGTTTACCGGGTGTCTTGCCCCGTTTGGGTATCGGAAAGACCCGGAGGACAAAAACCATCTGCTCATTGACGAGGAAACCGCCCCGATTGTGCGGCTGATTTTCGGATATGCCCTAAACGGTCATGGTCCGAACTATATCCGCAGACGGCTGGAGGAAGAAAAAATCCCCTGCCCCACATGGTGGAACCGGGAACGGGGGCTTCGCAATACCCGCACCAAATGGGAAAAGAAAGACCCGGAAAACGGGCGGTATATGTGGGACTTCTCCGTTATCAAAGACCTTTTGATGAATCCCGTCTACACCGGGGCGATTGCTTCCCAGAAAAAGGACTACCGTTTCAAAATCGGCACGATTGGGGAAAAGAAGCCGGAGGACTGGATTGTGGTGGAGGGACAGCATGAACCGCTGATTGACCGCATGAGCTTTGACATTGTGCAGAACAAGCTGAAATCCCGCCAGCGTCCGGGGCAGACCAATGAAATCAGCCTGTTTGCCGGACTGATAAAATGCGGCGAGTGTGGGAAGTCGCTGACGATACGCTACACAAACGCAAAACATCCCCAGCAGATTTATTCCTGCAAGACCTACAATGCCTTTGGAAAGAACCACTGCACCCAGCACCGGATTGACTATGACACCCTTTACAGCCATGTGCTGCGGAAAATCCGGGAATGTGCCAGAGCTGCCCTGATGGACGGGGAAGCGGTTGCCGACCGCCTGACCAATACCTGTGAAGCCGAGCAGCGGGAACAGCGGGAAGCAATGGAACGCTCCCTTACAAGGGACGAGGAACGGATTGAGGTTCTGGACAAAATGGTCATGCGGCTTTATGAGGATATGATTGCAGGGCGTATCAGTGAGCAGAATTTCAACACCATGCTGGAAAAGACACAGACCGAGCAGACGGAGCTTAAAACAAAAGTGTCCGAGGGCAGAAAGCGGCTGTCCGATGAAGTCCAGCTTGCCAATGACGCAAAACAATGGGTGGAAGCCATTCAGGAATACGCCAACATCACAGAGCTGGACGCAGCCACCCTCAACCGCTTAATCAAAGAAATCGTCGTGCATGAGCGCATTGACGAAGATAAAACAAGACACATTTCTATCGAAATTCATTTTAATCTCAAACCCATCCCGGAGGTGGAACAGGTCACTGCCTGACCTGTCCCGCCGGGACGGTTCTCTTAAAAACACCATATAGATTTTTTGTACGCCGCCGCCCGCCATCGAGCAGAGTTTTACACCTAATTGGGGATAAAACAGCTGATGGCGGGCGGCGGCGTGGCTTTGATCGGCATTACCCTCGTGCCGCTGCTGTCCGGGCTGTTCGGCTAATCAGGCAGCTCGTTTGCTTCCCGTAAATCCACGGAGGGTGCCGCTTTCTGGCGGCATCCTCCCGAAAGGAGGGCAACCCTATGGATTTCTTATGGGATAAGATCACGGAATGGCTGAAAGAAATGCTCGTTGGCGGTATCGTGAGTAATCTGTCCGGGATGTTCGATGCAACCAATCAAAAGGTTGCCGAGATCTCCGGTCAGGTGGGCTTATCGCCGCAGGCATGGAACGGCAGCATTTTCAGCATGATACAAAACCTGTCGGAAACCGTGATCGTCCCCATCGCAGGCGCAATTCTCGCCTTTGTGATGACGCTGGAGCTGATCCAGCTCATTACCGACAAAAATAACCTCAACGACATGGACACATGGATATTCTTCAAGTGGGCGTTCAAGTCCGCTGCCGCTGTCCTGATCGTAACAAACACATGGACGATTGTGATGGGCGTGTTTGACGCTGCCCAAAGCGTCGTTGCCAGCGCCTCCGGGCTGATTATCGGCGATACCAGCATCGACATTTCAAGCGTCATGGTGGACATTGAGGATCGGCTGATGGAGATGGAATTGGGGCCGCTCTTCGGCCTATGGTTCCAGTCGCTGTTCGTTGGCATTACCATGTGGGCGCTGACCATCTGCATTTTCATTATCACATTCGGAAGAATGATTGAAATATATCTCGTCACCTCTGTTGCCCCCATCCCAATGGCGACCATGATGGGCAAGGAATGGGGCGGCATGGGGCAAAACTACATCCGCTCCCTGCTGGCGCTGGGCTTCCAAGCGTTCTTGATTATCGTCTGCGTTGCCATCTACGCCGTTCTGGTGCAGAACATCGCGCTTGTGGATGACATCATCTACGCCATCTGGACTTGCATGGGCTACACGGTGCTGCTGTGCTTCTGCCTGTTCAAAACGAGCAGCCTTGCCAAGTCCGTGTTCAATGCGCATTAACGGGGGTGATACCATGCTGACGCTCACGCCCGTTACCCTTGCAGCAGCGAACACATTTGTCAATGCGCATCACCGGCACCATAAGGCAACTGCGGGGCATAAGTTTTCCATCGGCTGTGCCAAGGATGGAGAGCTTGTCGGTGTTGCAATCGTAGGCCGTCCGGTAAGCCGGTATCTGGATGATGGCTGGACATTGGAGGTCAATCGCCTTTGCACCACTGGTGAGAAGAACGCTTGCAGCATCCTTTATGCCGCATCCGCGCGGGCGGCAAAGGCGATGGGATACCGCAAAATCATCACCTATACGCTGGATAGCGAGAGCGGCAGCAGTCTCCGCGCCGCTGGTTGGAGCTGCGCAGGCATGGCAGGCGGCAAATGCTGGACAGGCAGCCGTAAGCCCGCCTCCGCTTTGTATCCGGCGCAGATGAAACTTCGATATGAAAAGCTCTTGTAAAGGGGGGATTTCTATGGCCTATGTCAATGTCCCAAAGGACTTAACCAAAGTAAAGACCAAGGTGCTGTTCAATCTCACGAAACGGCAGCTCATTTGCTTCGGAAGCGGCGCGCTCATCGGCGTACCGCTTTTCTTCTTGCTCAAGGGAAGCATCGGCACCAGCCCCGCCGCCATGGTGATGATGGTGGTGATGATCCCGGCCATGCTGTTCGCCATGTATGAAAAGAACGGTCAGCCGCTGGAGGTCGTCATCCGCAACATCTACCGTGTGTGCTTCCAGCGGCCGAAGCAGCGTCCGTATAAGACCAACAATTTTTATGCCGTTCTGGAGCGGCAAAACCAGTTAGACCGGGAGGTGTATCAAATTGTCCGAAAAGAAAAAGCTGACCCACGCCGAACGAAAACAGATCGAAGCCGCCATCGCAAGAGCGAACCGAACGGATAAGAAAGAAAAATCGGCGCAGGACAGCATCCCGTATCAGCGTATGTGGCCGGACGGCATTTGCCGTGTGACCGACACGCGCTACACCAAAACAATCCAGTATCAGGACATCAACTACCAGCTCTCGCAGAATGAGGACAAGACCGCCATCTTTGAAGCGTGGTGCGATTTCCTGAACTACTTTGACAGCTCCGTGCAATTCCAGCTTTCCTTTGTGAACCTCTCGGCTTCGCAGGAAACCTTTGCACGGAGCATTTCTATCCCGCCCTGCGGAGACGAATTTGACGGCATCCGCGCCGAGTACGCCGGTATGCTGCAAAACCAGCTTGCCCGCGGCAACAACGGCCTGATTAAGACCAAGTATCTCACGTTCGGCGTTGAGGCCGACAACCTCCGCGCCGCCAAGCCCCGTTTGGAGCGCATCGAAACCGACCTTCTGAACAACTTCAAGCGGTTGGGCGTTGTGGCTGCGCCGCTGAACGGCTTTGAGCGCCTGCACGTCATGCACGACATTCTGCGGATGGACGAGCAGGAGCCGTTCCGCTTTTCGTGGGACTGGCTGGCTCCCTCCGGGCTGTCCACCAAGGACTTTATCGCGCCCAGCTCCTTTGAGTTCAAGACCGGCAGGCAGTTTCGTATGGGCAAAAAGCTGGGTGCGATCAGCTTCGTGCAGATTTTGGCACCGGAGCTGAATGACCGGATGCTGGCCGATTTTCTGGATATGGAGAGCAGCGTCCTTGTCAATCTCCATGTGCAGTCCGTGGATCAGGTCAACGCCATCAAGACCGTCAAACGCAAGATCACCGATCTCGACAAATCCAAAATCGAGGAACAGAAGAAAGCCGTCCGTGCAGGGTACGACATGGACATCATTCCAAGCGACCTTGCCACCTACGGTGCAGAGGCCAAGAAGCTGTTGCAGGATTTGCAGTCCCGCAATGAGCGAATGTTTCTGCTGACCTTCCTCATTCTCAACACGGCGGACACACCCCGGCAGCTCGACAACAACATCTTCCAGACCTCCAGCATTGCGCAGAAGTATAACTGTGCGCTGACCCGGCTGGACTTTCAGCAGGAGGAAGGACTGATGAGCAGTCTCCCACTGGGGCTGAATCAGATCGAGATTCAGCGGGGCTTAACCACCTCCAGCGTAGCGATCTTCGTCCCCTTCACCACGCAGGAGCTGTTTCAGAACGGTTCGGAGGCGCTGTACTACGGCATCAACGCTCTTTCCAACAACCTTATCATGGTAGACCGGAAACTTCTGAAAAATCCCAACGGCCTGATTTTAGGCACTCCCGGCAGCGGCAAGTCATTTTCGGCAAAACGCGAGATCACCAATGCTTTTCTTATCTGCCCCAAGGATGACATCATCATCTGTGACCCGGAGGGCGAATATACGCCGCTGGTGGAGCGCCTGCACGGACAGGTCATTAAGCTGTCGCCCACCGGCAAGGGCTACGACGGTTCGCCCTGCTACATCAATCCGATGGACTTGAATCTGGATTACAGCGACGATGATAACCCATTGAGCTTGAAATCCGACTTCATTCTGTCGCTGTGCGAGTTGATCGTCGGCGGCAAGGATGGGCTTGCCCCTGTGGAAAAGACCATCATCGACCGCTGCGTGCGCATCGTCTACCGGGACTACCTCAATGACCCGAAACCGGAGAATATGCCGCTGCTGGAGGACTTGTATAACGCCCTCCGTGCGCAGGATGAAAAGGAAGCGCAGTACATCGCCACTGCTTTGGAAATCTACGTCACCGGCTCTCTGAATGTGTTCAACCATCACACGAACGTGGATGTGAATAGCCGCATCGTCTGCTACGACATCAAGGAGCTGGGCAAGCAGCTCAAAAAAATCGGGATGCTGGTGGTGCAGGATCAGGTCTGGAACCGTGTGACCATCAACCGCGCCGCCCATAAAACGACCCGCTACTATCTTGACGAGTTCCATCTTCTTTTGAAGGAGGAACAGACGGCTTCGTACAGTGTCGAAATCTGGAAACGCTATCGCAAATGGGGCGGCATCCCCACCGGGATCACGCAAAATGTCAAAGACCTGTTATCCAGCCGCGAGGTTGAGAACATTTTTGAGAACAGCGATTTCATCTATATGCTCAATCAGGCCGCTGGCGACCGGCAGATTCTCGCAAAGCAGCTCAACATTTCGCCGCATCAGCTTTCTTATGTGACCCACTCCGGCGAGGGCGAGGGGCTGCTGTTCTACGGCAACACGATCCTGCCCTTCATTGACCACTTCCCGAAGGACACCGAGCTGTACCGCGTCATGACCACCAAACCGCAAGAGGTGGCGTCGGCATGAAAAGAGAACCGCGTTTACAGTTTTCCGACGCCGATCTTGCCGAGCCGAAGCTGGAAAAGCCCATCAAGCGGGTAAAAAAAGCTGCGGCCAAGGCGGATAAGGCGCAGGCGAAAATCCCCAAGAAAACCGTGGTCAAAAAGGAACGCGGCTTTGATCCTGCTACCGGCAAGGTCAAAACGCAGCTCCGGTTTGAGGAAGTGGATAAGAAAAAGCCGCCCTCAAAGCTGACCCATGCCGTGCAGGATGCCCCCGCCAACTTTGTTCTCTCTCAGGTTCACCGGGAGGTGCGGCAGAGCGAGGATGACAATGTAGGCGTAGAGGCCGCGCACAAGGTAGAGCAAGCCGTGGAGAGCGGCGGGCGGCTGGTGCAGTCTGCCCACCGCGCCCATCAGCTCAAGCCCTATCGCGCTGCCATCCGTGCAGAGAGAAAGCTGGAACAGGCCAATCTTGACGCACTCCAGAAGAAAGCGGAGATTGACAGCCCCACCAGCAATCCCGTTTCCAAGTGGCAGCAGAAGCAGGCCATCAAAAAGCAGTATGCCGCTGCCAAACACAATCAGGCGGCGCAGACCACGGCAAAGGTTGCGGAGAATACCGCCAAGACCGCGAAAAAAGCCGCTGAAAAGGCTGAGGAAGTGGGCAAATATGTGTGGGAACACCGGCGCGGCTTTGCCATTGCCGCCGCAATTCTGCTGATGCTGGCATTTCTGCTCAACGGCCTGTCCTCCTGCTCGGTGATAATGGATGGCGTCGGCTCCGGGATCGCGGCCAGTACCTATCCGTCGCAGGACGCCGATATGCTGGGCGCGGAAGCGCAGTATTGCGCGATGGAAGCAGAGCTTCAGCGCTACCTCGACACCTATGAAAGCACCCATGACTACGATGAGTACCACTTTGATCTGGACACCATCGAGCATGACCCCTATGTACTCATTTCCATGATTACAGCGCTGCATCAAGGGGAATGGACGCTGGATGAGGTGCAGGGTACGCTCCAAATGCTCTTTGACCGCCAGTACATTTTGACCGAGGATGTGGTGGTGGAAACCCGCTACCGCACAGAAACCGACACATGGACGGACGCGGACGGCAACACCCACACGGACACCTATCAGGTGCCGTATGACTACTACATCTGCACGGTCACGCTGGAAAACTTCAACCTCTCTCATGTTCCCGTCTACATTATGAGCGAGGAACAGCTCGGAATGTACGCCACCTATATGGCCACCCTCGGCAACCGTCCCGACCTGTTCCCCGGTTCAGGCTACATCGGCAAGTATGTGGAGGGCAGCTATACCGACTACGACATTCCCCCGGAGGCGCTGGACGATGAGGTGTTTGCCGCCATCATCAAGGAAGCGGAAAAGTATCTCGGCTACCCCTATGTTTGGGGCGGCAGCAGCCCCTCCACCTCGTTTGACTGTTCGGGCTTCGTCAGTTGGGTCATCAATCATTCCGGTTGGGATGTGGGTAGGCTGGGTGCGCAGGGACTTTGCAATATCTGTACGCCCGTATCCTCTGACAATGCCAAACCGGGCGATCTGGTGTTTTTCACCGGAACCTATGATACCCCCGGCGTCAGCCATGTGGGTATCTACGTCGGCAACAATATGATGATCCACTGCGGAGATCCGATCTCTTATGCAAACTTAAATTCAAGCTATTGGCAGTCCCATTTTTACCGCTATGGGCGCTTGCCGTAAAGGAGAGTGAACAATATGAATCCGAAAATCATGAAGCTCCGTGGAGAGCTGGAGAAGAACAAAAGCAAAATCTCTGATCTGCAAGGCCGCAACCGCGAGCTGGAAAAGCAGATTCGTGAGTTGGAGGACACCGACATCATCGGCATGGTGCGTGAGAACGGCATGACGATGGAGCAGTTTGCCGAGCTGTTCCGCCGTATGCAGGCCGCGCCTGCACCGGCCACTTCGGAAAAGGAGGCGTTGAACCATGACTAAGAACACACCGCGCATTTTTATCAGTCTGCTGCTGATTCTCCTGTGCATTGGGATGCTCCCCGTTTCCGCCTTTGCCAGCGGCGGCGACTATCCAGATGATGCGCTGCCTGCCACCGAAAGCATCGCCGCAGACACGCAGGAAACAAAACAGATCGGCACGGTCACGACCAACGGCGGCAACCTGAATGTCCGCACCGGCGCGGGACTGGACAATGCCGCGTTTACGCAGCTCCCCAACGGCACGGTGGTCGATGTGATTGGCAGGGATGGCGATTGGGTAAAAATCCTGCTGCCCGCCCGTGTGGGCTATGTGTACGGCGGCTATCTGACCGTTACCGACGCCGCCGACAGCACCGTGAGCATCGGCGGCATGACGCTTCCGTTTGATGAAAAAGAGCTGGCCGACCTCTGGCAACTTCTTCTCGGCGGCATGACGGGTGGCGGCGACGCGCTGACACCGGACGGCAATCTGACGCTGATCGACGATATTGGCACCAGCACCAAGGCTGGAAAACAGTTCATTACGCTGGAAAGCAAGAACGGCAATGTGTTTTACATGATTATTGACCGTGACGATGAGGGCGAAGAAACCGTCCACTTCTTGAATCAGGTGGATGAGGCCGACCTGATGGCGCTGACTGGCGAGGAAGAAACGCCCGCCGTCTGCTCCTGCACCACCAAATGCGTGGCCGGTGCGGTCAATACATCCTGCCCCGTCTGCGCGGTCAACATGACCGAGTGCGTGGGCAAGGAGGCAAAGCCCGAAGTCCCCGCTGAGCCGACAGAACCCGCCGCCGAGGAACCGGAGAAAAAGAGCGGCGTGGGCGGCATCCTCGTCGTTCTGCTGATCGTCGCGCTGGGCGGCGGTGCTGCGTTCTACATCTTCAAGCAGAAAAAGGCCAAGCCGCAGACCAAGGGCAGCGCCGATCTGGACGATTATGACTACGGCGAGGACGAGGACGAATACGAGTTTGAGCCGTATGAGGGCGAACCGGAACAGGATACTACGGAGGATACAGACGCATGAGATATTTCACCAATAACCCGCTGGAACGCCTGATGATGCAGAAGCCGAAAGCGGCGCGGGAGGACAGCCCTCCCGCCGCTGCCAAGGAACATTTCTGCTACGGCTGCAAGCGCTTCGGGCAGAGCTGCATCCGCCCCTGCTACCGTGACGTAAAGAGAATGGAGGCTGCGCCATGCGCCTTGTGATCGCCGAAAAGCCCTCTGTGGCACAGAGCATCGCCGCCGTGCTGGGGGCTAAATCAAGGCATGACGGATATCTGGAGGGCGGTGGTTACATCGTGTCGTGGTGCTTCGGGCATCTGGCAGAGCTGGCCGACGCCGCCGTTTACAACGCCGATGATGCCAAATGGACGCTGGCGGCGCTGCCCATCATCCCCACCTCATTCCGATTTATCGTTCGTGCAGACAAGCAGAAGCAGTTTGACATTCTGCGGGAGCTGATGCGCCGGGAGGATGTGGCAGAGGTGGTCAACGCCTGCGACGCTGGGCGCGAGGGCGAGCTGATCTTCCGCACGGTCTACTGCCTTGCGGGATACTCCAAGCCTATCCTGCGGCTTTGGATTTCCTCCATGGAGGATGATGCCATCCGCAGCGGCTTCCAGCAGCTTAGAATCGGGCGCGACTATAACGGCCTGCATCAATCTGCCCTCTGCCGCGCCAAGGCCGATTGGCTGGTAGGTATCAACGCCACACGGTATTTCTCCCTGACGTATGGCCGCACATTGAACATTGGGCGCGTCATGTCACCCACGCTGGCACTGCTGGTACAGCGTGAGGCGGAGATCTCCGCATTTGTGGCAGAACCGTTCTACACCGTCCAGCTCGATTGCGGCTTTCCAGCCGCGACAGACAGAATGAAGGACAGAAAGGACGCCGACGCTATCGCTAATGCCTGCAAGGGCAAGACGGCGGTGGTCAAAAGCGTGGAGCGCAAGGAAAAGTCTGAGAAAGCGCCCGCGCTCTACGATTTGACCTCCCTCCAGCGCGACGCCAACCGCATTCTCGGCTACACCTCTCAGCAGACCCTCGACTATCTCCAAGCGCTCTATGAAAAGAAGCTCTGTACCTACCCGCGCACCGACAGCCGCTATCTGACTGACGATATGGAGGGCAGCGTCCCCGGTCTTGTCTCCGCCGCTGCCGCTGTCTGCGGCATGGAGAAGCCGCCGACCATCTGCGCCAAGCAGGTGTGCAGCAGCCAAAAAGTCACCGATCACCACGCTATCGTCCCAACCATCAGCGCGGAAAAGGTAGATATGGCCTCTCTGCCGCTGGGCGAACGCGAGGTGCTGAAGCTGGCGGCGAAAGGCTTGCTTCGTGCCGTGGATGAACCCCACCGCTATGCAGAAACGGTCATTACGGTGGACAGTGCCGGTCAGAGCTTCACCGCCAAGGGCAAAACCGTTCTTACTCCCGGCTGGAAGCGCTATGAGCAGGAGCAGGTAGAGGCAGCGCCTGCGCTGCCGGTGGTAACGGAGAATCAGACGCTTTCCGTATCTGCCGCATCGGTCAAGACCGGAAAAACCACGCCGCCCAAGCACTTCACCGAGGATACGCTGCTGGCTGCAATGGAGAACGCGGGCAAGGAGGATATGCCTGATGATGCCGAGCGCAAGGGCATTGGCACCCCGGCGACCCGTTCCGGTATCATTGAAAAGCTGGTGTCCTCCGGTTTTGTGGAGCGCAGAAAGTCCAAGAAGATCACAAATCTGCTGCCCACCTCCACCGGCACGGCGCTCATCACCGTCCTGCCCGAACAGCTCCAGTCGCCGCAGCTCACCGCCGAATGGGAACACCGCCTGAAAGAGATCGAGCGCGGCGAAATCGCCCCGGACAGCTTCATGGACGGGATCGCTGCCATGCTGAATGAGCTGGTGCAGACCTACAAGCCCATCCCCGGTGCGGAAGTTCTGTTCCCCTCCGGGCGCGAGGCAGTCGGCAAGTGTCCCCGCTGCGGAGCCGAGGTGACGGAATCACCGAAAGGCTTTTTCTGTGAGAACCGTGCCTGTTCCTTTGTTCTCTGGAAAAACAGCCGCTTTTTCACAGCCAAGAAAAAGGTGCTGACAAAATCCCTTGCCGCTGCGCTTTTGAAAAATGGCCGCGCCCCGCTGAAAGGCTGCTACTCGGAAAAAACCGGGAAAACCTATGATGCCAGTGTTCTTCTGGAGGACGATGGACAGCGCACGGGCTATAAGATGGTGTTCGACAATGGCTGATGCGCCGCGTATGGATCACAAGCAGCTCCGCCGCGCCAAGAAGCTCATTCGGAAGCTCTGCTGTAATTACGATCACGGCAACTGCCTTGCTCTGGATGATGGAGAGCCTTGCGCCTGCGTACAGGGTATTTCCTACTCGCTGCTGTGCAACTGGTTCCGAAACGCGGTACTTCCCGCCGACCATGAGCTGCTGGCCGACGTGATGCGGGAAAGGCCGGGGAAGCGCTGCGCCGTCTGCGGTAAGCCGGTCTATTCTTCCTCCAATCGCGCCAAATATTGCCCCGCCTGCGCCAAGCAGGAGCGCCGAAAGCAGGACGCCAAACGAAAGCGTGAACAATACTGGAACCTCCGCAAATAGAGGGCGTAAAAGCCCCGTGCCGCAAGGCTTTTTCCATGCGGAATCACAAGGGGCTGCGTCATTCTATCCGCAAGCTCAAAAACAACGTCTATCTGCGGAGAATCGCCCCTGTGCAGGATGTGTTTTCTTCTGCGCAGGGGCGCTATTTTTTCTGAAAGGAGATCATCATGGCTGAAAAACAAACCAGCAAAGACCGGATGCGGGAGATCGTTGACAGCATCGAAAACGGCATCAAGGAGCTGTTCGAGAGCGATAAGTACCGGAAGTACCTTGCCACCATGAGCCGCTTTCACCGCTACTCGGTCAATAATACCATGCTCATCTATATGCAGCGCCCCGACGCCACCCATGTGGCGGGCTTCAACAAGTGGCGCGATCAGTTCGGCAGGAACGTCCTGAAAGGCGAAAAAGGTATTCGCATCATCGCTCCCACTCCCTATAAGAAAAAGGTCGAGGAAATCAAGACCGACCCCGAAACCAATGCGCCGGTGCTGGATGCGGACGGCAAGGCCATCATTGAGGAAAAGGAAATCCGAATCCCTATGTTCAAGGTGGTATCCGTCTTTGATGTGTCGCAGACTTATGGAAAGCCCTTGCCCCAGCTTGCCGCCGATCTGAGCGGCAATGTGCAGCAGTATGAGGTTTTCATGGAGGCGCTGCGCCGTGCTTCTCCCGTTCCGATGGAGATAAAGCCCGTTGCGCGGGATACGGACGGCTTTTTCAGCATTAAGGCGCAGAGCATCACCATCCGCGCCGGTATGAGCGAGGTGCAGACGGTATGTGCCGCCGTCCATGAGATTGCACACGCCAAGCTCCACGACTACGAACACATGACGGAGCTTGCGGACGATGGTGAGACGATCCTTGTCCCCGGCGAAAAGAGCCGCAACACCGAGGAGGTCGAGGCCGAAAGCATCTCCTATGCGGTCTGCCAGTATTACGGCATTGAAACGGGAGAAAACAGCTTCGGCTATATCGCCACATGGTCAAAGGGCAAGGAGCTGAAAGAACTTCGCGCCAGTCTGGAAACCATCAACAAGACTGCCTCCGAGCTGATTACGGACATTGACCGGCACTTTGCGGAGATTTGCAAGGAGCGCGGCATTTCTGTGGAGAAATCCGAGCAAGCGGAAAGCCAATTAAAAGAGAACAGCAATATGTCTGCGGCTGACTTGGCAAAAAGCATTTCAGAGCTGTATCTCGATGCGAATGGCCTTGCCTTTCTCAGCGAATTTGCAAGTCAGGAAGATTGCCTCCAGCATTTCTACGAAGATCTGTTGACAGGAGCAGATGAGATAAAAGGCTTCCTGTCCGAAACACTTGAGCAGAGCGATGAATACGCGCACAGAGCGAATGAGCTGCTGTTGGAAGTTGAGGCATTTCAGAAAAGTCACACTTCCTTAAAGGAACTCGACGCTAATGAGCGTTGGTATGCGGTTGATGGTGGGAGCAAGCATCTTCGCATAACAGAAGATGGTGCAAAATATGCCTATGAACTTTACGACAAGGACACTCTACACCTTCTGGAAAGCGGAACAGTACATGACGATGATGTAAACTTTCTTTTGGCGGCTGCGATTCGTATCTGCGAAACACATGGCTATGATAAGACCGTGCCGTTTGAAGTTTTGTCAAACAAGTTTGCAGGGATTTTGTACTCACTCGAATTGTCATCGGACGACAATCAGGTTGTTCACGAGGAGGCCGGTTCTCGTGCCGCAGGCACACTTCCAACTTCGCCAGAGCTGGAACAGGCCACCCCGATGCCCGACCCCACGCTGACGGTGGACGATATGCGCAGCTATGGGTATCTGGACGGCGATATGCTCCCGCTTTCCAAAGACCGGGCGCTGGAGCTGCTGGAGCATGACATCACGGTTTATATGCTCCATCCCGGCAACACCGAGGAAATGGTCTTTGAGGCCGAGGACATCATCAAGCACGACGGAATGTTCGGGATCACAAGACCGGATTGGGATGCGGTCAAAGGCCATATCCCGCCCCGCGATGTGGAGCAGCGCTTTTTGAACAGTCCCACCGATGCTATGGCGATCTACCAACTGTGCCGGGATGCGCCGGTGGAGCTGCGTTTTGCCAATCTCGGCAGTCTGGCCGCGCCGCCTGACCCTGCCAACTATGAAGCTGTCTATACCCGTGAGGTGTACCCGGACGATGATACCGGCAGAATCCTTGAAAACTTCTACTACATTTTCAACGATGAGCGCCCCGGCGATTTTGCGGGACATAGCCTCTCCGTCAGTGACATCGTTGCGCTGAAACAGGACGGCAAGGTATCCTATCACTACTGTGACAGCATGGGATTTCAGGAGCTGCCCGCCTTTCAGAAACCGGAGAATTATCTGAAAGCCGCCGAGATGTCGATGGAAGATGATTACGGCATGATCGACGGCATTATCAACAACGGCCCCAAACAGCCCACCGTCGCCGACCTTGAAGCACAGGTCAAGGCCGGTATGTCCATCTCCTTGATGGATTTGGCAGAGGCGGCACACCGGGAAAAGAAGAAATCTGTGCTGGAGCAGCTCAAAAGCCAACCGGCCCAAGAACGTCCACACAAAACGGCGCCCAAAAAGAGCGCGGAAAAGGAGCTTTGATATGAACATCACCTTTGAAGAACGCCAGCTTATGAGCCTCTACAACACCGGCACCCGCACGGGCTTGATCGCGGCGCTGGAGGAAATGCGCGGCTACCTCGCTGCGGATGAAACGGAGCTGCGGGAGCTGACGGACAGCGCCATCGCAAAGCTGCGCAGGATGAGCGACGCGGAATATGACGCGCTCGACCTGTTCCCCGATTTTGAAAAGGAGGATATGGATGCCGAGTAAAGTACAGCTCTATGCGCAGATGGCAGACCGCACGGCGGAGCAGATCACGGGAAGCTACCAGAAGTGGACGGCATTTCTGACCACCGCCGCAAGGCTGTATAAGTACCCCTACAATGAACAGCTCATGATTTTCGCCCAGCGCCCGGAAGCCACGGCCTGCGCGGAATACGATCTTTGGAATAAGCAGATGCGCCGCTATGTGCGGCGAGGCAGCAAGGGCATCGCCCTTGTGGATACCAGCAGCGACCAACCCAAACTCCGATATGTATTCGATGTTTCCGATACCAGCGGCGGCGAGAACTCTCGCCGCCCTTATCTTTGGGAATACCGGCAGGAGCATCGTGAGGTGGTATCTGCGGCGCTGGAACAGCGCTTCGACGTTTCCGGTGAAAACGGACTTGCCGATCAGATGGAGCGTGTGGCGGCGCAGCTTGTAGATGAATACTGGCACGACAACTGGCGCGATATTGTCGGCATCGTTGACGGTTCCTTTTTGGAGGACTATGATGAGTTCAACATCGGAGCCGCTTTTCGGAACGCCGCCGTTGTCAGCACCACCTATGCGCTGCTGTCCCGCTGCGGGATGCAGCCGGGAGATTACTTCGAGCATGAGGATTTTCTGAATGTCTTTGATTTCAATACCCCGCAGACCGTCGCCGCTCTTGGAACGGCCATCAGCCAGTCCAGCGAGCTGGTGCTGCGGCAGATCGAAGTCACCATCAAGAATTATGAGCGCGAGAAAATCGCGGAAAGGAGCGAAAGCCATGAGCGAACTGACCTACACCCGCAGCGGGGATTATCTGATTCCCGACCTGAGCCTGACCGAGCAGCCGCAAGCCCCGCTGGGCAAGTACGGCAGGATGCGGAAGAATTACTTGAAGGAGCATCGTCCGGTGCTGTGGAACAGCCTGCTGCTGTCCGAGAGGCTGTACCCCCATCTGCGGGAGATCGACGAGGCAGCGAACAACCGGCTGGAACAGATGATGCCGGAGCTGATGAAGTCAGCGGGCGTGACGGAAGCGCTGAAAGCCAGCGACCCGATGAAGTGGGTAGGGCTGATGAACACGCTGAAAGCGCAGGCCGAGGAAACGATCCTCACGGAACTGGTGTTCAGCTAAATATGTTCGATGCCCCTGCTGGGACGCAGATGTCCTTCTTCCCCTCAGAGGCAGAACAAATTCAATCCATCGCAGAAGCGGAGAGTGTAACACCCTCCGCTTTTTCTATGTTCATTTCTCAGGATGATATTGACCACATCCTGCGCGCGGGCGGTAATGCGGATGCAGCGCGGATGAAAATTGCTGCGGAATTCTCCAAGCAAAAGCCTTTAGAGGATCGCGCGGTATTTCTCAAAAAGCTCTACTACGGCGGCAACGGCCTGATTACGGATAACGGCAGGTTTTCCGCATGGTACGGGGACGATGGTATCCATATTGCAACCGGAGATACCTCTCGTTATCTTCGCTCTGCACAAGTGATAGGCTGGGCAGATGCGGCGGAGCGTATTGAGGAACTTCTGGACGGCGGCGCATTTGCCACCAATCTTGAGGTCACGGAAGCCCCGCGCTATGAGCGGCTGGGTATTGCTGTGGATGTTTGGAACCTTTATCACGATTTCTCGGATGAAGCAAAGTCGCTGGGGTATCTGTCCTGCTTGGGCAATATCCATAGCACCAGCTTTCCAGAGGAAACGGAGCGTCTGACGGACGATCTGCTGAATCCGGCGTTCCGGGAAAGGCTCCTGTCGGAATACAAGGTATTCATGGACGCCTACCGCGAAAACCGTGCGCTGCTGCGCTTCCATTACCACAAGTCGCAGGCACTTCTCACACGTTTGGAAGATCTGTCCCTTCCACGAAAGGAATTCCGTTCCGATATGGCGGCTGTTCCAGCAACCGGCAGGTTTATCACCGAAGATGAAATTGCGGCTTCTCTTGCAAACGGAAGCAGCTTTGAAGGTGGAAAGACCCGCATCTATACGTTTTTCCAGACTTCGCACACCCCCAAGGAGAATGCCGATTTTCTGAAAAAGGAGTACGGCATCGGCGGGCATACCCATGCCGTATCCAGAGAAAGCGGCAGCTACGAAGATCACGGCAGCAAAGGCATCACGCTGAAAAAAGCGGGCTGTGCAGATGTTCAGATGAATTGGAACAAGGTCGCTTCGCGTATCTCTGAGCTGATTCGGATGAACCGCTATTTTACACCAGACGAACAGGCGCTTTATGATAAGGCGCAGGCACAGGATGTGGTGCGAAACACCGCCTACGACAGCTATAACGCCATCAAGGAAGCCCACCCGGACAACATCGTGCTGTTTCAGGTGGGCGATTTCTTTGAGATGTATGGCGGGGACGCAAAGCAGGCGGCGGAGCTGCTGAATATGAATCTCACTACCCGCAACATCCCCGGCGCTGGCCGTGTGGAGATGTGCGGTGTACCGTCGCACAATTTAGAGATGTATGTGGAGAAATTGCGCGATAAGTATGATGTGACGATTGCCGAAGCGTCAGACTTTAGGGGTGAGCGCCACATTTACACGCTGCGCTCCGTTGACCATGAAGCAGAAGCCGCCATCAATGCTTATGAAGCAGAGTTCGGCGCGGACGGCACGAGGGTGTTCCGCGACCCTGCCGCCGACGCGCCGCAGCCCACGGTACGGGAGCTGTTTGACGGGTACAAGCTGACCGTTGGCAACGCGCTTTCCAAAGATACGGCTTTTGTCAATGCCTGCCGCAATTCAGACCGCCAGAACGCTTATCTGGAGGGTGCGGACGCTATCCGTCGTATTGTCACGGCATCTGATGATCTCCAGCTTGTCCGCCTGTACTTTGATATGCCCGCGTTCCATAACCGGCTGCATCAGGAGCTTTTGGAGGAACTGTATCCCACGCTGGCAGCGACGGTCGCACCCTCTCCCTATCAGATCACACAGGAGGACATTGACAACGCGCTTCTGGATTGGCACAACAACCTAAAGGGCAAGCAGGAAGTCGCACTATATATGCAGGCGCATGGGCGAGAACGCAGCACCGCCGCATGGCTGGCTGCAAAATATGGCTGGGAAGATAGCAAAACTCCCATGTATATCCATGTAGGAAACGCCGAGCCGGTGACGCTCACATGGGCGCAGGTACAGCGGCGGTTGGCACAGCTCATCCGCGAGAATAAATTTTACGATGAGAATGAGCGACTGCGGTTATTTTCACCTGACCGATACTCCATTCGTCTGCATCCCGGCGAGGGCGGAATTACCGGCATTTGGGATGAGGTGTTGGAACGGTTCTGCGGAGATGGGGAACAAACGCTCCGCTTTGCAGAACAGAATAACGCCATTGCTTACTTGGATGGCATCAAACGAGATATGGGAATTGAGCTATCCCCTCCGGCGTTTACAACACCGCTTGGCTATACTTATCATATTGGAGATCGCATTTCATCCATAGAGTTAGACCACATAGCAGCAGTCGGCGTTATCGCGCGTGTAGATGAAGATCACGTCTGGCACACGTTACCGAACGTACCCGGACAGGAACCTGTCAGCATCGACCGCAATTCCTTTGAACGCTACCTCGACACCAGATATTTCGAGGTTTCTGAACCGGAGCCGCAGCGCGTCATTGCGGCGCAGCACACAGAACAGCCAACCCCGGAGACGCCGCAAGCGGTTCAAAACCTTATGGGGCAGCGCGTGGAAATTGATGGTAAGCTCTATAATGTTGATTCCGCAGATGAAACTGTCGCGCATCTCAGCGTCGTTTCATCCTCCAGCGAGAGCAATCACGATCCGGAACACAGAACCGAACCGGTTTCTGCTGTCCTCACACGAATTGCAGATCAGGGTCGTGAGCTTGCGCCGAATATTTCGGCATATCAGGCACTTCGTGCAGAGCATCCCGAAAAGCTCATCGGTGTCCGCGTCGGAGAACGGCTGCTTTTTTATGGCGCGGATGCAGAACGAGCCGCCAGCGCTTTGAATCGCCGCCTGCTGCAACGCGATATTCCCGGTATGGGCGAAACCGCTGTGACCGGCTATGATTTTGGACAATGGGCAAGCGCCGCAAAGCGGCTGCTGGAGCATGGACACAGCTTCGTGTTTGCGCAGCCAAATGAAACCGACGGCTATGATGTTATCAACGAGGCCGATGCCAAGGAGTATATCCCCATTGGCATGGAGCTGGAGATTGACGGACGGAAGTTTGTCATTGACAGCGTGAATTTCGGCGCAGATGAAGTATCTCTGCGCGATGTGACTTTTCAAAACAGGCAGGGCTTTCCCATCTTCCGCGCTGAACACATTGCGTTTGTACGCTCGTTTGTTGAAGAACAGGAACAGGAGCAGCCGCAGCCCATCACCAAACCCGTCGCGTTCTATCCCGCCGAGAAAACACACTTGCCCTACGACATAGAAATCCAGACGCTGCACATCCCGGAACCGGAGCATGACCCGCCCTCTGTGGAACCCGCCGAGCCTGAACCTCCCGCCATGAGCGAGGAAGAAGCGCTGATTCTGGAGCAGGAAGGCCGAGCGGCACTTTCGGAAATGGGCGAGTTTGTGCCTGATTTTGATGATGCCATCTCTCAGGCTGAGATCGACGAGCCTCCCGCACACCGTCCTGCGGTATCTATCCCCATTGACGGCGAGTGGCAGGACTTTCCCAGCGTCGCCGCTGCGGAGCAGGCCGCTTATGCTGACTTCAAGGCGGCAAGCCGCCGCAACGCGCAGAATTTCCACATCACCGATGATGCCCTCGGCGTCGGCGGCGCAAAAGCAAAGTTCCGGGCAAATATGGCGGCTATCCATCTCCTGCAAGGGCTGGAGTTTGAGGGCTTACAGGCCAGCCCGGAGCAGCAGGAAATCCTCTCCCGCTATGTGGGCTGGGGCGGTTTGGCTGATGCGTTCGATGAAAATAAACCAAACTGGTCGGACGAGTTTGCAGAGCTGTACGCCACACTTTCCCCGGAGGAATACGCTGCCGCCCGTGCGTCCACGCTGAACGCCCACTACACCAGCCCTACCGTCATCAAGGCGATCTATGAAGCGGTCGGCAATATGGGCTTCCAGACCGGTAACATTCTGGAGCCGTCTATGGGCGTTGGCAACTTTTTTGGCCTGCTGCCGGAGCAGATGCAGGGCAGCAAGCTCTACGGCGTGGAGCTGGACAGCATCACCGGACGTATTGCCAAGCAGCTTTATCCCAAGGCGGACATTACCATCGCGGGCTTTGAAACAACGGACAGAAAAGACTTTTACGACCTCGCCGTGGGCAACGTCCCGTTCGGACAATATCAGGTAGATGACCGGGCTTATAACAAGCTCGGTTTTTCCATTCACGACTACTTCTTTGGTGCGACTCGTTCCTAAGTGAAAAGCTTAGGTGCAAATTTTGAAAGGCAGG
>OHHP01000367.1_pt1 | contig 31082 bp, 27 predicted proteins | sample 1568121 | NCBI WGS metagenome assembly OHHP01 (sample SAMEA3879500, study PRJEB24766) | human gut metagenome | biome: human-associated habitat; feature: feces | place: USA | collected 1985/1987
AAAATCAGAAGTATATAGCAGAACAGCAGCGCCACCAGATTAGATGCAGCCAGCAGCAGGTCTATGCCTATCAGTGCGCAAAGGACTAAAACGTAGTATCTGCAACCTGTCCGGTTTTCGACGGAAAACCAGGCTGACGACAACCCAAGCATAATATATGCCAAGAAGCCCGCCAACAGGCTGAACAGCAAAGTATAGGCATCATTTGCAAAATAAAGCGGGCTGAAAGTCTTATCGTAAAAAACAATGTTCCAGAATATGGACGCCAACAGCCAAAAACGGGATACCCGGGCATAAAGCCGCGCCGATTCATATGAAAGCATATACAATATGCCCAGGTGTACAATCCCCATCAACAACGACAATTCGGGAAGCGTATAAACAAGCTGGTGCAAAATCACGTCTTTTTCTCCTAAAATACAAACCACAACGGCTTAAAAAACGAAAAGAACAATATCAACAGGCAGCCGATATAAACGGCAAAATGGAGATTGGGCAAATCCGCCCCCAGAATACAGGCTGACGCTGCGTTGCTTTTGTCTTTCATCCGATACAATTCTTCCAACAGCGACAACGCCACCATAAACAAAGACAGCATTACCATTATTCCTAAAATCAGGTTATAGTTAAATATTTCGGAAATAATGAGAAAATTGTTCCAGAACAGCGACGTTACCGGCAGCCCGATACCGGCCAGAACAAACAGGGACAGGCATTTTGACGTACGGGGCATATAGCATAAAATTCCGCCGGCACTGTATATCCCGAGCTCTTTTTTCTGATGTTCAATATGGCTGATGAGGAATGACAGCACCGTTACAATAATAATATAGGAAAACAACGAATAGCCGATATTCTGCGTCAACACGTCCGTCGGCAGAAATACGCTGGTCAGATAAAGCAGGTAATAAACTGTCGTATAGGCAAAAAGTTTGTAGCGGATATCTTTATGGCTGAGGCTGACCAGCGAGATAAACAACATAGTTACAATGCAGACAATCTCAAAAACCGGCGCATATACGGCTATGGTCGCCGGCACGCTGTTAGGCCAAAAGCGGATAAAGCCATACAGCCCGACAAGCGGAATCAGATTGCCGACCAAAAATACCAACGGATTTTTCAGACTGGCATTGATTGACGATATCCAGTAATGGAACGGCCATATCGGCAGCCTGGAGATAAAAGCGAGAAAGATGCCGAGCCAGACACAGTATTCCGTACAGCCGTTCAGCTCCAAGCGACCAGCCGCATTCAGCGGAACATTATCCCCGTTGAAATTATACATTGTCAGAACTGCAACCAGCAAAAGCAGCGCACCGATAAGGTTATAGAGGCTGAAACGGATTAAAACCGTTTTTTTGCGCTGGCTTCCATAGGTACTTATCAAAATAATCAGAGGAGCTCCGGAGGCGGCAAAAAAGATATAAAAAGACAGAATATCCGCGGCAACAAAATAACCGTTTACAAGGCTGACAAACAGCAGTTCTGACGCTATCAGCGTTTTGGAACGTTCCGTCCGGCGGCGGTCCAAACAAAGTTCTGCAATCAGAAAAGCCATATTGACGCTCAAAATCAGCAACAGGGAAAAAACATCAGCTCCCAGACTAATCTGAACCGGCGGAAAATCAAACCAGGAGAATTTCTCCATCAGCTGCAGCCCCGTTTTTTGCATATCAAACAGGGAAAAGCCATATACAACCATGCCGACATTCAGCATCAGGCTTAAAATGGAAACGTTATATACGTTTTCGGCCGCATAATTACGGTCGTTCTTGGCGGTCAGGGCAAAAAATGACCCGGCCAAAGGAATTATTACCAACAACAGCAACACATATGAACTCACGGCAGTTCACTCCTATAAAAAGATACGACAAATGCCAAAAATCCCAACAGGATAAAAACAAAATAGGCCATATAGCTTTTACGGTTTATCTTGAAAAATACCGACAATCCCAACCGATTGAGTGCGGAAAGACCCGCCGTTATAATCTTTTCGGAGAAAACAAAATCAACCAACAGCCATAAAGTCCGGCTGATATACATCAGCGGCGTAACCAGCGCATAGAAGAAAAAGCTTTTGCTTAAGTCTTCCTTTTGCAGCCATTCAATGCCGTACACAGCCCGCAGGCGCGACAAAGGCAACAAAACAATGCCAGCCAGAAACAGAACCATAAAGGCTATATTATAAGGCGTAAAGGCATTTAAAACCCAAGAGCCATATATCAACAGCGAAAAATTAACGACAAATGACAACGGGCGGAGCGGATTTGGATTCAGGCTTTCCAAACGCCGGGTATGCGGCGACCTGTATATCTGATTTAAAACAAGCGCCACAGCGGCTAAAACAGCTGCACTGCCTCCCCAAATCCAGCCAGATGAGGCAAACTTCCCAGCAATTTTCCAGATGACGGCAAAAAATACGTTTGCGGCCAAGATAAGCTGCATCAGCGTTGCATTCATGAGAGCGGAATTGGTTTCCCGGCTGTTCAGCATTTCGCTGACCCGCACTTCATGATTCTGATAAAGATATATTTTCAGCAACAACAGATTAAAAAAGCAGGCAGCAACATAATAGCCGGCGCAGAGCCAGCTCCAGGCGAATCCGTTTTTAACCAGCAACAGAAGCAAAAATCCGATAAATCCCATATTCAGATACACCAGCTTCTTTTTTATATTGTCAACGGCGACAAAATATACAATACCCGCAGCTATTGTCAGCGTTCCCATAATTTTCAATAACGGAAGCGCCAAATCCGAAACGGTAACGAGGCTGTTCAGACGCAGCAGCACAATAATCCCGGCGAGAGGCGCAAACAGCATATTCACAGCACTCATCCGCTGAAAACGGGCAGCATGCAAATCCAGCAAATAACTTTGAAACATAAAACATCCGGTTTTTGCTAAAAGAGCAATGGCTGTCACAAGCCCGACAAAATCCTGATGCCTGCCAATTTCTTCATAATACGGAAGACGGTTTAAATCCAAGCTCTGTAATTTTCCGCAGGCAAGCGCCAAAACCATAAACAGGCACATATCGGCAAAAAAATTATATACCACATAGCGGCGCGACGAATCGACGTCTTTTAATATAAGGTACCCTAAAATATCGGTTATAAACACAGCCGTAATAAGCTGAACACAGTTTTCTGCGCAAACAAGCAGGCTTAATGATACAAAATTCAAAGTTACAAGCGCATTAAATGCGCTCTTTTTTTCTTCATAGCGAAAAATATTATTGTGCAAAATCGTAATCAAAGATATGAAAAACAACGGCAGCAGCAATTCTGCATCTTTGGGTTCCGGATGAAAATCAATGGTTATATTTCCAATTTGGGAAGTATTCCACAAAAAGGAGAATCCCTCCCCTCCGCTATTTAGCAAACGGCCGGAAAAATCTATAAACAAAAAGGCCGCAGCAAAAAACATCAGCCACGACACCAAGCGGTCATACTTCATTCTCAGCCTCAGAAATCCTACGAGACCGACAATAACCATATATGCCATTATTTTTATCATTTATCCCCAAGCCCTTTCATCTTATCCTTGCAGAATCTACATCAGCCAGAGTTTAGGGGAAAGATATTACTTAATCAAGGCTTTTACATCTTTTACTATACGCACGGGAACAACATATTCGCGAGCCACATCTTCATTTTCCACTTCAACAATCAGCATAGAACTGACAGATTTCAATGGCAAACGAGCCTCTTTTGCAACATTTTCAAAAACGACAGCACTATCTTTTGTCCGGTACAACAAGGCCGTAGCACCGCCGTCATAGACGAAACGCGGATTTTCGGGACCGCCGGCGCGGGAATTTATTATAATCAGGATATCGCCTTCTTCATTCTGCAAAATATCATACCTGCTTTCCTGATCAACTTCTTTCATTGTGGACATTTTCACCTCTTATAAAAGCTTGTTATTTTGTATTTTATGTTTTTTTAGCACATAATAGTTAACAAATAAATAGCCATGTGAAAAAAAATTATATTTTTTTATTGACTATCTGATTTTTATCCTTTATAAGTCCATTTCAGTTGAGTTGAGGGCCCGTAGCTCAGTCGGTAGAGCATTTGACTTTTAATTAAAAGCGCGGGTGCTGTACCAAACTATAAGAAGCCCCAACAAGCTAGAAATTCTGCACGGTCTAGCGAGTTGTAAAAAGTAAAAGTGCAGATGTAAGAATATCTAAGTAGTAAGGAGCAATATTTTAACGCTTACACGCTGCTTACATAAAATGCTTACATATTTTTGCCCCTCGGGTGCGTAGCTCAGTCGGTAGAGCATTTGACTTTTAATCAAAGGGTCCCGGGTTCGAATCCCGGCGCGCTCACCAATGCAAACGGCAGGTATAAAAGCTGCCGTTTTTCTTTTATAAATCAAGTACTTAACCGAGTTCGAATGTTGTAAATTTGAAAATGTCATTTTGGGAGAATTTTCCGAACTCATTTAGCGATAATCCTTTATTTTTCAATAGCTTGTCTGAGTTGGAATCTCGTTAGGCTCTTGGGATTATTTTTTATCAAAATTCGGTTTGAAACTTGCTTAAAATAAAAGTTTTTGACATTGACGACGATTTATTTTGCTAAAATAAGCAGGATATAGCTAGGACGACCGTTTCATCTTGGCTTTCCTTTTTCTCTGAAATTTTTTTGCTTAAACAGTATCTCTTCAAAAAAAGGCTATTTTTTCAACTAACCCCTTATAACGCGTGAGATAAAAAAATTCTCCTAGCCTTTTTTAGTAAGCCATATTTTTACGACTTATGACATAGCCAAGTCATAGGTTATCCTTATATATTTTTGGCTTTACGTTTTCTTAAATCCCGATAATATAAGATAAATTTAGGAGTTTTTTATAAGATGGCAGACTTAAGAGACGATTTTAGACATTGGCTAATAAAGCAAGGTTTATCAGAAAAGACAAAGACAGGTAGAGCGGGAACTGTTTATGAGTATATAAGACGAATTGATAACCTTTGTAATAAAATATACAAAGATTACAGTATTCACTCCTGGCAAAAATTAGCAGAAAATATATATCCCGTATTGGGGCTTCATCTCTTGTGTCAGAAAGGCGAAATCCATATTACAAAAGATGAATTCGCGAAAGTTGATACTTTCATAAAAAGATTCAACTCTCAGCTGAATCAATATAAAGAAAATTTTAAGGATTATTTTATCGTTAAATTTGTTTTTGATGAAAACAAGATTTTTACAGATTACAATAACCTTGTTGAACTTTTAATAGAGAAGACTCCACCCGAAATAACAATTTTTGAAATCTCAGACTCGATTATACAAATTAATAAAAATAGAAATGCGCTGGAAAAGTTTTATCAATTTTTATCTGAAACTGAATATGTTGATCCAAATTCAAGTTATTATCAAAACCGTACTGAAAAAAAATGGATTAAAAATTTTTATGAACAATTAACTAGAAAACTGCAACAAATCAAATTGTCTTTTACTAAAGCAGATGCGGATATTCTTCGAGTTATTATTGAGGGAGGAACCAATAAAGTCCCCCCTCTTCTAAAACCCAAAAAAAATGTATTTGGTTATGAAACAAAAGCCCACTTCAAAGATGTACAAGAAATACTGGGAATATCACGTTGGACATTAAAGAGTCTCGCGTCATCTTCAGAATTCAACTTAACACCGATTAATAGCGATTTTAAAGAATATTATATTGAGGACGTTAATAACTATATTAACGCACATTTCATCCGTTCGGAAAAAGATAATCTTTATACGGGGACACCTAAAAAGAAATGGTGGTCTACTGCAAAAGTTCAAAAAGAGTTGAATTGTAACTCCAAAAAAGTAGAACGTTTAAGAAATAACGGCTACCTTACATATCTTCATGTTAGTCCCTCTATATATTTGTATTATCCCGATTCTGTAAGACGACTTTTGAAAAAAAACAAAAATAAAAATTAAATAAAATTTTATCTTTTATTATCAATAGATTATATCTTATAGACTGTCCGATTTCCTCAACTACCGTATTGCAAAATAATTAAAAATGCTCATTCTTTTCTTGTCGGCGAACAAAGCTGTCATACCAAGCGAAGGCTAAAATAGCCGGGAAGGTATAATGCCATAAAAAAAGGAGAAAAATATGGCAGAAGATAATCTGGCCCAAGAGGTCGAATTTTACGATGAGGCTGAAACTATTAAAGCCTCATCAACAATGAATGAGCAGGAAGTTGAAAATCTTTCCGGTTCAAACGTGAACGATAATACTCCGAAGGAAACGCAAATTCCTCCGAAAGGGAACACAACTGATACCGAGGATGTTGCAGATCCGCAGCAAGGGCTCAAGTCTCAAGAACAAATCATTCTTGCAGAAGATAATCTGCCAGAGTGTATTGAGGATTTATCGTTGGATGAGATTTTTGAAAAATGCCAGCTTGCACCTGAAAAATTGGAAGAACTAAAGGAAAGCCATGCAAACGATAACTTTGATGATTATCCAACGGATCCGGAAGAGATAGTTAAATTTTTGGGGGACGTTTCAAAATCCGTAAAAGAAGAAATGTTGCTTTTGAAAGCGACCCCGATGTCTGACGAAGAATATAATAAACGTTATAATAAGCTTCAGATAAAAAAAGCTCACCAGTTATTGGCTGAATTTATGATTGGTCAAGATTTGTTGAGTATTGATAGGCAATATGGAGTTAGAAAAAAATCAAAGTGTCGTGCTGAAGAGGGTAAACTCACTAAGGCAGAGGTCATAAAACAACGTTACCCACGTTTGGGGTCTCGCCAAATTCGTGATTTTCAACATTTAGAATTGAAATATATTTGGGTGGCGATTGTCTATGCGTTTGAAACAGGGAATGAACTAACCCGTTCTTTGGCATTATCGGATTTTATCAAAAGAAAAGCCAATAATAAACCCAAACCGCTGCCGTCAAATATGAAACGTTGGTATGCTAAATCGGAAGATTTTGAGACCGAATTTAAGGAGTTGAATCTGACCGATGAGATAGGAGCTACATCTTTGTTTGCAAATATTGGTGTAGGCACAAGCTTGCTAGAGAAACATACGAAAATCCGTATAACGGTAGCAAATGAGTGGAAGAAGCGTCGAGCTAAAGCTCATCAACGTCTGTATCCATCGTGTAAGGTAATTCGGGGAAGTATTTCAAATGAGGATGTGTTTGAAAGTATTGTTGAAGCGCACAAAGCTGCTAAAAATAAAATTTGTTATATATCTTGTCCGTGTCAAGACAGCAGCACATTTAACACGTCTGCAAGTAAAGGCAAAGGGGAACGTTCAGCTTTATTCAAATCTGCTCTGGATTTTGTGGAAATAACTCGCCCAGACTATATAGTTTTTGAAAATGTTCCCAGATGGCTGGAGGATAGACCTGAATTTGCCTTAAATATTCTTGGTCAGAAAACTATCGGGGAATATGTGATTGATGAACTCAAACGTCTTGGATACAATGTTACCGTGGGAATTTTATCGGCAGCTGATTACGAAACTGCAGAGAATCGCGAACGTGCGATTATCCTCGCCTGCAAAAAAGAATTGGGGATGTGGAAATTTCCGAAGAAACATAAATTCCGCCCGACGGTATTTGAAATCATTGGTTTGATGAAATCCCTTGAAGCCGGCGAAGTTGATTCGGATAACAAGTGGCATTATGGGTTACCTTTGGAAGCCCATGAAGTTGAATTTTTAAGGCATACTCCAACTGGTTGCTCTGCATGGAATAATGCCAAAAAGTATCAACCTAAGAATAAAGATGGTTCACCGGCCGGAGCACAATTTATGGCAACGTATACTAGGATTGATCCCGCTTATTCGTGCAATGTGATTGAAAGTGGTAGCGGTAAAATCGGGGATGTTCATAGTGTTCACTTCGGACGTCCGTTAAGCGATGGTACATATTCTGACAGTCGCGTTCTCTCCATTGCCGAAATATTGGCTCTGATTGGATGTGAGGCAGATTTTTTGGAGCCGTTGAATGCTCCTGGAATCGATGAGGAGGATTTTGACGGTCTGACTTGGGAAAATGATATGTTGACCAGCCCTGATGAAGATTTTATTCGCGAGGTGCTTGGTGAACACGTCTGTCCAAAGTTATATAACGCTTTGATGACAACTTTACCATTGCCTGCCAACAGTAATAATATTACACAAGATCTTACTGTAGATAAAACAGCTTGATAATATAATTAGGAGGTAGTTTCGGCTGCCTCCTTTTTACTTTTAAAGTTTGTGACGTGAACGACAAAAACTTTTTATACAACCGCTTGTCTGTCTTCCTTATATATACATCGAAAAATCTTAAACGTACATAAAAAAACGTTTCGGAAAAATTTTTTTATCAAATCCGCATGAAGTGACAATTCTAAATCAAAAAAGGAAAGGAATTGTTCATGCGAAAAAAACAGAAAATAAATAAGAAAAAGCAGAGCCAACGTGCTTACAAAGACTTTATTTTCTTAGTTAATTGGCACAAAAATAAATTTGATATCATATCTCATATAAGTAATATATATGGAAATGGAGATAAAAAAGAAGTTAGCGTTTATAGGTTACCTTTATGGCGAGACATAACTTTGGTACAAAAACTGGCATACTTTTTTCATTTTATGGCGGAAACCAAAGATTTTGAGAATATTAAACCGTTTACGTTAGACTTAAGTAAATCGTTTCGTGATAAACATAAAAATTTAACATACAAAAAGCTGAAAGCAGTTATTATCAAAAAAATATATGGTAACCTAGATTATGCATTACAATTATCAAACAAACCGATGATGTCATTTATCCTAGAGAATAAGGCTAAAGATAAAAGAAAAGATATAAACGACAAAGAGACTCATGTACATGGCATCAGAGAAGTATTTGATGAAAATATTGATTACAAAGTAAGAACCGCATTAAAGACATCTGTTTGTAATGGAAAGAAAGAGTATAACAAGCCGGAATATCGCAATATGCTTCAAACAAAAGATAAATATAACAACGATAAACGAGGTGCCAAAGGTTGGTTATGGTATTTTAATAAAGGTGTATGTTGTAACAATGGTCTTTATATCTCCCAATCTCTTTTAGAAAAAATACGTCATGACTACGAGCTGCTTTATAAAGAATATAAAGAAAATATCAAGTTGTTAAAAGAGAAAGGTTTCAAGATAAAATACGACAAACCGGAGAGGATCACTCAATCTGCAAATGCTTCAAATCAGCCAAGCTAAATAAAAACACTCACATAAAGGATCCTAAAACAGCCCGTAACAAACCGATTTACAAAAATCTAAGCAAACCTATACCGAATAAAACAACTGAGTCCTGCGATCAAAAAACAAGATATTTAAAATCATTGAAAATCGGCTTTACAGCTTCAAAGAATCACGACAATACAACAACATCAAAGGAATTTGATAGTTATAAAATATCGTAAATAGGTATTATTATGTATGCAACCTATGTAAATTTTAGCAGAGGTTGAAGCTATGAACCTGATTTACAATTTTAAGGAGGTTGTCTTATTATCCGGTTGCGTTCTAAAATTTATGAAAAAGCGTAACCTGAAAATAAATGATGATTGGAAAACTCCTCAAGATTTATATGACAGCTTGGATAATGAGTTTCATTTTGACTTTGACCCTTGTCCGTTTAAGCATGACATAACTTTATGGAACGGGTTAAATGTTGATTGGGGAAGAAGTAATTTTGTTAATCCTCCATACAGTCGCAAACCGAAAGAAGATTTTATCAGAAAAGCCTATACTGAATATCAAAAAGACAAAATTGTTGTGATGTTATTACCGGTTTCGACATCTACTAAGATTTTTCATGAGATTATTTATCCCAACTGTGAAATACGATTTTTGAAAGGCAGAGTAAAATTTGAAGGAATTAATTCTTTTGGCGAGCTTGTTTGCAACAAATGTGGAATGTTTGACAGCATGGTTTGCATTTTTAGATCTAAAACCTATCCCATTGCATCATAAACAACCCGTGGACTCAGAAATTACTTTTTGATAATAAAACCTATACCAAAAGCAAAATAGTTATCCACGGGTCAAAATATAAAAAACTTAAGCCAGTTTTTCAGCAGCTAAAAACATTTTGAAACGTCTTAAAGCCTGTCTAACTGATGTGTGACTTCTTTTTCCATAACTTGATTTTTCACCGGTTGTTTCATATTGAGGCAGGATAGAAGTAATATTTTCAACCAAGTGAGAGAGTGTAAACTGTTCATTTCGGCAAAGTCTTTCAATTCTTCCAGAATAATCAGCGGAGGTGCTTACGCTGTAATTCTGTTCCAAAAGCCAATTTTCAAAATTTTTTAACATCTTAAATTTCCTTTCATTATTCTGATACAATGCTTGCGGTGTAATACGGTTTGGCTGCATACCTGTCCAAAAGGATTTTGTAAGCTTCCTGCCATGAAATATAAGGCTCCGGCATTCTAACAGTCTTTCCGTTAGTGTATCTCAATTCGATAAAATACATAGTTTTTACTCCTTTTTGTTATTAACTATGTATATTATGTCGGGAAAAATCACATCCGCGAGCCCCTAAAATTCTACTTTTTGACAACGTTTGGCTACGATTTGGGAATTAAAAACAAAAACAAGAGCTTAACTTGATAACAGTTGTGGCAATAAGTCGTTTGTAAAATAAAAAAACGCTCCGAAATTGCTTCCGAAGCGCTTTTAAGCAAAGGAATGTTAAACACTAAAATTTATATTTAGCATTAATCAAACCGGTATGGTCTTGGTAATCCTCACGGAATTTGCCTTCATAACCAAGAGAGAGTTCAATGTTATTATTGACTTCCGCTGTTACGCCGACACCAAACTCCATTCCGAAACGGTCAAGAGCTTCACCCTCAACCGCATAAGCCGAACCGTTAGCCAAGGTTACGACTGAATTAACATCATCGTTAAACAAGTCATAAGTCGCAGCAATACGGGCTTCCGGTTTAATATTCATACCGTTAGACAATTCAAAGTTTTTGCTGACTTTCGCACCGATAACACCGGTCAAGATGTCGCTGTCGTTGGCAGAAACACGTTGGTCGGCAGAATCTTTATAAGCATCCTGTTTAATATGAACATAACGCAGTCCGGCTTCCGGCGTAAAGCCAAAGCCTTTAACATTCATGTCATAACCGGTCATAGCCTGTAAACCGAATGTTTCGACATCGTAGTCAGCTTTAACACCAACACCCGCAACATTTTTGTCTTCGGAATAATCAGACCAGCCATAGGTTGCGATACCGTTTACATACCAGTTGGACGGTTTATATTCGCCATACAGGATAGCGGTGTGTGTATCAACATCCGTGCTTCTCATAAAGCCGTCAATGTCAGTATTGGTATAAGCATAACCGGCACCGACTTTAACGTCTTTGTTGATGAATTTTTCAATACCAAGAGCAACACCGTTAGAATCTGCGTCAAAACCCTTGGCTTTGGATGTGTCGTCTAGCTTGGATTTGTTGAACATACCCTGAACCCAAACAGCCGCGTCAGGATTGCTATCGCCGGAAGACATACCCTCAGAACCTGTCGAGATTGAACCGCCGGTTAAACGAGTTGACACAGCGCCGAATACCTGGTTGGCAGTTTCAGTCTGTGTCTTCTGAACCATCGGTGCAACTTCCGGCGCTACGGCTGTCAAAGCGTCAACATAAGCTTTTTTACCTGCGGCAGAAGTTTCTTGCGACAGACTGAACAGAGCGTTAGAAACAGCTTTTGCTTGTGTACTGGCATTGGGTGAGCCGCTGATTGTTTCCCAAGCCTCGGCAGTTGCGGCGTTGGAAGCTGTACCGCCAGTTTCGGCAACGATATCGGAAGCAGTCGTATCTTTTTGAGTAACATCAAAAGAACCATCTGCATTCTGAACAATGTCAAAACGGCCATTTTCTGCAATATTGTTTGTAAATTTACCGTCAATCGTTCCGGTTAAGAATTTAAATGTTTCGCCTTCACTTCCGACCACGCCGTTATCAAGCGTGATTTTCATGGTTGTATTAGTGCCGATTTTGATTTTATCCGCATTGATTTTGCCGTAATTGTCAGCAGCCACGCGCAAAGCCAGATTGGAATTGTCTTTGAAATCAACATTCGTAGCATTAACCGTATTTGTGCCAATATCCAAACCGTCGGCAACATTCAGATTGCCGATTTTACCGGTCTGCTTGTCATAAGTCAAAGTACCTTTATTGACATTCAGAGAAGCCAAATCGCCGATTGTGCCGGAAAATGCCTTGCTTAAAGAATGGTCTGCTTCAAAAGTCAGGTTAGAACCGGAGACATTACCGTCAACCAACGCGCTTGAGGTTTTAACATTTAAGTTACCGTTGCCGGATACGTCAGCGCGTAAAGTACCAGAAAGATTAACAATTCCCTTATCGGTTACGTTTACGGCACCTTTTGCCAAGTCATTTTCATTAATGAAACCTTTAATTACAGCAACCCCGGCACCTTCGCTAATATTAAGTTCTCCTCCACTTATGTCAAGAGATGTACCGGTTATTAAGTTGCCTGTAGTTTCTTTTGCGGAAAGTCCCAATGCGTTACCACTCAGAACATTAATAGCACCTCCGGTCATCTCAACAGAACCCCATGCAGTTTCATCGAATCCGTCTGTTGGATTGTCGTCGGAAATTTCGACACCAAATCCACTCATCATAGATGGATGGCTATTGAGGTTAATTGTACCTCCAGAGATATTCATTTTAGCACCGGCATCTTCAGCAGTTAATTCACCGCCTGTTATTGTTATCTCGCCACCGGAAATATTTGTAATACCATCTGCATGAATTTCACCGTTATTAATTTCAACCCTACCACCATTAACGTTGAAAAGGTTTTGAGCTTTTTCGGCATTTTCAGGAGAATCATCCGGTCCCTGGTGTCTATAAATATCCAAACGGGCACCATCGGTTACAACAAGTTTTTGCGTATTTGCAGAACCTTCATTAACTTTTTCGCCAACATCTATGCCTTTACGATTTTCTTCATTTTCTCCATATAAAGTTTGCAGATATACATTCTTTATGACAATTTCACCGTCAGTTAAATAGTCCGCATTGGTGTTAGTAGCAACTGCTCTCCCTGTATGCTCTTCTTTAGGATTTATCCATCCCTGAAAACCATTTTCATCAGGTACCGGTAATGTATCTATAATCTTTGCATAAGCATTAGTCGCCGTAAAAGCTGCCACTAAAGCCGTTGTAAATAAAAGTTTTTTCTTCATAAGTTTCAATTCCTTATCTTTAATTGCAATTAAAGTTTGTAATCTAGCCAAGCTAGACTGTTTCACTATACACAAACCAACGATTGTGGCCGGTTGTCTAAAAGACAGATGTATCCCGGAGTAAAAGAAAACAAGCTATTATTTTTCCTTGATTTTTTATTGAAAAGAAAAAGTGCGAAACTTGCAAAAAGCGGTTGATTTTATCGTTCTAATAAACTGACCGGTATTTTTAAGAAATTTTAAGGAGAAAACGATGGCTGTAATCGGTTATATTCGGGTAAGTTCCAACAAGCAAACCCTTGAACACCAACACTTTGAGATTGAACAATTTGCTAAAAAGCATGACTTAAATATTGATAACTGGGTTGAGGAAAAAATATCTTCCCGAAAAGCACTAAAAAACAGAAAACTTGGTGAATTATTAGAGAATTTACAGGAAAATGACATCCTTATCTCTTGTGAAATATCCCGGCTCGGACGTTCTTTGCTTGAAGTCATGCGGATTTTAGAAACCTGTCTTAATAAAAATTGTCAAGTCTGGACGATTAAAGAGAATTACCGTCTCGGCAATGACATACAAAGTAAAGTCTTGGCATTCGCTTTTGGCTTGGCTGCGGAAATTGAGAGAAACCTAATATCCCAACGCACAAAATCATCTCTAGCCAATCTTAAAGCCTCAGGCAAAAAACTCGGTCGTCCCTTTTCCGCAGAGTCAAAAAAGCTGAAACTATCCAAAAATACTAAAAAAGTGCGAAATTTACTAGCTAAAGGCATTTCCAAATCACAAATTGCCAAAATCCTCGGTGTTCAGAGAAGCACCTTGAGACGGTTTATTGAAAGAATGTTGTAACCTTTAACATCGCTATGTCATAGGTTAATTTTCTATTTTCTTATTAAATAATCTTTTGAAAATACATAAAAATAAAAAAAGAAGTTTGGCTTTACATATATTTTTAATCCCGACATATAATTATTATGACTGATACATACACTCAACTCAAAAATGAATTATCAATTCTCTATCCCGACGTTACGGATATTGAATTAAACGAAATGACAAACAATCTGATTGCTTTTTATACAACGGCTGTAAATGCCATTTTAGAAGATGAAAATCAAGATTCAAAAGAATTTGTCGTTGATGACAAAAACTTTAAAAACAACCTGTTCCCCTAAAGGTGAAGAAGTTAATAATCAACCTTATTTATTTTATAAATTAGGTTAATCGTTTGAAATATCGACATAAATAAACAAAAAGAAGTTTGGCTTTACATTTATTTTCAAACACGACAATACAAAATTGTTTTTAATAATAAGAGGAAAAATTAAGATGACAAATAAAGAGTATTTAGAATTATTAACTTCTAAAATGTATATTGAAATGTTAAAATATAATATTTTTAGAAGTCTTGAACATAAAAGTTCTCAAGGAGAATATACAGAATTGGCTCCTATTGGTTACAAAAACATTCGGGATAAACAAAACAGATCTGAGATTATTGCTGATACCAAGCAAGCTCCGATTGTTGTAGAATTGTTTAATGCTTTTGCAACCGGACAATATACAATAAAGCAACTAACTAAATTGGCTGTTTCTTTAGCTTTATCAAGTAGACAAGGCAAATCTGTTTCCGAGAGTTGTATAAGTAATATGCTAAAAAATCCATTTTATTGCGGAGAATTTTGCATTAAGGGGAAAATCTATCCTCATAAACATCCAAAACTTATTGAAAAATCTCTTTTTGATACTGTCCAAACAATTATGAAATCTCAAAAAGGCAACAAATAATCTCTAAACACCGGCGTCAAATATTTTTTAGAATATCTGGCGCCATATTTTTATTTAACATTTTGAAAAATCAGTAAAATATTAGTAAAAAAGTTACAAACGGGTGCTTTTTTTTGCGTACATTCCCAAATTATCACGACATAATAAATATAGTGTAAAAACAAAGGAGTAATAGAAATGAATACACTTATAAAATATGTCGTGACAGACCCTTGTTATATCTTGAGTGATGATGTTTGGGACGAATGTTGCAAATTTTTAGATGACAGTCCGAAAGCATTTAATGACGCAGTTTCTAAAGCTTTGACTGATTTTAGCGGTTTTCCTGCTTTTGCTTGCGATACCGGTTTTGGCGATTGGAATAATAAAATTTATGGAAGTTATATTATCCATAAAGAATTTTGCGCTGATTCCGGCATGGTTTGCGTTTGTAGATTGACAGATAAAATTGAAAAGCATTTTGCCAAAGAATACCAAGATATTTATTCACGCTGTGCAGCAGTTTTTGAAGGTTCGGATGATATTAACATTGATTTTGACATATCGGATCCTTCTTGGACGGTCGTAAAAATCCACGATAACAAAACCGGAAACTTTATCGAAACTATGAATGCAGATGATTTTTATGCAGAAAATGACGATTTTGATGATGAGTATTCTTATGACAATGAAGATGAGGATTGTTAAAAATGGCTAAAAAGTATAGATATGGCTCAGTAAAACCTTGTACGCAGGCTGTGATATTTGCAAGAGTATCTACCAAAGAACAGGAACCCGGTGCTTCCTTAAAAGCTCAAAAAGTAGCTATGGAAGATTATTGTAATAAAAAGGGACTTCCTATTGTTAAGAAATATAAGGCTATTGAAAGCTCTACCAATGGCAAACGGATACAATTTAATGAAATGTTAGATTTTGTCAGGAAACAGAAACAAAAAACTGCAATTGTTGTGCATTGCATTGACCGTTTTCAAAGACGTTTTAACGAATGTATCGAAGTTGAAAGTTTGTGGTTAGATGATAAAAGCGACCTGCATTTTTGCAAAGAAGGATTAATCCTAACTAAAAACAGCCCGTCTTTTGATATTATGCGTTGGGACATGGGTATTTTATCCGGCAAAATGTATGTGGCAAATCTGCGCGATAATGTTAACAGAGGTATGAATTATAACTGGTCGATTGGTAAATATCAGACTAAGGCACCTGTTGGATATCTAAATGTCAATAAAGACATTATTGTTGATCCGGACCGCGCGCCATTTGTTAAAAAGATGTTTGAGATGTATGCAACAGGGTTACATTCCATAAAAAGTCTGCATAATTTTGCTAAAGAAATGAATTTATGTTCCTCTCATTCTAAAACCAATAAACCTCTCGGACGTGAAACAATTTATGCCATGCTGAAAAATCCGTTTTATTACGGTGAAATGGTAATCCGTGGTGAGAAAATGCCACATGCTTATGAGTCTCTTATTACAAAATCATTATATGATAAAGTTCAGGAATTGCTTTCCGGCGGTAAAATACATACAAAAACACAAGAATATGCGGGAATTCCGTTTGTATTTCGCGGATTGGTAAAATGCGCGGAGTGTGGTTGTACGATCAGTTCTGAAACACATAAAAAGAAAAGCGGCAGAAGTTATACATATTTACGTTGTGGGCATACTAAAGGAACTTGTAATCAGGAATTAGTCAGCGAAAACCTTTTATTGCAACAATTAGATGATGAAGTTTTTAATAAAATAAGACTTAGCCGCAACATTTTGGAACCTCTGAAAAAATGCGTACAGAAGCGATTGATTGAAGAATCTGACGCCAATATGATTATGAAACGCAAAATTACCACGGAATTAAATAATCTTGAAGCAAGAGAAAGACGGATTAAGGATTCATTTTTTGACGGTGATATTACCCGTGAGGAATGGCAGGAAGAAAAAGCCAATATTGTCGCTAAACGGGAAGAATTACAAAGAACGGCTGAAAAATACGCGGATATAAGCAAAGACATCCAAATAACTGTTAATGAAGTCTTGGATATTGCGGCAACTGTTTCCGATATTATGAAAGAGACGGATCCTACCAAACAAAATAAATTATTAAGCCTTATGCTTGCAGAATGTTATCTTGACGGGCAGAAACTAATTTACAAATTACAAAAGCCTTTTGACAAGCTGGTTAACCTCAAAAGCGCTAGCACTTGGTTTAATTTTGATAAATCCGACATCAAGGAATATGAAGCCATGGCTGAGAAAGTGCAGATGTATAAGATTGAGAGGGAACGATTGGAGATGAATGTTGTCTGATAAATATTTTATATCATCTTTTTACTTGTTTCTAATGTAGTTATTGTATCTTTTTACAATTTTATCAATTTGAATGGTTTCTGGATAAAATCTATTATAGATATTTACCATTTCATAAAGAACTAAAAATCCCATACGGCACACTAATTCTTTATCAATAGCCGGATATTCTATAGTTTCCATGTATCGATGCCACATAATATTAGGATTAAAGTGTTTATAGGAACAGCTTAGTCTATAAAGCCTGTAAAGCCTAGGTCTTTTTATTTCCTCAGACATGGTAAAAATATTTTTATTGTATCGACTAAACCAGTTTGAACAATAATTTTCTCGCTTTATTAAATTTTCTATTGTTGGCGCTATATTTTTTCTAAGAAATCGTTTTAATTGAGCCTTATCTGCTATTTCCAAGATTTTTTTAGGATCTACTTTATTGATATTTTCGACGATATAAAAATCTATAAAATCTTTGTGTCGTTTAGTAAAATCTAAAAGTAACCAATCTAAAATAATTACTCCTTCAATAATATGTGATGTAAGTATCATTGCTTCAAAAGATAAATTTTGTTTTAATAGTCTATCAATTGCATATTGTGTAGATAGTATTTTTACTGCAAACGATGTAATGAATGATAGCTCTGGAGATGTATCTAGCAGTTCTGTCTTTAATAATTTACGGGTTATATCATTATATAATTTATGAATTATGCGATAATTTTCCATCAGTAAACTTCTTCTTTAAGGGTTTAATTTTAAAATAAAGAATGTAATTTAAAATATCGTAAAATTTAAAATACTTAGCTCGTGAACTGTGAGTTAAGCATCACCAATAAAATCAAGGGCTTAGACAGTTTGTCTAAGCCCTTTTGTTTTAGGTAGTAGTGAAATAGTAGTGAGTTTACGTGGTCGGATTATTATATGAAAGAATCGTTACCAGACTTTTGCAGATTTACTTAATGGGAGGGGAAAAGTTTTTTCTTGTAATTTTCGCGAATCCTTTATTCAATAAAGAAAGTATTAATACGGGCTTCCAACAATGTATTCTTCTATAAAAATCAAAGATTATAAATGTTTTGTAAAAGAAAATGATTATCAAGGGTTTGATGATATTAAACCCGTTAATGTGATTATTGGCAAAAATAATAGTGGAAAATCCAAGCTATTGGAAGCACTTGCGGGTATTGTTGAAGGAGCACTGGAGAGTATGCCTTTTTGTGTGAAGTTGGAGACAACTTTAACCGATGCAGAACTTTTACAATTATTTTCGCCCCCTTGCTACAGCTCCAGATTTTCCCCCTCATAGCTCCTATTGGGATGTTATTGGCAGGCATTTGTCTGGGCGCAAAATAATTTTAGAAAAGGCTTCTACAGATTCCGACTATCAATTTATATTGGATGCAAATACCATAGCTAATCTAGCTCCATATCTAAATATTATTGATTCTTGTTTGCATTTTCCACTTTTAATAGAGCAATTTAAAGGATACCGTTTTCTTCATCTTCGTGCTGAACGGGATATTAATAAGGAAAAAATTGATTATGCATCACAAGTTACTGATTATAAAATAGAATCAAATTCTACCGGAATATGCAGTTTAATTGCAAGAATGCTAAATGATGAGCAAGGACATACTGCAAAACTGACAGGTAATAACGGAAAAGAGGTTAACTGGAAACAATACATAGAAAATGATTTTCTTTCTCTTCTTAATGAAGTTGTCGCCCCTGAAATAACATTTAAACGCATATATACCTTAACAGGTGCAAATAATTTGTATGAAATTTATTTAGAAGAAGATAAAAAAGGCGGCATTAAGCTTTCTGATTGCGGTAGCGGTTTAAAAACCATTATTGCCACACTAACGCTTCTGCATACTGTTCCCCGACTGTCGAACAATTATAAAAACATATTTGCTTTTGAAGAACTTGAAAACAATTTACACCCAAGTTTAGAGCGAAAATTGTTAAAGCATATTAAAAAGTATTCTGTAAGGTACCCCGATTCTTTAATATTCCTAACAACTCACTCTAATGTTGCTATTGATTTGTTTGGCAAAGACATAAATGCTCAAATTGTCAGAATTTGCAATGATGGTTGTAAATCAACTGTTGAACCGGCAATGTCTGAGAAAGCAAAACAAACTCTTTTAGATGATTTAGGCTTTAAGGCAAGTGATTTGTTGCAATCCAATTGCGTTATTTGGGTTGAAGGGCCTTCCGACAGAATTTACATTAAGAAATGGCTTGAACTATTTGGCGGTAACGATTTGGAAGAAGGATTGGACTATCAATTCCTTTATTATGGCGGCACTCTTCTTTCGCATTATACAGCTAATGTTGAAGAAAAGAAAAATACCGACAGCTTGATAGAAATGCTCAAAATCAATCGTCATTCTTATGTTGTAATGGACAGCGATAAAAAATCATCCGAAGACCAATTAAAGGATAGAGTAAAACGGATACAAAAAGAGTTCCCTAATGCGCATTGGGTAACAGCTGGTAAAGAAATTGAAAATTATTTACCGACAGAAGCATTGCATAATTATTTTGATTCATCTCTAAATGTTGAACAATTCAGCTTTTTCCCTGATATTTACAAAAATATCAAAAAGGTTGAGACTTTTAACAAGGTTAAATTTGCTTTGGATATCACAAAAAATAAGAATTATACTAAAGAGAATTTAGCCAAGTGTTTGGATTTACATGAACAAACAGAAATGCTCATTGACTTTATTCGAAAGAGTAATCAAGAAATTTGTTAGATACTAAGATATATAATTTGCTTCTTATTGTTGACGTCGGTGGCACTGTTAAAAACTCATCTGTTTAATTATCTGAGTGCATAACGTCTATTACAACTAATTCCGACTTCGTACCGGTTTTAAATCTGATTGCCCAATCCGAAAGTCCCGACGTGACGACGAAATTTGTCTGCCCGCGACGTTCAATACCATAGGTTTTATCGTTAGCCCCTATCCATTCCCCAACTTTATTCAAAGGAAAGAGCTGCCCGCCGTGAGTATGCCCCGAAAGGACCAAATCTACTCTTGCTTTTGCCTCTTTTTCATAATCATTAGGCTGATGATCCATTACAATGATAAATTTATTTTTATCCAGTCCGGAAACAAGTTCTTCCATATCTGCCCGAAAACCTCCCCTTTGAATTTCCGAAAAATCCCGGCGCCCGACAACATAATATGTATTATCTATCAACACTGTTTTATCCTGCAGGACACGGATATTGTTTTTTTCCAATTCCGCAATCAACTCGTTTCCGGTAAAACCTCTGACTTCCGGAGCATGATACCCTTTGTCATGATTGCCAAAAGCAAAATAAACGCCATACTTCGTTTTAAGCGTTCCCAGCGACCGGCACGCCGAAACCATTTCTTCACGCGTCGTACCGTCATCCACAAAATCCCCCACAATCAACACAATATCCGGGTTCAATTCTTGTATTTTTCTAACATGCCGTTCAAAACCTTTACCGCCAAACGTCGTTCCGATATGGGAATCCGCAAACTGAACAATACGCAATTTTTGTCCAGCTTTTTCTGAAACAACCGTATAAGACGTTGTCCAGACATGGTGGTTCAAATACCAGCCTAAACCAAGAACAACACAGCTTAACAGAATAGCGGCAATGCCGGCATAATAATATTTGAACGGCCGCCTCCGAAAATGTCCGACCAAATAAAAGACTAAATCGCACAGCAGCCAGATACAGACAAAGTGAAGCAAACACACTACAGCATTAACAAGGTTTATGGTCAGGCTAAGTGCGGCAAAAATTAACAATATTAATACAAATCCGGCTGTTTTCCGGCATTGCGCATTATTTCCGTTCCGGTCAAACATCTTCATAAATCCAAATCTGGCTACCCTGCCACTTAAATAAATCAAACCGGCTCCGGCAGATATGATGACTATTCCCAAAATTACATACCACATTAACATATTTTGTTTTTCCCTTTCGTTTCCATATTTTATCTTTCTGCCCCAAACGTAATTCTGCCTAATTTTCCTGCAATTCAAATGATTGCAATCAATTTATATTTTTCGTTCCCTCTGTCGTTTTTCTGTATAATCCGACTGATGCCCCCTTGCCGGTAAGCACATTCAACAACATTTACAGTGTCCGCCGGACTGAAACCCCTCCCGAATCTATTCTACGAGCACAACAATTTTGCGGTTAATCCTTTTTATTTTGCAGAAAAACTGATGTCTGTTCTATGCCCAATATTCCGGCAAGTGTTTCCGCTGTATCTGCTCCGGCGAACAATTTGCAAGAATCCAGACGCTTCATAGTTTCTCTCTATGTGATTATTATAATTTTTAGAGTAAGCTCTAAGTCAAGATATTTTTTATTTTTACCTACGGCTGTTTCAGTCATTGCTTCTCATCCTATTTTGAGGAAATTCTCCGTATTTTACACTATTCGCAATCCAGTCAACAGAACTACTTATTAATACCAGTCGTGTTTTTCGCTACAATCAAGCCTCCGTATTTTTTCCATATCTTCCTGAGTTAAACTGAAATCAAATATATCCATATTTTCTTTTATATGCTTTGGATTTTGGGAACCGGGGATTACGATGATGTTCCGCTGTAAATTCCAGCGCAGAATGACCTGAGCAGCCGTTTTACCATATTTTGCACCGATTGCCGCCAATTCCTTATTATTCAGCAGCGCTTCCGTATATCCCCGGCCGCCAAGCGGATACCACCCCTCGACAGCTATGCCCTGTCGCTGAATGTATGCGACGACATCTGTTTCCTGATAGTACGGATGTATTTCGTTTTGCACGACTACCGGTTTAATTTCTATTTGCGGCAGAAAAAATTCCAATTCTTTAATATAATAATTTGACAGTCCGAGGGAATTTATCTTTCCATCTTTTACCGCCTGCTCCATCACCTTATAGGCCTTTTTGTCGTTTTCGCCGGGGTGATGCAGCAGCATCAAATCAATGTACCCGCTTCCCAGCCGTTCAAGCGCCTGCTCTATGGCTTTCTCTGCTTGAAAAAACTGGTTTGGATATAACTTCGTGGCGATAAAAATTTCTTTTCTCGGAACCTCTGATTTCCGAATCGCCTCTGCAACATTTTCCTCGTTACCATAAAATGATGCTGTATCTATCATTCGGCAACCGTTCTTTAAAGCCGCCCCTACTGCCTCTGCACAGGCTTTCCCGTGCAAACTGTATGTACCAATCCCGATAATCGGCATTTTATAGCCATTATTCAGCTTTACAACTTTTGCATTTATATTGAATATTTCTTCTGGCATCGTTCCTTCTCCATAGCCGCGACCTCTTATCCGGAAAGAAACCGCACGACAAATATTATAACAAAATCAACCTAACTGTTTACAATTATTTTACATTAGCTAAAAAAAACTTTCAACCTTATCAAACGGAAGCTTATCCATTTGACGGTATAAATCAATTTTTCTGATTGGACAGTATTACAAATTTAAATATATATTATCTTCACAATATATCGGAGAAAAAATTATGGAATTCAGAGTATTGCGCTATTTTTTAAATGTGTCTGAGAAGGAAAAACAACAAGAGCTTCTGACTTTCTGCATATAGCACAACCGCCCATCTTAAGGCTGCTGAAAGAACTGGAAGAAAATTCGGCTGGATAAATAGCTGCTGAATTTTGGCATTCTCATCCAATTGACAGTTTGTCAAAATACAGTTCTGTCCAACTTCCTGTTCAAGACATCTGGGGCGTTATAATGCCCTCAAAATACGAATTGGCACAAAGACAAAACATTTCCAAGGCTTATTTAATCAGGCTGCTGCTGATATGTTCGCAACGGGTTTTGGTCAAAACATCTTTTCGCAATGAATTTCAAGGGTAGTTCGGTCCTGATTTCAAAAAACTGAATATAATAACGGCTCATAATTTGGTTTATAACGCCGCTTTGCTGGCCGAACAAAATATCGGATATATTCTGAACCCGAATAAACTTGTCAACGCCAAGGACAGAACTGTTTGTTTCCGGCCGTTTACGCCTGCTCTGAAAGCCGGATTAGGCATTGTTTGGGAAAAATATCGTTTTTTTTCACCTGTTGCAAATTTTTAATGCCCTGCAAAAAAATTTATTGGATAAACAACGACCGGTACTTTCCTGTGCCGATTAATCCGCCGAGAGCCGTCTTCGCGCTGCAGGCCTTTTACAAATTAAAAGCGTTCCCGTAATTTTTTAAGGAGACTATAATGATATACGGATATGTCAGAGTATCTACAGATAAGCAATCTTTGCAAAATCAAGAATTTGAAATCAACAATTTCTGTCAAATGCAACAAATTAAAATTGACAAATGGATTGCGGAAATGATTTCCGGCACAAAAGATTTTGAAAAACGAAAATTGGGAATTTTGCTCAAAAAATTAAAAAAGGACGATATCCTGATTTGCTCTGAAATTTCCCGCCTGGGACGAAATCTCCTGCAAGTCATGACCATTTTAAATTTCTGTATGCAAAAGGAAATACAAGTATGGACAATCAAAGACAACTATCGGCTGGGAGCAGATATCCAATCCAAGGTTCTGGCTTTTGCCTTTTCGTTATCTGCGGAAATTGAACGGAACCTCATCAGCCAAAGAACAAAAGAAGCCCTTTCACGCATCAAAGCCAGCGGTCGAAAATTAGGAAGACAATTCGGCAGCAGAAACAAAAAACACATTTTGGACGGAAAAGAAAAGGATATCCTTAAACTTATCAATAAAGGCCTGCCCAAAAAACAGATAGCCAAGCTGATGCGGGTCAGCATTTTTACTCTTTACCAATTTTTGAAAAACAACCCGTATCAAAACGGCTAATCGTATATAGCACAGAATATTTTTAATCTGACGAACGTTTAATTCTTATACCCCTTTAATCCCATGAAAGTCAAGCTATAAATCTACTTATCTCATAAGATTCGGCTAAAAAGTTTATGCGGGACAACGAACTTTGGTTCTGTACAATATTAAGAATTAAACGTTCGTTAAACGCATAACCGCACAATTTTGTTTTATGTGCTTCTCGGACGTGGGATTTATGTTTAGCCTTAACTTTTATTGCTGATGGAAGAGACCTGCCGCCAATGATTTTAGGATATATCAATACTAAAGGAAGATATGCGTCTCCGTCCGAACAGGAACAATCTGTCCGCTCTTACGCTGACTGCTATAATCTGACAATTGACAAATTCCTTAAAACAGATGACCTTGCAAAAACTCTGCCGTGCAACCTGAAACAAGGCGATGTCTTAATTGTGGCTGACATTTCGATTATTGGTGAACGGTTTGAAGATATTATCAAGGTTATTGCCCTGCTTTCCACATACAAATTGCGAATCTGTACAATCAAAGAAAACCTGACCCTTGATTTGGGATTTCCCTTCCTAATGGAAGATTGCCTGAATGACGTTTTGAAAATCTATAAAGGCCTGCTTTCCATAAAAAACAAAGCTATTCAGGAAAATCTTCTGCAAACGGGGAAAAAACGAGGCCGCCCGTTTGGCAAAATGATTCGTACGTCTTTATCGGGTCAGGAGCAAGCAGTGGCAGAGCTTATTTCCGCCGGCGTAACCAAAGCAGAGATAGCAAAACGTTTTGGCATCGGCAGAACTACTCTTTATACCTTTTTAAAACGCTGCAAAGAAAGGAACATCCATGCCTGAAATTTTATTTTTGTTTTGTCGTTCGTTTGAGAAACCCTCTTTCTCTGTATTAGTACTCAATCGTTTTTATACGGCGAAAGTTTGGAGGCATAATGGCTGAATTCACTCAATACATTAATAAACTGCAGGCAAAAATAGTTAAATATTCTCAAAAAGCCAAAACGAGCAAGCGGCTTGCTTTGCGTATTATTTTATGGAACTTCAAATATATATTAAAAAATCTAGCCAAACAAAAAACTTCATACACGGATAAGAAAATACATATCGGCGTTGAAGCTCTCGGTGGTATGGGAGACCTGATTATCGCGGCGAAATATGTCTGCGCCCTTGAAAAATATTTTGGCACAGACGTCATTATTGACATTTTATGCAACAATAAGGATTTATGTTATAAAAATGTCATTTTCCCCAAAAATTCAGTATATACAAAAGAAAATGCCCCGAATTATGACCTGTATATTTCCTTTATCCGTTTCCCTGTTATTGAAAGCTATATACCAAATCGTCTAAATAAAAAGGTTTCCGCTTATATTGAAACTGTTAATCAGTTTCACCAGAAAAATTTATTTATCAGCAAAAATGCTTTTTTAGGACTAGCCATATCTATGATGAGGGGGAGTACAAGAGAAAACCAGGGAGACATCAATAATTTACTCGGTATGGATAAGTTAGATTTCAAACTAGAAAGCAATTTGGATATTTACAGCGTTTTACAGAAATTTGGAATAAACACGCCGAATTATATTACCATTCAGACCGGATCCGGGCGCTGTTGGGAAAATATAAAAAATGAAACACGGCAATGGCCGGAAGAATATTACAGACGTTTCGTCAGATTGCTTAAAGATAAATATCCCGAAGTTCAAATTATTCAAATCGGCAGCAAAAAACAAACCCCAATTTCAGGTGTTGACATAGATTTGCGTGACCAAACAGATATGGAAGAGGCTTTTTCACTTTTGAAGCATGCCAAAATGCATATTTCTCAAGAGGGAGGAATGGTTCATGCACGCCATTTTTTAGGCGGCGGCACATCCGTTGTCCTGTTTGGACCGACCGACGAGAGATTTTACGGCTATCCGGAAAATGTAAATTTAAGCAGGAGAATCTGCCCGTTTGCCTGCGAATGGATTGAAGACGACTGGATGAGAAAATGCATCAAAACCGGATGTTGTGCCGATTGCATGCAGAGACTGACACCCGAATTTATCATAGAATTTGTGAAACTTTAGTACGGAGACTATTATGAATAACGAGATTAAAAACATTACATTTTTTGGCATTAACACCATCAAAAAAATACATAAAAATAATACGATAAAATATATTTTTTGTAGGATTACCTTCTATAAGATAAAATGTAATGGTAACAAAACCATATACACAGTTTTAGGCATTCCTTTTTGTAAAATACGCATAAAGAATGATGTAAAAAAAATTTACCTGTTCGGTATACCTGTTTATAAGGCGAATATAAAAATTGCTACAAAAAATGTTATTATACGTACGCGAGAATATGTATTATTAAGAGAACAGCAACCAAAAGAATTGTTAATTGTTAATACAGATTCTATCGGTGATTATATTTTATGCCGTAACTTTTTTGCTGAAATTAAAAAATCTGAAAAATATAAAGAATACAAAATTTCTTTACTTGGATGTTCTAAATATAAGGATTTCGCTGAATATTTGGATTGCGATATTATTGATAATTTTTATTGGGTTAGAGAACGCCCTCAATCATTAAGCGAAACAGATTTGGAACAGGAGCGATGTGCTTTACATAACGAGCAAGGCCTTAAACATTATTACGATACAATCATTTTTCCATCTGCAAACAGCATGGATAAGAGATTAGCTCATGAACGTCTTGTTTCCGGCATACTTTGCAATAATAAGGTGATTTTTTGCTTTGGTATTAATCCCCATAGAAATTGTAGCGATTTATTAAATTACACCTCTGTTTGTGTTAACTATAATACTGAAAAATTTGAATTTGATTTAAATAAATATTTTTATGAGGATTTACTTGAACGTGAAATAACCATAGATAATCCCTTTATAGAAAATGAAAAAGTTTTATTTTCCAATAACTATCTAAAAAATAAAAAGAGAGAATATATTGTCATTAATCCTTGTGCTTACGATAAATATAGGATGTGGCATATTCATAATTGGCAAAGACTTATAGTCTATATTCAAGAGATTGAAAAATATGATATTGTCATCGTATGTAGCAAAAATGAAGAAAACTATTGTAAGAGATTGATAACAGAAGCAAATATTGAAAATGTCGATATTTTAGCAGGGTTATCTGTAAAAGATTTGCTTGCCACTCTTAAGCTGGCAAAACTGTATATTGGTCAAGATAGTGGCGTTTTCCACATAGCGGCGGCTTTAAATATACGCTGTTTATGCCTATCTGCCGGAAATGCTTATTTTCGTTTTATGAATTATCCCCAAAATCGAAAACATGTTAAAATCCTTTTCCCAAAAGGTACTGAAGATTGGATAAAAAACAATAAAGACCGCTTTCCTGATTTGGTTAGGAATATAAATTGCTTTTATATAAATTCCTTAAAGGTTGGAGATGTTCAAAAAGAAGTACATAATTTGTTGCTTTTGAAAGATATTATATTTGTTTCAAAATTGCGTACTGTCAATACCGGAGATTTAGAAATATCTGCCTATGATTATTTTCGAGCTTTTTTTGATAATTATGTTACGCAAAAATTTGATAATGATGATATGGCATATTTGCAGTTTAAAAAGGCTATATTTATCCTTGGCGGAGGGGGATTAATTAACCAGAATAACCAGTGGAATGAATGGATTAATCAATTAGTTCATAAAAATAAGGTAATAGGTTGGGGCATAGGGTTTAATCAACATATCGGAAAAGATATTTCAGTTAACGTTAATTTGGATAAATTTTCCTTATTGGGGTTAAGAGACTATAATTGTAATTATAGATACGTTCCTTGTGTTTCGTGTTTAAAAGAAGTTTTTCACACTAATAAAAAGATAATTAGAAAAATTGGGTGCATCGCCCATTGGGAGTATACAGAACGTTTATTTGATATTCCGACGATGTATAATAACCAACCTTTTGACGAACTTATTAATTTCATTAAGGAAACAGAGGTTATTATTACTAATACATACCATATAATGTACTGGTCAACATTATTAGGTAAAAAAGTTATTTTATTTGGTATTTTCTCTAATAAGTTTGACCATTTTAAATATTCTCCAATTTTGTATTCTGGAAATCTAGAACACGATATGGCGAAAGCACAAACCTACCCTAAAGCATTGCAAGAATGTAAACGCTTAAATTTAGCTTTTTTTGAAGATGTTAAGAAAATTCTAGAACAGTAGGGATATAGCCATGAAAAAATATTTTCCTATAAAAAATATAGATTCGACAACGGGTTACCCAAATTAGTGAATAAAATCGGATGAATTCAAGAATAATTGGAGAGTGCTATATGCCATTACTTACTACATACATAGAAAAATTCCAAGATATCCGAGTGCTGGTTATCGGCGACATTATGCTGGACCGTTTTATGTACGGAAAAGTGGAGCGGATTTCTCCGGAAGCCCCGGTACCGGTATTTAAGTTTCATCATGAGAAAAAAATGCTCGGCGGAGCGGGAAACGTAGCGGCAAATCTTACATCGTTGGGCGTACACTGCGATTTCATCGGGATTATCGGCAAAGATGAGGCTGGGCGGAGCCTTTCAGGTTTACTTTCGGCTGTCAACGTTCACAGCCATCTTCTGCGCCTTGCCGATTATCCGACAATTGTAAAAACCCGCCTGATTGCCGGCGCCAATCATCTGACCCGGGTCGATCAGGAAGAAATTCTTCCGGTCATTACAGATTTGCTTCCGCGTTATAAACGGATTTTGACACATGCCGTCAAAAAGGCCGACATTGTCTTAATTTCAGACTATAACAAAGGGCTGTTGACCCCGGTTACAACACAAATGATTATTGACATCTGCCGACAGTTTGGAAAACAGACCATTATAGACCCCAAAGGAACCGATTATTCAAAATACATCGGCGCGACATTAGTTAAACCGAATTTAAAAGAGTTTTCGGAAGCTACCGGATGCTTGTACAATCCGTTGGCAGCAGATTTTCACGAACAAATCACGGCCGGAGCTAAGATATTATTTGATAAATTTTATATTAAAAATTTATTGGTTACGCTTTCTGAATACGGTATGGTTTATATTCCTGCAGACAATCCGGACGAACTGATGCAAATTCCAACCGAAGCCAAAGAAGTTTTTGATGTTTCCGGTGCCGGTGATACGGCTTTGGCTACATTAGGCGCCTGTCTGGGAGCCGGAGTTCCGATTAAAGATGCGATGAAACTCGCTAACACTGCATCCGGCATAGCCATTGGAAAGCTGGGTACAGCAACCGTTACGGCAGATGAGTTAAAAATGGCACTTTCACAAAGGGCGATGCCGGATGACGGGTGGAGTCAGAAAAAGAAAATTATCACATTGGAGCAAGCTAAAAGCATCGTCAAACATCTGCGTGACCAAGGAAAACGTGTCGGTTTTACCAATGGTTGTTTTGACTGTTGCCATTTGGGACATTTAAACTCATTTATGCAGGCAAAAAAACTTTGCGACGTTTTAATTGCCGCCGTAAACTCAGATGCTTCGGTCAAACGTTACAAAGGGCCGTCGCGGCCAATTCAGGACGAAAAAACACGGGCGCTTTTATTAGCTTCATTGGAAATGATAGATTATGTTATCGTTTTTGAAGAGGATTCCCCTTTACATATTGTAGACGCACTACGGCCGGACATCGTTGCCAAAGAGGGGTATGCGTTGGAAAACTGGCCCGAGGGGAAACTGGCACAAAGCTATGGCGGCAAGGCGGTTATTTTAAAGAGGCTGGATGGATATTCCACTTCCGGCCTGGTAGAAAAAATGAAAGGATAGGATTATGAACCGGATAAAAAACATAGATTTTCTCAGAATTTTGTTTGCATTACTGATAGCCTTTCATCATTTTACCAATACGGGTGCTATCAAAAATTCTGCCGACATATTTGTCAGATCTTTGCCGCAAAATACATTTAACCTTCCTTTTATTGTAGATTTTTTCTTTATCATCTCCGGCTTTTTTTTGATTATTTCCTGGAAAAAACAACCGACAATTGCTTTTGTTAAAAATAAGTTTTCCCGCTTATTTCCTCTGATGCTGTTATATCTTGCGTTAATCAGGCTCTGGAAGTTTTTGGGAATTACCGACTATTCTTTCAGGGAAAGTGTCTTTTCGTTATTGTTACTGGACAATGTCGGCCTGTCTATCCACAACAGCGGCGTAGCATGGTTTATTTCAGCGTATTTTGTTACAATCTGTTTTTATTATTATTTGTTAAAAAACTTTAATTCCAAAAATGTACAGCTTGCCATATTTTTACTAATATATTTCAGTTATGCCTTTCTGGTACACAGGCAAAACGGCAATATTTCAGGAACTAATATGACTTATGGCTATATTTTCAATGTAGGAATGCTCCGGGCTTTGGCGGGGATTGGTATCGGATATTTTATCGGATTATGGTACCGGCAATATAATTATATAGAAGATACACCGCGGCAAAAAATTATATACAGCATTTTAGAAGCCTGCTCTTTGTCGTATATGATATATTTCCTGCTAATCCGTAATCCAAATCTGAATTCACTTCTTTACGTGATGACATTTTGTGTGCTGTTCACTTTATTTCTGCTGAACAAGGGAATTATCTCCCAGTTTTTCAATAATAATATTTCCGTTATATGCGGGCGTTATGCTTTAGCCGTATATATGATTCATGAACCGGTTTTGAGGATTACACGGCCACTGATTTTTGATAAATACTCTCAACTAGTTACGGATCACATCTGGTATATGACAGGTGTCTATATTACCATTGTTGCCGTTTCTGCTGTCATTGCATATCATTTTGTAGAAATTCCCGGAACAAAAATGATTAAAAAACTGCTCTTTCCTAAAGAAGAAAGTACAGCAAGTGCAGGAAACCTA
>OHHP01000371.1_pt1 | contig 30824 bp, 24 predicted proteins | sample 1568121 | NCBI WGS metagenome assembly OHHP01 (sample SAMEA3879500, study PRJEB24766) | human gut metagenome | biome: human-associated habitat; feature: feces | place: USA | collected 1985/1987
AAAATGTGAGAAAAAGCGAGTTAACAAGAGAAAAACAAAGATTATTATGGGAGGACGAATATGAGCAGAGTAAATTTTGGAGCAAAGCCGGTAATGTATCCCATGCCGGTGCTGATCATTGCAACTTATGACGAAAATGGAGTACCCGATGCCATGAACGCAGCATGGGGAATCATTACGGACATGAATGAGATCTCCATCAGTATGTCAGAGCATAAGACCACGGAGAATCTGGCAAAGACCGGAGCATTTACCGTAAGTATCGGAACCGAAGATACCGTGGTAGCCTGCGACTATGTGGGCGTGGAATCTGCGAAGAAAGTACCTGATAAATTCTCAAAGTCCGGTTTCCATGCAGCCAAGAGTGATTTTGTCAATGCACCGTTGATCGATGAACTTCCCATGGCGCTGGAATGTAAGGTGAAAAGTTTTGAAGACGGCATTCTGGTGGGCGATATCGTCAACGTCAATGCGGACGAAAGCATCCTGACGGATGGCAAGATCGATCCGAAGAAATTGAAGCCAATCAGCTATGATCCTGTGAATAATACTTATCTTGCAATGGGAGATAAAGTAGGAAATGCTTTTAAAGACGGTTTGAAATTGAAATAGTAAGATCAAAGAACGCAGGAGGTTTAACCCTCCTGCGTTCCCATCTCATCGGTGGTAGAGCGGATATGTTCTACTGCCGTTTTTACTTGTTCTGCGCAATCCAGGTTGTTCTGGCTCATGGTGTGCACCTGTTCGGCATTAGCTGTGACTTCTTCGGTTACAGCGGACAGATGGGAGATGTTTTCCATAATCTTATTATTGGATTCTGACAAGCCCAGAATGTGGTGATTTACTTCTTCTACCTGGGAAGCCAGTGCTTCCATATTTTTGTTCAGCTGTTCGAAAGTCTCGGAAGCAGCCAGGATCTTTTCGCCCTGTTGTTCGGTAGCTTCAATGGAACCGTTGATAGTGTTGACTACCATGTTGGCATTGACATTCAGCTCGTTAGTAATCTTGGTGATCTCTTCAGTAAAACTCTTGGTCTGCTCTGCCAGCTGACGGATCTGCTGTGCTACAACAGCGAAACCACGTCCGGCTTCACCGGCACGGGCACTTTCGATGGAAGCGTTCAGGGCTAAAAGATTTGTCTGACCGGAGATTGCCATGATGCTTCCGGCGATAGTTTCCACCTCTTTTGTCTTTTCCTGTAATTTTGCCATGGCATCGGTGACGGAATGGTTGGTATCTTTGATCATGGCGGACTGCTGTTTTAAGGATTCCATAGCAGCCATGTTTTTACGGATGCTTTCGTTAGAATCCTCAGCAATCTGAACCATTTGCTCGGAGATATGACTGGTCTGCTCGATAGCATTCTGAATCGTACCGGTCATCTGGCTCTGCTCTTCAATGCTGGTGGCAGTCATATTGGTGGCATCGGAGATTTCCTGCATGCTGTTGGCAACAGATTCCGTAGTTTGTACCAGCTGGTTCATAAGATCTGTGGTTTTGGTGGTCTCCTGATGTACGGTCTGGGATACGTCCAGAACATTATCCAGTACTTCTTTTACATGTTTATGTTCTTCACGGGAAGAATCGATGGCATCATTGTTAAATAATATAGCAATCTTACCGGTTTCCATAATAATGATTCCAATCAGGAATACCAGCAGGGTAGAGCAGATGGCATTCACATCCTGACCGTAGATTCCCTTCGTAGCCTGAACGATCATGACGATCAGGTAGAGCACGAATAATCCCAAAGCGGTTTTCTTCAGAGATTTTTTCTCATAATAAGGAATCTGTAATATGAAAATGGCGATCAGCGCATAGTGAATGAAACTTGCATCTGTCTGTAAACCAACCAACAGATACTCAATGCCGATCTCGATGGTAGCGAAGACTTTTAATAGTCGTGTCGCCTTATTTCGAAGGTGTGTCACGGCATTTATCACACAGAAAACGGCGATCAGAATGGTATTAGCGTATGTAACAATGGGCGCAATGTTGTGATTTACCAGTTTTAACCACAGATAAAACAGGAACACGATCGCCAAAAGCGAAGAAGCGATAATATAGAACTGGTTCATTCTGATATTGCGTTCCGCGGTATCCGTATAACGATATTTATTATTTTCTTTCATATTCATAAGTTTCCTCCCTATTTTTATTGATGCTATTTTAAGTGTAACTGCTTTCACCAATTTTTTCTACATTTTTATTCCATTTTTCAAAAAAATATGGAAATAAAAAAGAAAATTGATACTGATTTTCAATACCAAATGCGCTATAATACTTCTGTTACAACACAGAACATTAAGATGTTGAGATACGAAAGGATACAGAAGTGTTATGACACTGAAAGAATTGGAAATCGGTAAAAGCGCCGTGATCGAAACCGTCGGTGGTTCCGGAGAACTCAGACAGCATTTCCTGGATATGGGCATGATCCCGGGAGCGGAGGTGACGGTGGTAAAGCTGGCTCCGATGGGGGATCCCATGGAATTGCAGGTGCACGGCTATGAACTTACGTTGCGGCTGGCGGAAGCGGATCAGATCGAGATCGCACCCATATCGAAGAGAACAAGAGAACATAAAGGGCTGGACCGGGTGACGGATGCGGAGCACCCGGGCTTAGGTGAGGATGGAAAATACCATTCGAAAAAAGATGAGAATCCTCTGCCGGAGGGAACGACACTTACGTTCGCCCTGGCGGGAAATCAGAACTGCGGCAAGACTACACTGTTCAATCAGCTCACCGGTTCGAATCAGCATGTGGGAAATTTCCCCGGAGTTACCGTAGACCGTAAGGACGGTTCCATCAAGGGGTATCCGGATACTTTGGTGACAGACCTGCCCGGTATTTATTCGATGTCCCCTTACAGCAGTGAAGAGATCGTATCCCGTAATTTTATCCTGTATGAGAAACCCAGAGCTATCATTAATATCGTGGATGCGACGAATATCGAACGTAATCTGTATCTGACCATGCAGTTGTTGGAAATGAACATTCCCATGGTCGTAGCCTTGAACATGATGGATGAAGTCACCGGCAATCACGGTTCCATCGATGTGAATGCCATGGAAGCGTTCCTGGGAGTACCCGTAATTCCCATTTCCGCTGCGAAAAACGAAGGTGTGGACGAACTGATCCGCCATGCAGTCCATGTGGCAAAATATCAGGAACGGCCGCTGCGGCAGGATTTCTGCGATAAAAACGATCATGACGGTTCCGTACACCGTTGCATCCATGCGGTATGCCATCTGATCGAGGATCATGCGGAGTCTGCGAAGCTGCCCCTGCGTTTTGCAGCCAACAAAGCCATTGAAGGAGACCACTTGATTCTGGAGAAGCTGCAGCTGGATGAAAATGAAAAAGAAATGCTGGAGCACATTGTCTGTCAGATGGAGGCGGAGCGTGGCGTGGACAGAAGTGCAGCCATTGCCGATATGCGCTTTGATTTTATCGAGAGATTATGTGAGCAGACAGTAGTAAAACCCAAAGAAAGTAAGGAACGGATCCGCAGTGAGAAGATCGACCGGATCCTCACCGGAAAATATACGGCAATTCCCTGTTTTATCCTGATCATGGTGCTGGTATTCTATCTGACTTTCAATGTCATCGGAGCATGGCTCCAGGGACTGCTGGAACTGGGAATCGGAAAATTGACGGAGATCACAGATGCGGCATTGACGGCAGCTCATGTCAACAGTGCGGTCCAAAGCCTTGTAATAGACGGTATCTTTACCGGTGTGGGAAGTGTACTGAGTTTCCTGCCCATCGTGGTCACTCTGTTTTTCTTCCTGTCTCTGATGGAGGACAGCGGCTATATTGCCCGTGTGGCATTTGTTATGGATAAGCTGCTTCGAAAGATCGGTCTGTCCGGACGAAGCATTGTGCCGATGCTGATCGGGTTCGGATGTACGGTCCCGGCAGTCATGGCCACGAGAACACTGACCAGTGAGAGAGATCGTAAGATGACGATCCTGCTGACACCGTTTATGAGCTGTTCCGCCAAATTACCGATTTATTCGTTCTTCGTGAGCGTATTTTTCCCGGGAAAAGGCGGACTGATCATGTCGGCATTGTATCTGTTTGGTATCCTGATGGGAATCCTGGTAGCATTTTTATATCGGGGCACGTTGTTCCAGGGAGAACCGGTGCCCTTTGTAATGGAACTGCCGAACTACCGTCTGCCGGGAGCCAAAAATGTAGGGCAACTGTTGTGGGAAAAGGCAAAAGACTTTTTACAGAAAGCATTCACTGTGATCTTCATCGCTACCATCGTGGTATGGTTCCTGCAGAGCTTTGACCTGAAACTGAATCTTGTTGAGGATTCGGCAAACAGTATGCTGGCTATGGTATCCGGTCTGCTGGTACCGCTGTTTCGACCGCTCGGCCTGGGTGACTGGCGGATCTGTACCTCTCTGATCAGTGGATTCATGGCAAAAGAAAGTGTGGTAGCAACCCTGGAAGTATTGTTCGGCAGCAGCATTGCCATGGTACTTACCCCGCTGGCAGCCGCGTCGTTACTGGTATTCAGTCTGCTTTATACTCCCTGCGTGGCAGCCATCGCTTCTGTACGCAGAGAACTGGGTGGAAAATGGGCCATTGCCGTGGTACTCTGGCAGTGTTTGGTGGCATGGGTGGCAGCCTTCCTGGTACATAGTATCGGCTTGCTGATGGGATTCTAGAAATTTCAGAGGATAAGATGACAAAATAGAAAACCTGCAGGGGATCATTCCTCCTGCAGGTATTTTATTACACATTTCAGTTCCGGAGAGATCCATTTGTTCCGGTGATACAGAAGCTGCCGCCAGATATCCGGATGAATCTCTGTCATGGGGAGACTGACGAGATTTCCTTTTGCCAGATCTTCTGCTATAACGAACTCCGGCAGATAGGAGATGCCGAGCCCCTGACACAGAAGATTGCGGATCAGCTGGGTATCACCCACCTCCATGATAGGCATTGTCTCCTTGCCGTTTTGGGAGAGCAGATCATCCAGTGCAGCCCGGTAACTCATGTTTTTCTCTGTCAGGATCAGCGGATATTCCAGAATCTGTTCCAGGGTGACCTGAGTCTGTCCGGCTAAGGGGTGACCGGCACCGGTGACGAAGTGAATATCCACCGGAGCTTCGAAAGCGGTCACATAATTGTGATTAAAAATACGGCGGTCCAGCGTGTATACAATGTCCACCTGATTCTGTCCCAGCATCTGGAACATTTCATCAGTGCTGGTAGCGATGATCTTCAACCGGATTCCGGGATATTTTTCATGAAAATCTTTAAAACGGCTGTGAAATTCCCAGCTGGCCAGGGATTCTGCAATGGCGATCCGCACCAGACCCTCCGGAGCGGTGTTGCCGCTGATGTGGGTGGCTTCAGCAGCGAGACGCAGGATCTGCTGGGCCAGGGGCAGCAGCTTCTCCCCCTCATTGGTCAGGGTTACGGTATGCCCGATCCGTTCAAACAGAGGGATGGACAGCTCCTTTTCCAATTGTTTGATCTGAAAGGATACGGTGGACTGGGTATAACCCAGACGTCCGGCCGCCAGCGTAAAGCTCTTCAGTTCGTTCACCATAACAAAGGTTTCCAGATTTTTGACATCCATAGAGTAGATACACTTTCTATATTGTAAATTCAATTCTTCGATCAATGCAATGTAAATAATTTGTTTTTCAAATATTTATGAAAATTATATAATGAGAAAATAAGGCTGTCAATGTGAAAAGATGGCGAAAATGTGGGGAAACAGCAAAAATATATGCCGTATCCCGTGTTTAGAATAAGTAGTTTTGGGAAGGATCAGAGGTATGGAAAACAGAGAGAGACTGGGGAGTCGTTTGGGATTTATCATGCTGTCGGCGGGGTGCGCCATCGGCTGCGGAAATGTGTGGAAATTCCCGTGGATGTGCGGGCAGAACGGTGGCGGAAGCTTCATGCTGATCTACGTGATCTGCCTGATCGTGCTGGGCCTGCCCGCCATGATCATGGAATTCTCCGTGGGGCGCGCGGCGCAGACGAGTCCCCTTTATATGTATCGGAAATTATCCGGCGGCAGAGGCAAATGGAATCTGTGGGGCATCGTCTGTCTCATCGGAAACATTGCGCTGATCGCTTTCTATGCGGTTGTGTCCGGATGGATCCTCTATTATTTTGTAAAATTTCTGACAGGGCAGAATCAGGATTTCGGTTTTGAAAAAATGATCACGACGCCCTCGGTGAATGTGACATATCTGTTAGTCACTTTGCTGATCGCTTTTGCCATTTTAAGCTTCCATCTGCAGGGTGGGCTGGAACGTATTACCAAATATATGATGTCAGCATTGATCGTGCTGATGCTGGTGCTGGCGGTGCACAGCTTTACACTTCCGGGAGCAGGAGAGGGATTGAGCTTCTATCTGATCCCACATTTCTCCAAAATTACAGGTTCTGTGGTGGTGGGCGCCATGAATCAGGCATTTTTCACCTTGTCCGTGGGAATGGGCGGTATGGCGATCTTCGGAAGCTATATCGGCAAGGACCGTTCTCTCATGGGTGAGTCTATCCATATTATTATCCTGGATACACTGGTGGCAGTGATCGCAGGTATCATTATATTTCCGGCATGCTTCACTTATGATGTGGAAGTGACGGCAGGTCCTAGCCTTTTGTTCGATACTATGGCGACCGTATTTAACAACATGGCAGGCGGCAGATGGTGGGGAACTTTATTTTTCCTGTTCATGGTGTTCGCAGCCATGTCCACAGTGCTGGGCGTATGTGAAAATATTCTGGCCATGGTCCGGGAACTGACCGGATGGTCCAGACCGGCAGGGTGCGTGGCGTGTGGTGCCGGATGTTTCCTGTTGGCTCTGACGACAGCACTGGGCTTCAGTGTATTTCATTTTCAGCCGTTTGCAGCGGGGACGACCTGGCTCGATTTCTGGGATTTCCTGGTGTCGAATAATATCATGCCCATAGGTTCGATACTGTTGGCGGTATTTTGCTGCTATAAGGTCGGCTGGGGCTGGGACAAATTCCTGGAGGAAGCAAATGCCGGCAAGGGCTTAAAGGTCCAGCCGTGGATGAAACCGGTGTTTAAATATTTTGTGCCGGCGGCAGTGTTGTTCATCTATGTGTACGGAATGGTAAATTTTGCATGGAAATAGGAGAAATGAGATCAAGATAGGAAGAGACAAACGACGGTGGGGTGAGAACTCTGCCGTTTTTGTGTATAGGATGAGCAGGGAAGCGGTTGCACCGAGACTCAAAATTGGGTAGTATGTAATTATTCAGAGATGGTTTTGTGAATAGGGTTCTGAATAGTTATGGCAGTATAAAGAATAGAAGCAGGAGGCATCTATGACAGAGCAGGAGATCCGGACCATATTAAGCAGACAAAGAGAATATTTTGCCACGGGAGCCACGCTTTCCCGGGAATTCCGGGCAAAACAGCTGGGAAAGTTAAAGGCTTCCCTGCAGCGCCATGAAACAGAATTGAACGATGCACTGCAACAGGATCTTGGGAAAAGCCGGATGGAAAGCTACATGTGCGAGATCGGACTGACGCTCTCGGAGCTGACCTGGATGCAGAAGCACCTGCGGGGGTTGATGCGGGAAAAGAGAGTGCCGACACCGTTATCGCAGTTCGCGGCGAGGAGCTTCCGGTCTCCGTCACCCTATGGCACCGTGCTGATCATGAGTCCATGGAATTATCCGGTGCTATTGACGCTGGATCCGTTGATCGATGCTATTGCCGCAGGGAATACCGCAGTGGTAAAACCCAGTGCCTATGCTCCGGCGACGGCAGCAGTGTTAAAAATGATTTTGGAAGAATGCTTCCAGGCGGAATATGTGGCGGTGATCACCGGCGGCAGAGCAGAGAATCAGGCATTGTTACAGCAGCGGTTTGATATGATTTTTTTCACCGGAGGCAAGACCGTGGGACGGGAGGTGCTTAGAAGTGCTGCGGAATATTTGACCCCGGTGACGCTGGAGCTGGGCGGGAAAAGTCCCTGTATCGTGGATGCTACGGCGAAGCTTCCGCTGACGGCGAGGAGGATCGTATTCGGAAAATATCTAAATTGCGGGCAGACCTGTGTGGCACCGGATTATGTGTTGTGTGATGTCAGGATCCGCGACCGATTGGTGGAAGCTATCCGGACGGAGATCGCGAGGCAGTTTGGAGCAGATCCCCTGCAGAATCCGGATTACGGGAAAATTATTAATGAGAAGCATTTTCACAGACTGTTGGGTTTGATGGATGCGGAAAAAATCGTCTGCGGTGGACAGTATGACGAGAAGACGTTGCGCATTGCGCCTACGGTGATGACGGATGTGGACTGGGCGGATGCCGTGATGGGAGAAGAGATCTTCGGACCGATTCTGCCGGTGGTGACTTATAATGCGTATGATACGGAGAAAAGCATTGCACAAAATGATTTTAGCGGCGAGAGTTCTGGAACCCATGCTGCCGCGGGGGATTTTGTGGATTGGGCGATCCGCTGTGTGGAGGAACATCCCCATCCGTTGGCACTGTATTTCTTCAGTGAAGATAAAAAAGCCCAGAGACGGATCCTGGATCACTGCCATTTTGGCGGTGGCTGCATCAACGACACCATTATTCATCTCGCCACCAGCGCCATGCCCTTCGGCGGCGTAGGTGAGAGCGGCATGGGTGGGTATCACGGCCGTACCGGATTCGAGACCTTTAGCCATTATCGGAGTATCGTGGACAAAAAGACATGGATGGATCTGCCGATACGGTACCAGAGATATGATGAGAAAAAAGAGAAGTTGTTGCGGCGTTTTTTGAAGTAACGTCCTGAAAAGTGTAGCCTAAAGAGGAAATTACGTCCTGAAAAATGTAACAAATTGTGAAATTAACGCCTTAAAAGTGTTGAAACACTTTTTGGGGTCTTAATTTTGTTGACAGTGAAAATTTATATGGATAGAGTAGAAGTAGATAATTGCAATAGATAATTCAGGGAGGCGGACAGGAAACGATTTGCAGAACTTCCGTAATTCCCATAGAGGTAAAAGCAGAGGAAAACCTCAGAGCGAAGAGCCTGAAGATGTTCTGCGAAAAATATCAGCCGAAAATTGCGATCCGGACGTCAATGTCGGATTACAGAGAGCAGGAATGGATGACGAATATTCCGCTTTATCATATTGATTATGTTAAAAAATATGTTGAAGAATAAATAAAAGGAGAAAAAAATGGCAGAGTTAGAAAACAGTAAGGATTTAATCAGTGTGTTATGGAGTGGAGCGGATATTCTTCGTTCTAAAATGGATGCTAATGAGTATAAGGACTACTTATTAGGAATTGTTTTTTATAAGTATCTTTCGGATTCATTTTTAATCAAGGTGTATGATTTGATCTATGATGAAAAGCCGGAGAACTTAAAGGTTGCTTTAGAGGCATACAAAGAAGCTCTGGAAGATAGCAGCGCAGAAGAATTAAAAGAACAAATCAAGTCAGAATGTCATTACGTAATTGAACCGGAACTTACATATACATGTTTTGCTGATGCGGCAAGGAACAACTCATTTAATCGAGAGCAGTTGCAGAAAGCCTTTAATAATATTGAACAAAGCGACCCTTTATTTGCAGATTTATTTACGGATATTGACTTATATTCTAATCGTTTAGGGACAGGAGATCAAAAACAGAGTGATACTATTTCAAATTTGATTAAGGAAATTGATAAAGCAGATTTATTGAATTCAGATGCAGAGATTCTGGGAAATGCTTATGAGTACCTTATCGGTCAGTTCGCATCGGAAACAGGAAAGAAAGCGGGAGAGTTCTATACGCCGCAGGCAGTATCAAAGATTTTGACAAGAATAGCGATCGCAGGACAGGAAGATAGAAAAGGATTATCTGTATATGATCCTTGCATGGGTTCGGGATCTCTTCTGTTAAATGCAAAAAAATATGCGAAAGAGCCTAATTATATTAAATATTATGGACAGGAACTGAATACTTCAACATATAACCTGGCTAGAATGAATATGTTTTTGCACGGAATAGTACCGGAAAATCAAGTCCTTCGAAATGGTGACACTCTTGACGGAGACTGGCCGACTGGCGAAGAAACGGATTTCAATATGGTGTTGATGAATCCACCGTATTCTGCAAAATGGAGTGCTGCTGCAGGATTTTTACAGGATGAGAGATTTAGCGATTATGGTGTACTTGCACCCAAGTCAAAAGCCGATTATGCCTTTTTACTGCATGGCTTGTATCATCTGAAAAGTAATGGAACAATGGCAATTGTGTTACCACATGGTGTACTTTTCCGTGGCGCGGCAGAAGGTAAGATAAGAGAAAAATTACTTCGCTCCGGTAATATTTATGCGGTTATTGGATTGCCGGCAAACCTTTTCTACAATACATCAATTCCTACATGTATTGTGGTTTTGAAAAAACACAGAGAAGGTCGAGATGTTCTCTTCATTGACGCTTCACAAAAGTTTGAAAAAGGTAAAAAGCAGAATGCCATGACTGATGGACATATTGATTCAGTTATGAAACTTTATAACGAAAGAGTAACGGTAGATAAAGAAGCATACCTTGCAAGTTTTGAAGACATTGAACGAAATGATTTCAATTTGAATATTCCTCGATATGTAGATAATTTTGAGAAGGAAGAAGAGATTGATCTAAATGAACTTTTGGTAAGTATGACAAACACGGACAAGGAACTGGAACAGGCACAAGGAGACTTTTTATTACTTATGAAAGAATTGACGTCACCGGATGAAGATGTCATGTTTGCTTTGAATGAGTTAATTAGAAAGATGGAGGGGTGATGGACATGGCAAAACCTAAAATTAGATTTAAAGGATACACAGACGATTGGGAACAGCGTAAGTTATCTGAGTTACTCTATTTATCAAGTGAAAGAAATGATGGGAGCTATACTAGAGATGATGTTTTAGCAGCCTCGTTAGGAACAGAATTACAGAAGAAACACATTTATTTTGGCTTAAGAGCAACGGATGAATCCGTAAAAAATTACAAGGTAGTACTTCCAAACGATGTAATATACACGAAGTCTCCAATTAAAGGATTTCCTAATGGAATTATTAGGACAAGTAAGGGTGAAAACGGCATAGTTCCTACTCTTTATTGTGTTTATCACAGTGTTGATGTAATCAATCCATCAATTATTCAGGCATACTTTGAAAGTAAGGAAAGACTGGATGCATACTTGGTTCCACTTGTAAATATTGGGGCAAGAAATAATGTTAATATAACGGATAAAGAATTTCTAGATGGATCGCTTTGTATCCCGAAGGATAAAGATGAACAGGATAAAATAGTCAATGTATTGGAACGGCTCTCTAACCTCATCACTCTTCACCAGCGAAAGTGTGAAGAAACAAAAAAATTAAAAAAATATATGTTACAAAAAATGTTTCCACAAAATGGACAAACTGTTCCGGAAATTCGATTTGCTGGTTTTACTGATGCTTGGGAACAGCGTAAGTTATCAGATGTGGTTGACTCTGTAGATACTGGCAAGAGTAAATTTGATAAAGAAGGTTCGTCTGGTGAATATCCGATTCTTGGTTCTACTTCTGTGATTGGATATGATGATGAGTATGATTATGAAGGAGATTTTATCTTAACAGCTCGTGTTGGAGCAAATGCAGGTAGTTTATATCGGCATGCGGGAAAGGTTAAAATCAGCGATAATACAGTATTTATACAGGCATCACAGAATATAGAATTTCTCTATCAGTTGCTTACTCGGTTCGATATTAAGAAGCTTTCATTTGGTACTGGACAACCTCTGGTGAAAGCAAGTGAGCTGAAAAGTTTAGAATTAATGATGCCAACAAATATGAAAGAGCAGATGCGAATTGGAGCATATTTTAATCAGCTCGACCATCTAATCACTCTTCACCAGCATAAGTGTGAACAATTACAAAGTATGAAGAAATTTATGCTTCAGAATATGTTTGTATAAGCAAAAAACGAAAAAATATTGTAAAATTTTATAAGCAGTCATTTGGTAGAAAAAAAAACTTTAGGAATAGTATAATTTGGGGCTTGCGATGATACACATCGTAAGCTTCAAAATTATAAATAAAGATCATTTGATTTTTGCAGACTATAATTAGATTATAATATATCAAAAAAACAAATATTGTTTTCATTATACTCAAATAACCAGGGTCTGTTTGGGAACAGCGTAAGTTGAGAAATTTGGTCGATCGTGTAACAAGGAAAAATCAAGATTTAGTCTCAGAGTTACCGCTTACAATATCGGCTCAATATGGACTCATTGATCAGAATGAATTCTTTGATAAGAGAGTAGCAAGTAAAGATGTCAGTGGTTACTATCTGATTGAGAATGGAGAATTCGCTTATAATAGAAGCACTTCAACAGATGCTCCTTGGGGAGCTATTAAAAGGCTGGATCGTTATGAAAATGGCGTATTGTCAACACTTTATATCGTATTTAGAATAAAAGAAAATAATCCTGTAGATTCCGATTTTTTGGTATCGTACTACAGTACAAATTTATGGCATAAAGGTATTCATGAGATTGCGGCAGAAGGAGCGAGAAATCATGGACTTTTGAATATTGCACCAGCAGATTTCTTTGAGACGGAGCTGAGAATACCACAAGATATTGAAGAACAAAAGAAAATAGGAAAGTATTTTGAGAAACTAGAAAGGCTCATCACTCTTCACCAGCGAAAAAATATTTATTTTTAGAAAAAGTTACACTTGTTTGGGAACAGCGTAAGTTTCCTGAATTTGTTTCATTTTTTAATGGTTTGACTTATACACCAGATGATGTTCAGGAAATGGGAACATTGGTTTTGAGATCTTCTAATGTAAAAAATGGAGAAATTATAGATGCTGATAATGTATATGTGAATGATAAAGTTGCTACATCTGAGAATGTGCAGGTAGGTGATATTATTGTTGTTGTAAGAAATGGTTCGCGTGCACTTATCGGAAAACATGCACAAATTAAGGCTTCCATGCCAAATACAGTGATTGGAGCATTTATGAATGGAATACGTTCAGAACATTCTTCTTTTGTAAATGCATTACTTGATACATCGGCATTTGAAAATGAAATTGCAAAGAATATGGGAGCCACTATTAACCAGATTACGGGATATATGTTTTCTAAAATGGAGTTTATGGTTCCATCAGAGGAAGAGCAACAGCAAATTGGACAGTTTTTCTCCAACCTTGACCACCTCATCACTCTTCACCAGTGTAAGTGCCATCTTTTGCTCAAGTTACTACATAACGATTGGGAACAGCGTAAGTTTTCGGAATTTGTCAAAAATGTAGCTGTAAGAAATAAAGCAGGTGTTGAGTTAGAGTGCTATGCAGTAACCAATGATAGAGGTTTTATATCCCAAAAGGAAGCACATGACGACTTTGGCTATATGGCAGAGGTTGATACAACAGCCTACAATATTGTTCCGCCCAGTTCATTTGCATATAATCCCGCTAGAATAAATGTTGGTTCGATTGGGTACTATACAGGTACTGAAAATGTAATAGTTAGCTCACTTTATGAAGTATTTCAGACTGCGGATTATGTTGATGATAGATTCATGTGGCATTGGTTTAAGTCAGATCATTTTCCGAAATGGATTGAAAGGCTACAGGAAGGAAGCGTGCGTCTTTATTTCTATTATGACAAGCTTATTCAGTGCGAAATGAAGATGCCATCTTTAGAGGAGCAGAAGAAGATGGGAGCATTTTTTGATCAGCTTGACTGCCTCATCACTCTTCACCATCGCAAGTACACCGACACATTAAAATCACCATAAAACGATGCAAACAATCGTAAGCCAAATTAAAATATAGAATAAACAAAAAAGTAGTAAGATATGGTATACTAAAATAGAAATTACTTATACAAATTAAGGCATCAGACAAGATATATGTGGTAAAAGTACACGTTGAAAAATCCAAGTTAATTGTGTTGGGAGGCTACTATGGCGGAATTAGAAGCAGTAATAGAACAAAAACTTATTGAACAGTTGATTTATGGGGATTCACAATGGATTTACCGGAATGATTTAAAAACAGAGGAAGATCTTTGGAATAATTTTAGATATATTCTGGAACAGAATAATAAAGAAAGATTGAATGGAGACCATTTGTCTGATTCTGAATTTGAACAGGTGAAGAACCAATTGCAGTTTTCTTCATTCTATAAAGCAGGAGAATGGCTGGTTGGTGAAAATGGAAAGGTTATGGTCCATGTACAGCGAGATACTGAGAAACTCCATTTGGTTGTGATGAACCATGAACATATTGCTGGCGGTAGCAGTGTCTATGAGGTGATTAACCAGTATAGAGCACTGGCGGACGAGGATAGCCGACAAAACAGAAGATTTGATGTCACCCTTATGATCAATGGTCTGCCTCTGATACATATAGAGCTAAAGAACAAGCAACACTCTTACATGGATGGATTTTGGCAGATCAAAAAGTACATTGGTGAAGGTAAATTTACAGGTATTTTTTCAGCAGTGCAAATGTTTGTTATCAGCAACGGTGTGGATACGAGATATTTCTCCGCAGCAAGTGATGCAGATCTGAATCCTAAATTTATTAGTGGATGGCTGGATAGAGAGAATAATCCTGTTTCAGATTATCTTGATTTTGCCAAGAGTGTACTCCGAATTCCGGAAGCACATGAGATGATAGCAAGATATACAGTCTTGGATGAAGACGCCAAGCGACTGATTTTGCTCCGCCCCTATCAGATACACGCAATAGAGGCTATTCGTGATGCGTCCAAAACAGGACAGTCCGGTTATGTATGGCATACAACAGGCTCGGGAAAAACTCTGACGTCTTATAAAGCAACCAGAAATTTGCTGATGGATATTCCAACTATTGATAAAACTATTTTCCTGATCGATCGAAAAGATTTAGATACACAGACCACAATGGCATTTCAGGCATATGCGAATAATGACATTATTGATGTGGATGAAACGGACAATGTTTTCGATTTAAAAAGAAAATTAAAATCGGATGATCGTCAGGTAATTGTGACAACAATTCAAAAATTACAGAGACTTATTACAAAAAAATTGGAGGAAGGCACATCAGAGTATAATAAAATAAAAAATCTCAAAATTGCATTTGTTGTAGATGAGTGCCATAGAGCGGTGACACCCGGAACAAAAAGAGAGTTAGAAAGATTTTTTAGAAATTCATTATGGTATGGATTTACCGGGACACCAAGATTCGCAGAAAATGCATATCCTCAAATGGGAGATTTGCCACGTACCACTGAAGAATTATATGGAAAACAGTTACATAAATATACCATTCAGAATGCAATCCATGATAACGCAGTACTGGGATTTCAGGTAGAGCATAATGGACCGAAAAATATGGCAGATGAAACTGATAGTAGCATATATGAAAGTGAAGCGCATATGCTCAGTGTACTGGATGTGATTTTAAATAAATCATATCACAAATTAGGATTCCAAAATGGAAAAGGAAAAACATATGAAGGACTATTAACAACCAGTTCTATTCAGATGGCTCAGAAATATTATGATTTGCTCAAAAGGGTAAAAAATGGAGAAACAGAATTACAGATAGATGAAAGAATAAAGCAGGTTTTGCCGGATTTTCCTAAATTTGCAATAACGTATTCCGTTACGGAAAATGAAGAAGGTTCTCATGTGAACCAGCAGAAGATGCAAGAATCGTTAGATGATTATAATGAAATGTTTGGTACGAAATATGAACTTGCTCAAATACAGAGCTATAATGGAAATTTGAATAAGCGTTTGGCAAGAAAGGATCCAAAATTTCAGAGTAGAAATGAACAATTGGATCTGGTAATTGTTGTAGACAGATTATTAACAGGTTTTGATGCACCTTGTATGTCTACTATATTTATTGATAGGCAGCCTATGGGCCCACATGATTTGATTCAGGCTTTTTCCAGAACCAATCGTATCTATGATAAAAATAAGACGTATGGTCAAATTGTTACATTTCAGGCACCAAAGCTGTTTAAGGAAAGTGTAGATAATGCAGTAAAACTCTATTCTGCAGGAAGTACGGAATCGGCATTAGTGGCAGAGTGGGATGAAATAGAACCGGCATTTCGTAAAGCATTGAAGGCACTTAGAGTTTCGGCAGAGACTCCGGAAGAGATTCCCGGAATGTCAAGGAAAGAAAAGATTGTATTTATAAAGATGTTCCAGAATTTTGACAAGCTGTTTGCACAGTTGAAATCCTTTACACAGTATGATGACAGCATGTTAGAAGAATATGGCATAACACAAGACGAATATGAAGATTATGTGGCACATTATTTGAACGTAAAAGAAGAGGTACGGCCGAAGCCTGATGATCCTCAAGATGGTGACGAAGAACCGACGATTAATATGGATTATGAGCTTATGGCATATAGTCATACCAAGATTGACTATGAGTATATTATAAATTTGATTCAGAACATTGTAACACCTAGTGACGATGAAGAAGTTGCGCCTGAACAGCGTCAGAAACAAATTGAGGAAGTGAAGCAATATATAGGGGATTTGAGCAAAGAGAATCCTAAGGTAGCAGCGCTTATGTCTGACTTGGTATATGATATTGAAGTGGATGAAGACAGATATAAAGGGAAATCTATTCGTAATGTCATAGAAAATATGAAGCATAACTGTATAGAAAAAGTAGTATCTGAATTTTGTATTACATGGTGCGTTTCAAAAGATGATGTTATGTACGCAGCAACACATTATCGCAACGGAGAGATTCCAAATGAGAATGCTATTAAAGTAACAGCCGATTTTCCTCGTTACAAGGCTGCGCAGGAGCAGGCAATTCCTAAGTTTAAATATTATACAATGTTAATCGCAGACTTAAAAAAGACTTTGGACGAGGAGGTAAAACCATTGCTGAACAATTGATATTCTGTACTGTTCATATCAGCGTAAGTGGTACAAGAAATGGAGGTAACTTATGCTTAAGGATATGAACAGCACAGAACTGTTCTGCGAATATTATAAACAGTGGATTGATGTGTACAAAAGAGATGCCATCAGGGAAGCAACTTTGGCCAAATATCAGATGACACATAAGTGGGTAGAGAAGCTTGCGCCGGAGTTGAAGGTATCTGAACTGACGAGAAATGCGTACCAACAGCTTTTAAATGATTATGCGAAGGAGCATGAGAGACAGACAACTTTGGACTTTCATCATCAATTGAAGGGAGCAATTCTTGATGCTGTGGACGAAGGATTGATTGAAAGGGACCCTACCAGAAAGGCAATCATCAAGGGAAAGACACCAAAAGTAAAGAAAATTAAGTATTTGAACCAGTTTGAACTTCATACTTTGATTGCACATCTTGATATAAAGGAGGATCCAAATTGGGATTGGTTTATTCTCCTTGTATCAAAAACTGGTATGCGATTTTCCGAAGCACTGGCGATTACACCGGCGGATTTTGACTTTGCAAGGCAGACGCTGTCTGTAAGTAAGACATGGGATTATAAAGGAGATGGTGGCTTCCTGCCTACTAAAAACAAATCGTCTGTAAGAAAAATACAGATAGACTGGCAAATAGTAGTGAAATTTTCAGAACTGGTTAAAAATTTACCGGAGGATAAACCTATTTTTGTAGGAGAGGAAAAAATATATAATTCCACAGTAAATGATGTACTTGCCAGACACTGTAAAGAGTGTGGAATCTCGGTAATCTCTATTCATGGGCTTCGTCATACGCATGCGTCGCTACTTTTATTTGCGGGTGTATCCATTGCCAGTGTAGCCAGAAGACTGGGACATGCAAGTATGACAACTACGCAGAAAACATATCTACATATTATTCAGGAATTGGAAAATAAAGATGTAGATCTGGTAATGAGAACATTATCAGGACTGTAAAATAATGTAACCTTTAATACTTACGCTGATTTGTGAAAAAATATTCGGAGATAAAATAGAACACAGGGAGGTTCAAGTGTGAAAAATAATTTTGATTATAAAAAGTATATCATAGTAGTGATCTTATTACTGGTTGCCATTTTATCGGTAACTGTCATTGGAAAATATGCCTCCGCACCGGAGAATCATCAGAAGACCATCGCCTCTCTGGATGAGAAAAAACAGACTGTCATGGAACTGACGGCGGCATCCACGGTGACTTCGGCGCTGATCACCTTGCTTCCGGGCGACACGGCAACACCCATTGCGGAGAAAATGGCAGATGTCAGCGGATATCTGCTGGTGGTTCTCTGCGCTATCTATCTGGAAAAATATCTTGTGACGATTACCGGCTATGTGGCATTTACCTACCTGATTCCGATTGCCTGCGGCTTGTGGATACTCAACCTGATCTTTGCAAATGCCACCGTGCGAAAACTGGCAGCAAAGCTGGCGGTGTTTGGCTTGGCGATCTCTCTCGTGGTTCCCGCCAGTGTGAAGATCTCTGACCTCATCGGTGACACCTATCAGGCCCAGATCGAAGCAACCATTGAAGATGCCAAGAACACACAGAACATACTGGAAAACAGTAGCGTGGTGGATGACACTAATGCGACGGAAACAACCGGAATCGGCACAACGGGAACTGCGACACAGAATACACAGGAGAAGGACAACAGCACGACCGGCTCTGTTACTAATATCTTTGATTGGGCAAAGGATGCCATTTCCAATGCGCAGGAATCTGTATCTAACGTTGTAGATAATGTGGTTGTTTCCTCGGAAGATCTGGTACAGAAGGTGGAGAATTCCCTGAATCACTTTATCGAGGCGGTTGCCGTGATGATCATTACTTCCTGCGTGATCCCGATGTTGGTACTGTTGCTGTTCTTTTGGATGGTGAAAATCGTGCTGGATGTGGATCTGAGTGGCGTGAAGATCAAGGGGATGTTGCCGGAACATAAGGAATAGCGAACTCAATTAAAAGAACTTTTGTACCTTTACATCAAGCTTTATAGATGCTATTATTACAAGCAATCAAGGAACTGTTCGAGGTGGAAAATTTCGTACCCGTCCACACGCCGCTGGCTTGACAGGGGAAACCCGAGAGATGCAGGAGAATGGTACGCCTGCCGAACAGTTCCTATGAATTAAATTGCAACATTTTCATATTATTCTTTTCGGTCTGATTTTTTAGGTTCAATTTTGGCAGAGTCTATTCGTATTTCCAAATAGCATTTTGAATTACTAATACAACAAAGGTTAAAGTACTATTTACAGTAAAAATATATTTTACAATTGTTTTTGTGTAAAATTGTGTATAATATAAAAGGAGAAAGAATGCACTGATAAAGAAGCAAATATAGAAGGAGGTAAATGATATGCAATACACATATACTGCTGTTATTACTGAAAAAGACGGCACTTTCTATGCGAAGGTTCCGGATGTGGACGGGTGTATTACAACAGCACCGACTTTGACAGAAGCGATTGCACTTATTACAGATGCATTGAATCTTTGTCTTGTTGGCCTGGAGGATGAAGAAATTACTCCGAATGCGCCGACACCCCAGGCAGAGATTCCTCATTTGCCGACAGATATCCTTACGATCATCCAGGCAGATACGATTAAATATCGCAGCATGACTGACACCAAAGCGGTTCGAAAAAATGTTTCGCTTCCGGCATGGATGTCCAAACTTGCTGATAAACGTGGAATCAACTGTTCAAAAGTATTGCAGGAAGCACTTACTACCAAACTTTTATAAAATCAGTATTTTTACAAAGGAGGTCCCCTATGTCCCACCCCATCCAATCCGAAGCCCATCTCACGACCTTTGAAGCCATCAGCATGATCGTCGGCAACAGCATCGGCACCGGCATCATCGCCGTTCCGTATCTTGCCACGAAGAACAGCATGCTGGATGTCGTGTGGATGGTATTGATCGCCTATTGTGTGAACGTGATCCTGCACCTGATCATTGCTGAGCTGTCTTACAATAACGGTGGCGTCCAGCTGGTGAAAAGTTTTGAAGGAGAGCTGTTTCACGGGAAAATGAAGCAGATCTTCAGCTGGAGTGTATTTATTGTCTATGGGCTGGCAATTATGATCGGTGTCAGCGGCAATATCAACGGCGGAGCACAGATTTTTGTGAACTGGTTCGGAATGCCTTTCGTGGCGGCGCAGGTTTTGTACTATGTGATCGCCGGAGTTGTAGTGTTTATCGGCATGAAAGCAGTAGGCATCGCACAGAAGTACGCAGTCATTGTCCTCATGGGAATTGTGGCAGTGATGACGGTAGGCACATTCCTGCATCCGCTGAATTCTTTGCAACGGGCAGAGTTCCACTGGAATAATCTGCTGGCACTGTACAGCATGGTGGTATTCGCCACTTCTGCCAATCAGGCAGTGATCCAGGTGGTGAAAGGTCTGGATGGCAACGCGAAACAGATCCGCCGCTCCATCTTCATCGGTTTTGGGCTTTCCTCAGTGTTTGTTCTGATCGTGACGGGCACGGTTCTCCTGGGAACCAAGGGAACGCTGGAAAAAGAACTGGCATACATGCAGTTGGGAGAGAGCATCGGTACCTGGGCGATGATCCTGGCAGGCGTATTTTCCCTGTTTGCTTTACTTACTACGTTCTGGAGCAATACTCTCGCCCTCCGCGATGTGGTTCATGAGCAGATCGGCAGCGGCAACCGCATCAGCTGGCTGATCGCTACGGTTCCCTGCATTCTGTTTGCCGTGTTTGGAGTGAACAGCTTTATCGTTCTGACCCGGATCATGAGTGGCGTTGTGGTACTGGTGAGCATCATGCTGGTGCTGACCTATGGAAAGTCCAGGAAAAAAGCCGGCAGCAGTCCTATCTGCGGTGTGATCGGCACGGTACCGTTTCAGGTGCTGATGGTGCTGTCTACGCTGTTGTCTGCAATCGGTGCATTGATTCCGTTGAGCTGATTTCAAAAAACGCAAATACAATAGTGAAACAGATTAAGCGACAGAAAAGAGATTCCTATGTATACTTCTCAAAATTTTCAAATTCGGGACGAAGAGACTTTTTCCCTTTGCATCCCGACAGACAGAGATTATAAAATATTACAACTGACAGACCTACACCTTGGTTTCGGCATGTTTTCCGGGAAAAAGGACAGACTGGCGCTGGCAGCGGTGACGGAGCTGATCCGCCGGACGGGACCGGATCTGATCATCCTGACCGGGGATTCCGTGTTTCCTTTTTTCCCTAAAAGCGGGACGATGAATAATAGAAAACAGGCGCAAAGGCTGTTAGCGTTTCTGGATGGTTTTCAGATCCCCTATACGTTTGTCTTCGGTAATCATGACTGTGAGATGGGCTCCATCTGCAATAAGGAGCAGCTGGCGGAGATTTTTGCCACGGGAAAATACGCTGTTTTTACCAAAGGAAGATATGAGCACAGTCCTCAAAACCCCATTGCAGGCGTCGGGAATTTTGTACTGGATCTGATCGATGGAGAAGGCAGAGTTCTCCTGCCACTCATCCATCTGGACTCTAACATGTACGGCGACGGCTGGTTTTTCAGTGGCTTTGACTGCATCCATGAGGACCAGACGGACTGGTGCATGAAGAAATTGAACGAGAGAAAAGTACCGGCTATGGCATTTTTCCACATGCCGCCCGCGGAGTTCAAGGAAGCCTACGAGAAGATGAAATTAGGTGATCACAGTGTGATCTATGAACACGGCAGTATCGGAGAAAAGAATGAGTATTTCGGAATATCGAACCGACCACCTCATTTTTTCGAAAAAGCGGTGGATAACGGCTGGTTAAAATGGATCTTCTGTGGACACGATCATCTGAATACGTTGTCACTGACTTATAAAGGTATCCGCATGACTTACGGAATGTCCATTGATTATCTGGGATATTCCGGCATCGCAAAGCAATATATCCAGCGGGGAGCCACGCTGATCACACGTAAGACAGACGGGAATATAGACATCACTATGGTACCGTTGACAACAGTAGTTTCGACACGAGTAAGGGGAGCCTGATGAAAGGCTCCCCCGATTTGTACGAGAATTATTAGTAATTGATACCGCTGATGCCGAGTACTCCGTTCTGAACATTGAAGGTGATGTTAGGACCGTCACCGGTGCTGTAAAGGGTGAAGCCTGCCATACTGGGGCTTAATTCGGACAGATCAGCATTAGCCATAGAATCTTTCAGCTCAGGGGTGAAGATTTTGTCTGCACCTAAGGCAATCAGATCTTCTCTGTTTTCGATCACACTGCCATCGCCCAGAGCAACATAGACCGGATAATTGACCAGATCAGCAAGAGCATCCAGATCTTCAGCGGCTACGGCATCCTGGATCTTTTTAGCAAAAGCGGTAGCATCCTCTGTGGAAACAGCAAAGTTGTCTTCATAGGCGCCCTCTGCCGTAGAGGTGCTTTCGGTGGATGCTGTTTCGGAAGAGGCTTCTGTATTGCTTTCTGTAACCTGGCTTTCGGAAGCTACAGTGCTTTCAGTAGAGGCAGTAGCTCCGTTTCCCTCACTGCCGCAGGCAGCAAAAGATAATACCATAACAGTGGTTAAAAGTGCACAGATAAATTTGTTTTTCATAATAAAATTCCTTTCGTAATAAAACCATTTTTTACAGGTCTCTGATGATTAGACTGTACAGTCTTCAGAAAAGTTGCATAAGAAATAAATTTTTTCAAAATATCAAAAACATCCACCCAAAAGAAAAACCTTCTGTTAAAATGTAAAAATAAGACAGATGAAAACAATAGAATAGGAAACTACCATGGAACCATATTACTATCAGAAAATGAACAAGCCCCAGCAGGCCGCATATCACGCTATGCAGCAGGGAGTGCTGGCGCTGGCAGACGAGATCCAGCTGCCGCGGATCCCGGCGGAAGAATTGTATGACGTATTTTTCCGACTGCGGCTGGATCATCCGGAGATCTTCTGGGTGGTGAGTTATCGGTATAGATATTATCAGGACTCCCCCAACATCATCTTCGTGCCGGAGTATCTGTTTGAGAAAAATAAGATCAGAGAACATCAGAAAGCCATGCAGTCCCGGGTGGAAAAGCTGGCAAGACCTGCCGCAAAGTTCACAGAGTGGGAAAAAGAGAAGTACATTCACGACTTTATCTGCGAAAATATCACCTACGATAAGTTGAAAAAGCCCTATTCCCATGAGATTATCGGACCGCTGGGACAGGGCGTGGGTGTCTGCGAGGGCATTGCCAAATCGGTGAAGGTGCTTTGTGATGCGCTGGGTGTGTGGTGTGTAATCGCTATCTGCGGCAACAATCCGGAGAAAGGGATCAAGTACCGTCACACCTGGAATATTGTGCGGATCGGCGGGCAGCATTACCATCTGGATGCCACATTTGACAATACATTGGGAAAACATCAGGGCAATGCGGAAGCACCCGGAGAGATCCGCTACGACTATTTCAATCTGGGAGATAAAGCAGTGTTCCGGGATCATGAACCGTTGATCGCCCCGGCACCCGGCTGTCCGGACAACGATCATTTTTATTACAAGGAGAAAAAACTTTCCTTTACGAAAACGGAAGAAGTATATAAAAGAGCACAGCAGATGGCGAAAAAAGGCCGGGCCATGACGTTCCAGTGGCGGGGAGGCTATCTGACCAGAGAAGTCCTGCAGGAACTGTTGGAACTGATCCGCAAGGCAGGCGAGGAGCGGCAGAAGACCGCCCGGATCAGTCTCAACTGGCCACAGGCGGTCATTCATTTCAGCTATGTGGAAAATGCAGGCATCTCGGAGCCGGAGGTCGTCATGGAAGACGCCAACGAAGGAGAACAGTTTGACACCGGGGAATAAAGGTATGGGATGATGTCAGGATCAAGAATTCTCCGACTTCAATGCGCACTCCCGGAATAACGCATTGACGGCCAGCTTATAGTCGATGGCATCTGTGGCTTTGCGGATCTTTTTTACGTATTTGTCCGGAGATTCGAAGCTGTGGCTTAAGAAAGTCCAGAGATCCTTCATCTTATAGAGCGTATTGGTATCGCCGGACATGATCTCCTGATAACCGGTCAGGAGGGAAGTGTGGAATTCCTTCAGGACAGCCAGTCGCTCTTCACAAGACGGGAGCGCAACACTCTCCGTGGAGGCAGTCTTCAATTCCTGCAATAATCCCGGATTCTGCAAAATTCCCCGGCCAATCATGACCGTATCGATACTGGGAAGCTGCGTAAGAATCTGCGTTAGCGACTCCGGAGAGGTAATATCCCCGTTATAGCACAGAGGACATTGCAGGGCTTCCACCGCCTCTGCGAAAGCCTCCAGATGGGGTGTCCCCTTGTAACCTTCCTTTTGCAGTCTGGGGTGAATGATCAGTTCCTTCATGGGAAATTTTTGATATATTTTCAGTAACGGAGCCCACTCATCAGGATATTCCATGCCGATGCGGGTTTTAATGGAGATATCCAGTGGACATTTTTCAAAAATTTCATCCAGAAAAGTCTCCAGTTTCCGGGGCGTACCTAAGAATCCGGCACCGCGGTTTCTTGCTACCACTGTTCCGGAAGGGCAGCCCAGATTCAGGTTGACCTCATGGTAGCCATATCCGGCCAGCTGCTCTGCCAGCGACAGAAATTCCTCCGCCTTATTGGTCAGGATCTGCGGTACGGTGTACATGCCCACATTATGTTCCGGAAGCACATCGTTGCGTTCTCTGCTGTTCATGTGCCGATTGGAGATAAAAGGGGTAAAATATTTGTCCATTCCGCCGTAACAGCGGTTCCAGTTAGTGCGGAAATTATAAGTGGTCAGTCCCTCCATGGGGGCAAGATAATATTTCATAAAAAATGTATGCCTTTCCGTAACCTGCAAGCGTTCCACTGCATTTCCGGCGTATGCTTTCGCAGATTGTACTTTGTATCGGGTGTTTTGCCAAATCCCTTATTCAGAGATATTCTCAATAACGGGATTGCCCTTTACATGATTATAAACAATTACTATTATAATAGAGATAGTAAAAATTGCAAAGAAAACCGCAAAGATCCAAAAAGAAAGAGGCTGGAAGAAGGAATAAAGATCATGACTGAAAAAACAGAAAATAATACCATAAACCTAACCACCAACGAACGCACCCAGCAGGAGATCACCATCTCCGGCAACCCCGGGAAACCGGTCGGGGAGGATGGGGAGAAGATGCTGCGCCGCATGAACGAAAGCCACTACGCAGTGACCGGCTGGGCGCTGGAACACTGGAAGATCCGGGAGAATGACCGGATTCTGGACATCGGCTGCGGTGGAGGAGCAACTCTGAAACGCATGAGTGAAGAGGTGCGTGACGGACATCTGACCGGAGTGGATTATTCCGCCACTTCACTGGAGCTTTCCGGGAAAACCAATGCAGAAGCACTGCAGCAGGGAAAAATGGATCTCGTGGAAGCCTCAGTGGAAAAACTGCCCTTTGCGGACAATGCTTTTGACAAGATCATTACGGTGGAAAGCTTTTATTTCTGGCCGGATCCCGCGGAGAATCTGAAAGAAGTCTACCGGGTAATGAAGGAGCAGGGAACCTTTTTACTGGTGGCCGACATTTACCAGAAGGAGGATCTGCCGGAACAGGTGCGGGAAAACATTCAAAGATTCCATCTGTTTAATCCCACACCGGAAGAATTCCGGAAACTGCTGGAAAATGCAGGATTTGAAGAGGTACGGATTCACTTAAAAGACGGCGAGGACTGGATCTGCGCGGAAGGGCACAAATAAGCAGTAGAACCCTTCGGAAAAACGCAAAAACCGGGTGGAAGTCCGAAACGGAACACGCTAGAATCAGAAACATAGAAAATGTGAAAGTATCCATGAAAATATTCAAAGGAGAAAACAATAACCATGTATAATCAGAATTATAAAGTAGAAATTCCCCAGTTCCCGGACCGGGAGGTGTCCATAGCAGAATACGGCGCGAAGAGCGGCGATTTGCAGATCGAGACCGGCAGACACAATGCGGAGGCCATTAACCGCGCGATCTGCGAAGTGTCGGAGCAGGGCGGCGGTATGGTAAGAGTTCCCGCAGGTATCTGGGCAGTGGCTCCGATCCGGCTGTTAAGTGGTGTCAATCTGCACCTGGACAGTCAGGCTATGTTAAAATTCATCAAATCAAAAGAGGATTATCCCCTGCGCATTACCAGTTACGAAGGGCAGGACTGCATCCGTACCGTGTCTCCCATCACAGCGGAAAATGCGGAAAATATCGCAATCACCGGAGAAGGTATCATTGATGGAAGCGGTGATAAATGGCGACCGATCAAGAAATTCAAGATGACGGAAAAACAGTGGGATGCGCTGTTTCAGATCAGTCCTTATGTGATCGAGACGAAGGAGACTGCGATCTGGATGCCTACTGAGTCCATTCTGGAAGGTAATCGCCACAACATTCAGGGAACCAACGAAGAGGCATTGGCTGCTGCGGCACTTTATTATGATTTTTACCGTCCGGTGATGGTCAGTCTGCGTTATTGTAAAAAGGTATTGTTACAGGGCGCAACGTTTATGAACTCTCCGGCATGGAATATTCATCCCTATTTTTGCGAGGACCTTACCGTGGACAGTGTGAAGATCCGTAATCCGTACTATGCACAGAATGGTGACGGCATCGATGTGGAATCCTGCACCAATGTGCACATTCATCACAGCACCTTCGAGACCGGTGACGATGCTATCTGCATGAAATCCGGCAAAAATGCCATTGCCCGCAGGATCGAAGGTCCCTGCAGCAATGTCTACATTCATGATTGCCTGGTGAATGAAGGACACGGCGGTTTTGTCATCGGCAGCGAGATGTCCCGTGGGGTAAAAGATATTCTGGTGGAGAACTGTACTTTTGTGGGAACCGATGTGGGTGTCCGCATGAAGAGTGCGCTGGGACGCGGCGGCGTGGTGGAAAACATCACACTCCGCAATATTCATATGAGCGAGATTAAGGGTGAGGCTGTGATCCTTACGATGTCGTATGTTCTGAATTCTCTGAACCGTAACGAGACCATTGCCATGGAAAATGAGGAGGACATTCCGTATTTCAGAGATCTGTCTATGGAAAATATCGAAGTCACAGGCTGCCGACAGTTTACGAAGATTGAGCCCCTGCAGGGAAGAGCGGAGACAATCCGAAATGTTGTGGTGAATGGACAGAAGCTGGCGTAAGGACCCAAACAGGAAACAGATTTCCGGTACTCGCGGAATAATTTTTGAAGCATAATAGCAGGAGGTAATGATTATGCCATGTACAACCATATTAGTAGGAAAAAAAGCATCTTATGACGGATCTACCATGATCGCCCGGAACGATGATTCCCCCTCCGGACAGTTTACCCCGAAGAAATTCGTGGTGGTACATCCGGAAGAACAGCCGAAAAAATATAGATCCGTACTTTCTCACGTGGAGATCGATCTGCCCGAGGAGGCTTTGCGTTATACCGCAGTGCCCAATGCGCTGGAGGGAGAAGGCATCTGGGCGGCGCACGGTATCAATGCGGCAGGTGTGGGCATGACTGCCACGGAGACCATCACTTCCAACGCCAGAGTCCTGGGAGCAGATCCGTTGGTGGAATATGTTCCGGCGAGGGACGGTGCAGAAGAGATTCCCGGAGGTATCGGTGAGGAGGACATTGTATCTGTGGTGCTCCCTTATATTCATAGTGCCAGAGAAGGTGTCACGAGGCTGGGAGGTCTGTTGGAAAAATACGGTACCTATGAGATGAACGGGATTGCTCTTTCTGATAAAAACGAGATCTGGTGGCTGGAGACGATCGGCGGTCATCACTGGATTGCCCGCAGAGTGCCGGATGAAGCATATGTGGTGATGCCGAACCAGTTCGGAATCGATGCTTTTGATCTGGAGGATGCCCTGAGCGCACAGGAGAATCATATGTGCTCTGCGGATCTGAGGGAGTTTATCGAAAAGCATCATCTGGATCTGTCACAGGACGGCAGCTTTTCTGCCAGAGATGCCTTTGGAAGCCATGACGATTCCGACCATGTATACAATACCGCAAGAGCCTGGTACATGCTGCGGACCCTGAATCCCCGGACACTCGTCTGGGATGGTCCGGATGCGGACTACACTCCTTTTTCGGATGATCTGCCCTGGTGCATGGTGCCTGAGAAGAAGATTACGGTGGAGGATGTAAAATACGTGCTGTCTTCCCATTATCAGGGAACGCCCTACGATCCCTATCTTTCCTATGGCGATAAAGCCCTGTGTGGGGCTTATCGTTCCATTGGCATCAACCGTAATGATGTCATGACTCTGATCCAGATGCGCCCGGACGCAGAACCGGTGCAGTGGCTGGCGTTTGCATCCAATGCGTTTAATGTGCTGGCTCCGTTCTACACTGACATTGATACGACACCTGGCTACCTGTCCGGAACCACCGGACAAGTCTCCACCGAGAACTTCTATTGGATGAGCCGTATGGTCGCAGCCATGGCAGATGCTTCTTATAACAAATCCGTGTTCCATATCGAACGTTATCAGGAAAAAGTGGCAGCGAAAAGTCACGAGATCCTAAACCGTTACGATACATTGCTGGAGCAGGAGACCAATGAGGAAACTCGTAAAAAATTACAGGAAGAGGCCAACGAAAAGATTGCGGGGATGCTTCAGTGTGAGGCAGCCGATACTCTCGATAAAGTCCTGTATGAACTCAGTGGGCAGATGAAAAACGCCTATGCCAGATCGGATGCGTAAACAGTTATATAAGTAAAAAACGTATGATTTGAAATTGAAATAAAGAAAAACAAAAAATGAAGTCTATGGAAAAAACAGCAGATTCTCCCAAAAGAGTCTGCTGTTTTCATGTTTATGTCTTAGCGTTTATGAAAATATTTTATTGACAAATTGAAATTGGCTTCATATAATTACCAAAGATAATTACCAAAGGTAATTATAAAGACAAAATATGGGATAAAAAAGATATCCGAGAGGAAAAAAATGACGATTCAGACGATAAAACGAATGTTGGATGCCTGCTATCAGGCAAAACGGATCCGGGAGATGCTTCCTGCGCTGCCCTCGGGCGTGACACCTTCTTATATTCATTTCCTGGATGTGATCCAGATCATGGAGAGGCAGGGGGTTGCTGTGAAGATTTCAGATATCAGTGACTATCTGAACATCCCCCGTCCCGGAGTGACGCGGACAGTAAAAGAAATGGAAGAAAAGGGTTATCTGCGGAAAGCCAATGCGGCGGAAGACGGCAGGATCACCTATATTTCTCTGACAGAAGAGGGACGAAAACTGTCGGAAAAATATAATGAGATTTATTTTGCCGGTCTGGCACCGTATCTGGAGAGCATTTCCGAAGCAGATGCGAAAGTGATGATACAGACCATAGAGACCTTTTATCAGGTGATGTGCGAGAGGAGAGAGAACTTTGAAAAATAGAGAAACTGACAAGATGGATTTTACGCAGGGAAGCATTTTAAAAAAGTTGCTTCGTTTCATGGTTCCCATTTTGGGCGCCTTAATCTTACAGGCAGCTTACGGTGCGGTAGACCTGCTGGTAGTGGGACGGTTTGGCTCTACTTCGGGATTGTCTGGAGTCTCTACCGGCAGCCAGGTGCTGAATCTGGTGACTTTTGTAGTGACGCAACTGGCAATGGGTATTACTGTGCTGATCGCCCGGTATCTGGGAGAGAAGAAGGAGGAGCAGATCGGCAGTATCATCGGCGGAGGAACCGTTGTATTTACAGTGATTTCACTGATGCTGTTCGTGGTGATGGTTGGTTTCGCCCGTCCCATTGCGGTTCTTATGCAGGCACCGGAAGAGGCGGTAGGGCTGACCGCAGCTTACATTCGGATCTGCGGTGCGGGAATCTTTTTTATCGTGGCATATAACGTATTGTCCGCGATCTTTCGAGGACTGGGTGACAGCAATTCACCGCTGTTGTTTGTCTTCGTGGCATGCATTGTCAATATCGTGGGTGATCTGGTACTGGTGGCAGGACTGGGCATGGATGCCATGGGAGCGGCACTGGCTACTGTTTTTGCCCAGGCATTGAGCGTAGTGTTTGCAATTGTACGCCTTGTGAAAAAGGGACTGCCCTTTACCATTACCAGATACGATTTTCGTTGGAATCCCCAGTGCGGTAAATTCCTGCAGATTGGTCTGCCGTTAGCTTTGCAGGAGTGCCTGACGCAAGGATCTTTCTTAGCACTGTGCGCCTTTGTCAACCGCCTGGGACTGGAAGCTTCCTCCGGCTACGGCGTGGCATGCAAGATCGTCAACTTTGCCATGCTGATCCCCAGTGCACTGATGCAGTCCACTTCTTCTTTCGTGTCACAGAATGTAGGTGCCGGAGAACAGAAGCGGGCGAAGAAGACCATGTTCACCGGTATCGGCATCGGACTTTTGGTGGGATGCTTCGCCTTTGTACTGGTGTTCTTCCGGGGGGACCTGCTGGCAGGCATCTTCTCTGCGGATGCGGCAGTGGTGCAGAGAGGCTATGAGTACCTGAAAGGTTTCGCAGCGGAGACGTTATTGACTGCGGTGCTGTTCAGCATGATGGGATATTTTAATGGTAATGGCAAGACCGTGTGGGTCATGCTCCAGGGACTGATCCAGACCCTTCTCGTACGCCTTCCCTTCGCTTACTACATGAGTATCCAGCCGGATGCAAGCCTCACCAATATCGGCCTCGCAGCCCCCATCTCTACTGCAGTGGGCATTGTTCTGAATGTGGCATTTTTCCTCTATCTGGAACATGCTGCAAAGCGTAGTTAATTGAGAGTTACGCGGGGAGTTCTGTTTGTATTAAAAACGCTATTTTTTTCTAAAAAAATACAAAAATAGGAGATTTTGCCATGTAAAAAGCTGTTATTTTCGCTGAGCGTGCAAAATGAAGAAA
>OHHP01000463.1_pt1 | contig 24328 bp, 26 predicted proteins | sample 1568121 | NCBI WGS metagenome assembly OHHP01 (sample SAMEA3879500, study PRJEB24766) | human gut metagenome | biome: human-associated habitat; feature: feces | place: USA | collected 1985/1987
AGTAGAATTACTTTATCTAAGATTAATAACTTTTTATTTTGATCTTTTTTTTGTAAATATATTAGAAGTAGCATTAGTAAGTATGAAATAATAGTACGTACTATTAAGACAATTCCTGTTAACATAATTTTATCACCTAATTATATATAGGTCTCATGAATATTTTTTTATACATTTCATATTGTTTATTAGAGGTGAATTATGAAAAAGTATTTGAAAACTTTTATCAGAATGACTATTGAAGTGATTGTTGTTACTCTTGTGTTGAGCCTTTTATCCTACTTTAATATTTTAAGTGATAAAATATATAAATATATGGAATTATTATTTATGGTCTTAATTTTATATTTTAATGGTATAAGACTTGGTAATACTTCTAATAAGTATAGTTTTTTGGAAGGAATAAAAATAGGTGGAGTCGCTGTTATAACATTCATTTTGTTGAATATGATTTTTGAACATGAGTTTAATATAAATCTTTTAATATATTATTTAATTATCTTTTTGTTGCCTGTTCTTGGTAGTATGAAGCGCTCCTCAAAAAATAAAAAAAGTTAAGAGAAGTATTTTCTTAAATTTGGCAGTTTGGTCAACTTTTATAGTTGATTTTTTTATTTGATATTTAGAAATTGGTATACTTTCTTGTTCTTTTATGTACTTATTTAAGGAGAAAGAAAACAAACCATTTTTTAGGAAAACTATTTTAGATGTAACAAGTATTTATATTAATGGTGATACTCTTATTGATAAGGAATTTAATCGTGGTAATAAAAAAATGTTAGGAAATACCTAACATTTTAAGTGCAGTTAACTACATTTTTTAGTCTTTTTATTACCTTTTTTTCTATACGTGAAATATACGATTGGCTAATGCCTAACATGTCAGCTACTTCTTTTTGTGTCTTTTCTTCTACACCAAAGAGACCATATCTTAAAATAAGAATATCCCTATCTCTTTTATTTAATCTTTTAATCTCTTCTATCATAATTTTTTTATCATCTTCATCTTCAATGCTTTTTGTTACTATATCATCTTCTGTTCCTAATACATCTTCTAAATGAAGTTCATTTCCTTCTGAATCATAACTTAGAGAAGCATCAATACTAACTTCTGTCTTAGTTTTTTTGTTCTTTCGTAAATACATTAAAATTTCATTATCAATGCATCTTGAGGCATAAGTTGCTAATTTAATATTTTTACCCCTATGAAATGTGTTAATTCCCTTTATGAGTCCTATTGTACCGATGCTTACTAAATCCTCTAAGTCTACGCCTGTGTTTTCGTATTTTTTAGCAAGAAAAACTACTAAACGTAAATTATGTTCTATTAAAATATCTTTTGCCTTTTGGTCCCCCTGTTCACTTAAACACAAGTATTCCTCTTCTTTTTCACGACTTAGTGGTTCTGGCAAAACATCTGCTTTTCCTACATAGAATATTACATTTTTATTTAATAAGGCTGCGATTAAAAATAAAAGACTGATCATAAAAATTCCTCCTTAATTTTATTTGGTAAGATACAATCTACTCCCTCAATATTAAATTTTTGCTTGCTTTCTCCTATTAATATGTTATTTTTTATTTCAATATTATCAATTTTTATAGAGTCAACCTTGTGACACTTTAAAACTCCTGTACCGTCTATCGTTTGATATGGAACTAATATACTGTCGTTATAATTGAAGCCTAACTTTTTATCATACACAAGCAATATGGCTCTTTTTTTATAAGGATCTTCTAACTTATTACCGGTATCTAAATAGGCCCTATAAGTATATTTTTTATTTTTTATTTTTATTTCTACCGTGTGTATTAGGGTATAATTTTTTTTGTATTCTTTTTGTTCTTTTATATAGAGAAATAAAATAATTGGTCCAATTATAAGAAGAACAATGAAGTTTATTGATAATCCGTTATTAAAAAATATTAAACCCGTATTTTTGTAACTAAACGTGATATCTAAGAAGTATATTATTCCCCCTAACATGATACTTAGTATGTAAAAATAGAAAAAGTTTTTTTTAAAGGATGATATGTTCTTATAACCAAAAGTTACTAATATCATAAATATACTTACTAATAGTTTTAGAAGAAATAATGTTAGACTAGATAGTGGTAAGAATAGAAATAAGATTGACATGCTACCTACTAAAGCTCCTAATAATATTCGATACATCTTTTGCTTTCTTTTTAGGAGGTAGGATACTAAAAATAGGAGAATAAAGTCGAAGGAAAAATTTATTAATAGAATGACATCTAAATATATCTTCACAAATCTCACCAAAATCATTGTATAAAAAAAAGGCTAAACTTTTTGTCGCCTTTTGGTTTTATTTACGTTTTTTTATAAATGTTCTTACTAAGTAGCCTATGAATATAAACATGAAAATGATATATATCCACATAACTATGGTATAAGGAAGGCCTGTTAAGTACTTTCCAAATATGGCGGGAACATTTTCTGGGATATAATTATTTATAACATTTTTTATATCTAACAAGTTAATGTTCCATTTTATATAAGTAAGCGCTCTAAGGGTTAAATCTATGATAAAAATAGCATAGACTATACTTGAAAACTTTCTAAAAAAGATAAACACTACCGCTATTAAAATAATAAAAATAATTAAATCTATATACATCATATACCTCTTTTCTTTATCTTAAAAACTCATTATTTTCTAGCTCATAACCTATAGTTGTTTTATCACCATGTCCTGGATATATAACAATATCTTTGGCGTATGTTTTAATTTTTTCAAGGCTTTTTGCCATGTCAGATTCGCTTCCTCCTGGTAGATCACATCTTCCTATACTTTCTTTAAAGATAAAGTCTCCCGAAAACATAGCTTTATCTTCGGCAAAATAAAAGGCTATTTGATCATTTGCGTGACCTGGGGTATATATTACCTCAAAATTAAAATCCCCTATAGTATATTTTTCTTCATTACAATTACTTTTCTTGAATATTTTAATACTTCTTTTTGTTAGAAAATTACGAAGAGCTCCGACATGGTCAAAATGAGCATGAGTTATTAAAACTCCTAGTATTTTATTATCCCCTATTCTTTCTTTAATTTTAGGATAATCACTTCCTGGATCTATTACTAGGCAGGTATTATTTTTCTTTAAAATATAACAATTTTCATCTAAAGCACCAGTAACTACTGTTTCTATTTCCATACCTATCCTCCTATTCTTTATATATTGTAACTTAAATTTTAGTATTTTTCAATCTGTTGTTTTGCTTTTTAGGAGTTTTGTGTCTAATAAATATGATTAAGGATATTAAAGAAATAAGGCTAATTACTTCGCCAAGGTGTAATAATGGAGAGTTATATTTTACTATTATTTTATGTTTACCTTTAGGCATTTTAAATCCTATTAAATCTACATTTGTCTTTTCATAGGCTACCTTTTTACCATCCATGGTAATATTAAAGCCTTTATCATATGGTATTGATAATACGAAATAACCATCATTTCTCATATTAATATGTCCTTTAAGACAATCATTTTCCATTTTGTTTATTACTAAATCATCATGTTTTATATCTTTTAAAGTGGTGTTATCTAGAGTATACATTTTGATGTTAGATATTTTATACCTTCCTTTAGAAAAGTTTATTTTTAATTCTGTTAAGTTTTTTTCACTAATGACGTAGGAAAAGTTGTAGTTTTTATTATCATATTCATAACCCTTACATGTTAGTTTGTTGGTAATACCATTTATAGTTATTGTTTGATCATTATTTTTTTCTGTCATACTACAAACTTGTTGATAGTCCATATTGAAATTTATAAACAATAATTGATTTTTTAGTGGACTATCTAGTTTTATGTTTAGCTTTCCATCATTGGAGTTTATCATATAGGTTTTACCACTTTTAATATCTAATTTTTTAGTTGTATATGAATAAGTTGGGTGATACTCTTTTAAATTACTTTTAAAAGTAGTGGGTTTTATTTTTGTGTCTACAACAACATAATGCATTAGGGCTTCTGTGCTATATGGATATTTTAATTTAGAAAACTCCTCATAACTCATTAAATTATTACTTCCATATCCTAAAGCAAAGACATCATCATTTTTTAAGAGTTTATACTTACCCTTTTTGGCTACTTCTTCATAATCTATGAAGTTATCCTTTTTGGTAATGATGTATTTTACGCCCATAAACTTTTGAAATAAAAGTTCATTTTGATTTAGGGTCATTAGTTTATTTCTATGAGCAAAAGGCATGTTAAAGACTTTAGTATAGAGATGATAATAATTAGGATTATATACTGATGAATAGATGCTGGTAGTATAATTTGTGGTATCATTGCCACTATGTAATTCGTCTACCAGATTATTTGTTCTGTAGTAATCTTTTACTTTAAATTCTACTCTCTTATAGTCTTTTCGGACATAGTTTTCTTTTGTATTGGCCGATAGACAGTTGACGGCAGATATTACTATTAAGGGGATAAATATAAAATATTTTTTATTATATTTGTTATAAAATAAGATACTTAGTATTGTTAATATAATATCTAAATAAAAGATTAGGTATTTACAGTCTAACATGAAAAGTATGATACTTACGGCTAGGACTATCTTAACTAATAGATTCGTATTTACTTTTTTATTACAAATATCATTTAAGAAGTTGGATATCATATAAATAGCAAGAGGAAGGAATGGGATTAAGGACTTTGTTCTAGGATATAGAAAACCATTTAAAATATATGATGAAATTGGGAAAAATGAAAGAATTAACATAGTGATACCAAGAAATTTTTCTTTTTTATTTTTACTTATAATAAAAGTTATAATAGCAAATAAGAATATACTCGTTAATCCTAGGGAATAATATGAATATAAAACCTCATTTATATTAATATTTGGTAAAAATAAAGTTAAATAAGATATTTGATGATGGCCCTTTACTCTTCCCTTTAATAAGGCAGCGGCAGTTGGAAAAAGGAAGAATGATGTTAATAAGACAGAAAGAATAATAATTGATATAAACTTCAAAAAGTTTTTTTTATCTTTTTTTGCTGTATATAAATAATAAAGGAAAAGAGCAAGTATTCCTCCTATACTGTAATAGTAACTTGTTAAAATCATTAAAGAGATGCTTACAACTAGTAATATAAAATTATTGCTATTCTTATTGTATTTTTCTATACCAAAAAGCCCAAGTAAAAGGAACGGCATATAACTTACAAACATAATATGACGGTGAGCATTAAAAAGAATGGGAGCTGCTAATAAATAAAGGAGTCCTGAAATAAAAGCTATTTTTACATCATATTTTTCTTTAATGAAGTAATAAATCATGATAGTGGTTACGAGAGTTACCAAAAGCATTACTCCTATAATATATGTTTGCATCTTTATCATAGGAAACAAATAAGAAATGATTATTAAAGGATTATAAAGTCCATAATAAGAAAAGTTATATATATTTTGGCCACTACCCAGATTAAAAACAAAATTAGGAAAGAAATTGTGCGTGGTGTAAAAACTTTTTCTAAAATACTCGGGAAAAGCAGTATGTTGATTTAACCAATCAGTATTTGAACCAAATAAGTAATTGGAACAAGAAAAGCCTATTAATACTCCAAGAGTAATTAAGATATATATAATTAAATATTTTTTATCTTTTTTCATAATTAACCTCTACTTGATAGTATACCACTTATAGTCCTTATTACAAAGATTTATGTATATTTTAAGAAAAATTTTGAATAATAATATTGGGTGAAGAAAATGAAAAAAGAAAATAAAGACAAGCAAGTTATTAAGTGTAGTGTTCACGATTGTAAACATTGTGATTGTGAATGTGATAACTGCAGGCTTGAAGGAATTTGTGTATGTAATTGTGGCGATACTGCTAATACACAAGAAGGTACTATGTGTAGTAGTTACGAAAATAAAGAATAACTGCTATCTACGTATAAAACAAAAGGATATAGTCTTTAAAAGACTGTATCCTTTTTAATATCCTAGATTTTTGATTACTTTATTAACATTTTCTTTATATTTAGAATCTATATTAATATATAAAACTGTGTTTTCTACTCTAGTTAATACTTTATATTTATTATTAGTTTCTAAAACAAATTTATCATAATTTTTTCCACTTGATTTAGCTTCCGTATAAGTTTTTGTTTTAGAACTTTCAAATAAGTTTTTATTGTTGCTATAAAAACTTTTAGCATATTCTTTATCTTTTAACACGTAGAACTCTACCTGGTAGCCATATTCTTTATGACGAGCTAGATATACTTCACTAATGTAATCATATCTTTCAAATTGACTTTTACCATCAACGACAGTGAAGTTTGCAGCAGTCATTTGATCTTTAAATGCATCACCTGTTACTTTATTTTTACTAATAGAACAACCTGTTAGAGAAAATATGGTAACTATAAAGATTAAGCCAAATAATACTAACTTTTTTTTCATCTCTTATCCTCCTATATTTATAGGATAACACAAATGCAGGAATTTGCAAATTTCTAATTAACTACTCTAGAGGCAATAGAAAAATCTACAATATTAAAGAAATTATCTATATAGTTTTCCTTATTATTTTGATAATTTAAGTAATAGGCATGTTCCCACATATCAAGTCCTAATAAAGGTATTAGATTATAACTATAAGGAGTTTCTTGGTTCTTTAAATTTATAATATTTAATTCATTACCATCTAATACTAGGAATGTGTAACCAGAGCCTTTTAATTCTAAAGCCTTCTTTTTAAAACTATCCTTAAATTTTTCAAAACTTTGATATTTTTTTACTATCTTTCCCATTAAAACAGGGCCTGGTAAACTAGGTTTTGGTGAAATACTTCTAAAATATATATTGTGATTGATAACACCGCCTAGATTAAATAAAATATTTTCACGATCATTTTCGTTAAACTCATTTATATGTTGTAATAATTCAACTAGACTGTAATTATACATATAGTTATTTTTTTGTAATAAAGCATTTAGTTTGTTTAAATATGTTTGCTGATGCTTTTTATGATGAAGTCCTAAGGTTTTTGTATCAATAAATGGTTCAAGATCAGAATAATCATATGGAAGTGGATCTAATTTATACATAAAATAACCTCCACTTATAATATATGTTTTGTTTTAATCTTTATTTAAAATAAATAATATAGTATCAAGAACTTCTTCTCTCATAATATCATAATTTAATTTTTTGTGATGATGATAAACTACCTCATGACAATAATTATCTACCAGTCCCATAATGATATGGACTTTTTCTTCAACATTTTTTATATTCATGTCATTATTAATTAGTAGGTTTGAGATATTTTCAGTCATTTTTAATTCATTTTGATTAAATAGTTCCCCAACTTTTTCATCTAAGTGACTCATAGCCATTAATTCCTCATGGGCTTCTTTTTTCATAGTGTGAGTGTTGATAAAACTATCAATCATTTGGGATAGGATATCTCTTAAATTATTTTTATCAAAAGCTTTATTATCTAAAATATTAATCATGGGAAACATTATCTTATTAGAATAGTCTTTTACCCCTTCTAAAAATATATCTTTCTTATCTGTAAAATATTGATAAATTAAACCAGTTGAAACGCCTGCGTACTTAGCAATATCTACACAACTAACGTTATGATATCCCTTATTACACATAAGTTCAAAACCTTTTTCTATGATTCTTTTTTTCTTCTCAATAGAAGTCTTTTTGATTGGTTTTCTAATTGTACCCATAGTATCACCTCAATTAAATGTTTATTAATAATTTTAACATATATTAGATAAAATAATAAGATAAGTTGTGATAATTTTATCTTAACTTATCTTATAATTATTTAATTACTCATTTCCCTTTAAACTTGTTACCATATCGATATTTGTTATTTTGCGAGCTAAGAATCTTGATACAAGATATGACACTAAGAATGTACCAATTGCAGCATATAAATATGTTGGAAGAGTTATACTTGCTCCAAAATCATAGCTTTCTTCGATTGCTGTTTTAAATATCCAGTCAGTTAGATAGAAACCAGCAGGTAGACCTATGATAATTGATATGATAGCGATAATATTACTTTGTTTAATGAAAATTTTCTTAATTTTTTTATCATCAAATCCTAAAACTTTAAGTGTTGCGAACTGATATTGTTTTTCGGTATATGATAATATACCCATGTTGTAAATAATTACAGACCCTAATAATATAGCTATTACAATGATTAAAACTATCATAGTTTTCATAGTTGATAACATGTTATTCATGCTTTCTTCTAGAGCTGTAATGTCTTGTATTAATTCAACATTTTTTATTTCTTTTGTCTTACTTAAATCAATATCAGTATATAAAGAGTCTGGTTGATAAGTGTTACCTAAACTCTCATAGTACTCTTTAGTCATAGTCATATTTTGATTTTGAGGATCTTTATTAAATCCAACTATTTTAGATTTGTAATATTTATTATTACCTACTAAGTGCCATGTGATAGTATCACCTATCTTATATCCTTCTGTTTTTGCAAGTTTATATGTAATATATACACCCTTATTATTATTTACTTTAATAAATTTGCCTTTATTATCAACGAATCTTACATAATTTCCGGCATCGGTTATAAAGATATTGTTTGATTCTTTTTCACCATCTTTATTCTTTATTTCAATCAAATAACTTTCAGATGTATTAGATCCATATTGTTTTTTTAAAGCGTTTAAGTCCTCTTCTTTTATTCCCTCTTTTAAAGATAACTTATAATCAAAATTATATAAATCTTTAAATTGTAATTTAACAAAGTGATTTAAGCTATCAAGCATTCCAAAAGCACAAACTATTAACATACAGCAAGCTGTTATTCCAACTATACCGGTTATAGTTCTAATTTTATTTCTGAAGATATCACGAATATTCCATTTTGTAGAAAAATTCATTTTTTTGAAAAGACCTTTAGTAGTAATATTAAGTGTTTTAGCTTTTACGTTTGGAACTTCATTTCTTAATGTTTCAGCAGGGCTTTTGCTTAATTCTTTATGACAAGCAATATATGTTACAAAGCTTACACATAATGTAACAGCTATAGCGCATATAATACTTGATAATTCCATTACAGGAGCACCATTTGGTATTTCGAAGAAAGACATTTCTAGATTGATAAATAAGCTACCAATACAGTAATAACCAGCTATTAGACCTAGAATAGACGCGACTAAAGAGATCCAAAAACCATAACCCATATAATGAAATACGATTCTGCGGTTACTAAATCCTAAAGCTTTTAATGTACCAATTTGTACTCTTTGTTTCTTAACTACCCTAGTCATTGTAGTAATAACTGATAGCATAGCGATAAAAATGAATAAGCCAGAGAAAACACCGATATAGGTTTTTCCTTCATCTATTTCACCTTGGTACTGAGCATATGAAGCTGTGTCTTCTATTTTAATAATAGCTTTAGCTGCTGCTATATTGTCTTCTATTTCATCCTTTACCTTGGAAACGTTTTTCTTACTATCAACATCTACCATAACATAGTTAAAAACTAAATGTTGTTTATAATCAAAGTCCATTTTGTCTAAATCTTCATCTGATAAAGACATTTCTTCTTTAGCATTATATTTAATGTATCCTTCTAGTTCTTTAGATGATAGATAAGCAAAACCAAATGATGAATGGTCTGGATATAACTCTGATTCATCTTTAACATCATAAACATGGTCGGCAACATTTATAAAGCCTACTATTTTTTCTACAAATTTATATCCATCATATTTGATTGTGATTTCATCACCTATTTTAAGATTGTTTTCTAAAGCATAAAAATTATCTAACCAAATACCACTCTTATCGGCTGAGAATTTTTCGCCCTTTATAACATGAAATTTTGAAATATTATTTGATTCAATAAAGTTTAAAAGTAAAGTTTTATCATCATCAGTTGTTGCAGTTAAAGATAGTTTTCTTTCAGCGTCTTTGACATGTTCTAACTTTTTGATATCGTTTAAATCATCTTTGGAAAAATTAGCTCCAAGAACATTTAAATCTTGTAGATTTGTTTTACTATAAAATTTATCGGCTGTTTTTTGCATTCCTGACATATAAGCATTAATTCCTGAATAAGCCATTACTCCTATTAAAACCATTAAAAATATTGTAATGAATTGGCTTAAGTTAAGCTTAATGTCTCTTAACATTTTTTTCTTTAACATATTACCACACTACCTCATCAATGTTTTTAGGTTTTTTATTTTCTTTAATGCTATCTACTTTTCCATTCTTTAATCTGATAACGCGATCAGCAATTTCCGCTATTAAGGCATTATGAGTAACAATAATTACTGTATTTTCTCCATTGTTAGCGTCACATTGTTTTTTTAATAGTTTTAATACTTCTACTCCTGTTTTAGAATCTAGCGCACCTGTTGGCTCGTCACATAACAATAATTTTGGGTTTTTAGCAATCGCTCTGGCAATTGAAACTCTTTGTTGTTCTCCTCCAGATAATTGATTAGGAAATTTATTGTAATGCTTTTCTAGGCCAACTTCTTTTAGTATTCTCTTAGCGTTCTTTGGTTTTTTTACTATGTCGTTCACAATTGAAACATTCTCAAGAACTGTTAGAGTTGGTAAAATATTATAAAATTGGAAAATAAATCCAACATCTTCGGCTCTATAAGTTGTAAGTTTTTTAGAACTATATTGAGCTATGTCATCGCCATCTACAAATATATGTCCACTAGTTGCTTTATCCATTCCTCCTAATAAATTTAGTAAAGTTGATTTTCCAGCACCAGATGGTCCTAAGATAACAACAAATTCACCTTTGGGAATTGAGAAATCTATACCATCTAAGGCATTATATTTCTTATCTCCTATATCATAACTTTTCACAACATTCTTTAATTCAATAAAGTTTTTCATCTCATCATCCCTTCTCACTTATATCAATGTGAAATTTATTTCATATTAATTATATTCCTTTAGTATTTAGAAAGTCAACAATAAAGTGAAAAAAAATTCATTTTAGAAATAAAAAGAAAAAGAAATCTATAAAAATCTCTTTAAAATCTACTAAAATGGCGTTCCCGGGCAGATTTGAACTGCCGACCTATCGCTTAGGAGGCGATTGCTCTATCCAACTGAGCTACGAGAACATCCATTTAGATAATAACATATTTTTCTTATTTTTATCCTTTATATAATCCTACTGAAAAAATTACTAATAATGCGTGTTTTATTACTTCAAATGGTACAAATATACTTATAAAAGTTCCTAAAGATTACACTTCTAACACCACTTCTTTTACTACCATTGTTTTTATAAGAATAAGAAATAGTAGATTTGATTGATAAATGTTTATTGTCATTTATATTAATACTAGATATTTTAATATTATCAATTTTAAAACTAGTAATTTCTTTAGTACTATATTTATCCTTTAAAACCATATAATTATCCATAAAAGTAGATGATGATAGTAATTTTTCAGTAAAAAAGGTTTTATCCATAATTGTTTCTTTATCTTTATTTAGAATGGCGCTATTAACGATTAGAGTTATGGAGTTTTTTATTTTGTCTTTGATGTTTTTATTTGATGTTTCATCTATAGTGGCATTATATAAGTTTTTAGTTGTCAAGGTTTCATTACTGTACACATTTTTAATATTAGTTATTGTAATATTATTACTTAGGGTAATTTCTTCTTTTACATTTTTCTTTAAAAGAAGTGGTACTTTGTAGGTAATAACACTACTCTTTTCTTTTATTTTGTATTTATTGTCTAACACGACATTGTCTATTGTTATCTTGTAGTCTTTAGGAGCAGTTATAGTTACATTCTTGGCTATTAAATCTGTTGAGGTAATAGCATATTTTTTAAATATAAAATATCTTCTACCAACTTGTTTTATTTTTAGATTCATTATATTTTTCTCTGAATCTAGGGTTTTATATGCAACTGTTCTAGAATGTTCTGCTCTACTCTTATTTGTGGAAAGTATATCTACTTTTACATATTTATTTGTTTTATCACTATATTTTTCAGTAAGTGATTTCTTACTCATAAATTTATTCTTGTCTATATTAGTGAGTTTTATTATTTTTTGATAATCATTATTAGCGTAGGCTTTTACGTAGCTTTTAATAGTTGCATCCTCTGAAAAGAATAAATTATTTATGAAAATGTAAGTAAGGATTAAAACAATAACTGCTAAGACTACTTTAGTACTCTTTTTTCTTGCAATACTCGTAAAATTAACTGCCATATGTTTTTTTGGTTTATTGATTTTTTTGGGTGTTTTAATTATTTTAGTTCCACACTTTTTACAAAAGGAAACATTTTCATTTTCTATTTTATTACCACAGTTACCACAATACATATTTTTCCTCCAAAATAAAAGCTATACTTTTATTTAAATCTAATAGTTAAGAAAATAAATAAGAAAGTATAAGCTGTTCTTAGTTCATTATTAATACTATATGTACGTTCATATAAACTACAATAGTCATCAATTATATCAACAATCCAGCTTTCTTTATACTTAGGCATTTTTTTAGTTATCGGATACATATGTTTTAAAATTATATCCTCTTGCATAGGGCTAAGTTCAAAATACTTTTTAGCTTTTTTTAAAGCGTATTCCGGATGTTTTCTTAAAGCTTGGTGTTGATTCATATCTTTTGTTTCTTCCAAAAAGAAGTCATGTAACAGTGCTGCTCGTGTTGCTTCTTTGTAATTTAATTTTAGTTTTTTGGTAACTAAAAATGTATGATAAGCAACTCTTAGTGAATGATTATATCTGGTAATCCCATGATGTCTAATATATTTTGTTTTTATAAACTCATCATTAGTAATGATGTCATTGATAATTGAATAAAATTCGTCATTTGTATAAAAATATTCTTCCTTTATCTTTTTCATTAAATTCCACCTTTTAATTCCAAATTTCTAATTAATAATATCATAGATTTATATTTTGTTCAAGAAAATGTCATGGGCATTTTTTTATGTATGTAAAGTAGATCTAAGCAATTTCACCTAAAATTTTACTCATCTCAGCACTTTCTTCTTGACTTAAGTCTTCTTTTTCTAACTCTTTGTCAAACCATGCTGGTAATGGTTCTTCTTTTGGAGATGAAGATTTTTTAGGAGCATTAGGAGTATTTTTAGATATTAGACGTTTAACACGTTTGTGTTCTTTTTCGGTTATTCTCATAGCGTCTTCGACAGTTTCTATGTTTAGTCTTTTCCACTGCCCTACAATTGTTTCAATATATCCTTTACTTAGTTTTTGGTTATTAATTTTTAGAACATAAGAAATCAATACATTTACTACTCCAGGATTTAATTTTTGGTCGATAAGAAGATTTTCAATTAGATGGAGATCTCTACTTGTTGGCTCTGCTCCTTTATATTGAGCTTTTAGATAATTATATGGACTAGTATTTTCAAATGTGTAAACCATTTTGGCCCACTTAGAATTATCACCTACTGGTTTTTTTAAATATTCTGGTTGTTTAGCGTAAACTAGTGTTGGAAGACTACCTGTATTATCAAGTTGATAAACATTACGGCAACTTTTTCTTAAAACATTTTTGTCAATCATTCCCTTTTCGTTTAAGGAATCACGAACTAGAGACTGCATGTTAAAATCATCTATGTGATAGGTGTAAGCTAAACTATTAATCAAGTTTTTAACGTCAGCGGAAAAGCATCTTTCATTAACCATATTTTTAGGTATGCTCGAAATAAGTAGATTAAAATCAATGCAATCATTAATTAAAATTTTGTTTTTATTCTTGTCAGCTATATCACTTGATACTATTTCACTTTTACCTGGGATAGTTTTAAATACTTCATTGAAACTTCTAGTAATATCTTCATAATCTTTTAGATTAAGATGAGGTATTTTAAAATAATTCAGCAATTTATTATATTCGTTTTTTCCTAAATTATTATATAAGACGACATTTAAAATCGGATGAGTAAAGAATTCGCTGGCTGATAATGGGGAATAAAGAAGATAAACATAATTATTTACATTTCCCTGTTTAAAATAAGTTTTTAATAGTCCACAGGCTTCTAACTTTTCACGAGCAATAACAATATCTTCAAGTTTTAGTTGCATGGTAGCCATTAAATGGTGATGAGTTAAGTCATCACTCATAATTAAACTCTTATTAAGATCATCAATCAATGTAAGATATAGACTTACGGCAACATGACCTATAATTGGTTGATATAATAGAGTTATCAATTTTTTATCTTCTTCATTAAGAATTGTTTTATTTACTACAATATATGTATCTGCTGGTAATATTGTTATATTCTTCATCACGCTCACCTACAGATATATTACAATAAATTAGGCATAAAGTAAAACAAAATTCACGAAGAATTTTGTCTAAATTAAAAGGTTAATAATTTGTTCTGATGTTATTCCACTATAATAAATCAACATAAAGGCAAGTAGAAGAAATGGGCCAAACGGTATCATATTATTTTTCTCTTTATATAGAATAAATATTGATATTGGTAGCGCAATTAAACTACCTAAAAAAATAGTAAAAATACCTAGTAGTGGATCTAAAACTAGACCAAATAAAAATAATAATTTAACGTCTCCCCCACCTAGGCTTTCTTTTTTAAATAGCTTTTCGCCTAAAAGCATAATCAAATACATAATAATAAATAATAAAATACCAGTTAATAAATGCATACCAACGTTTTTGATGCCACCTGATAAAAACTCAACTATTAAAAACAAAATACTAAAGGTAATAATTATTTCATCTGGGATAATATAATATGTAACATCTGTTGTTACTATGATTATAAATAATGCCGCTATTAAAAGGGCTATTACTAGATTGTAGCTAAAACCAAAAAGATAGTACGCTGTTGAAAATAAAAGCCCCCCTAATATTTCACTAATTGGAATAATTGAATCTATTTTTTGGTGACATTTTAGGCATCTACCTCTTAAAAATATGTAAGAAAATATAGGAATGAGCTCATAAAAATGTAATTCGTGACCGCAGGCATCACACCTTGATTTACCCTTAACAAAATCTATATTCTTAGGTAATCTAAGTCCAACTACACAGAGAAAGGAACCGATAACAGTTCCTAGTATAAAGAAAAATATAAGATAAAATATTTTCATATATATACTCCTAACCAATCTGATTATAAATATCAAACATTGGGGTAATAATTGATAGTAAAAGTACTCCGACAATACCCGCTAATACGATAATCATAATTGGCTCAATCATACTTTTTAATTGAGCAACGGCTGACTTATGTAGGGCTTGATAGTGTTCAGATACCTTTTCCATCATTAAACCAAGTTGACCAGTACTTTCTCCTGTTACTAACATTTGATAAGCTATTTCGGGGAAAGCCCATTCTCCTTTAAATGACTCTGAAATGGTATTACCTTTGGCAAGATTAGTCATGGTTTTTGAAATTATATGTTTATATATTTCATTGGTTGTAATTTTAGATAAAATTTCCATAGAATCAGTTATAAATACGCCATGGTTAATAAGAGAGGCAAAGGTCTTGGTAAAATTATAAACCTCTTTATATATAATCATATTTCCAAAGGCTGGTAGCTTCATGAGTATTGTTTGAACAACGCTTCTAAAAGATTTTATTCTTGTATACAAGTACCAAAAGACAAGGATAGTTACAAGAATTACTACTATAATCATAATGTAGTTATTTTTTAGGAAGTTTGAGGAGTTGATGATGAAAAGTGTTATTGCAGGAAGACTTGCCCCTTGTCCTTCATAAAGAGTTACAAATTGTGGAACTAAATATATCAACATGAAAACTAGAACGCCTATGGCTAGAACAATTACGAAGGCAGGATATGTCATAGCACTCTTCATTTCTTTTCGTACTTGTTCCATAGATTCATAATACTCTGCCATATCATCAAGAATAGAAGTTAGATCACCTGTCATTTCAGCTGAACGAACCATGTTTATCAATAAAGATGGGAAAACATTTTCTTGTTTATCCATTGCATCACTTAAGTTATCACCTTTTAAAAGGTCATATAATAATCTTTGATAAGCAAGACGTTGATTGGGTTTTGAAGCTTGTTGAGCTAATATCTTTACAGCATCAACAAGTGGAATACCGGCTTTGATATATGTAGACAATTGTGTTAAATCAAAAGCTAATTCTCCTACTCCTAATTTCTTATCAAGTACAATGTCAAAATCCCATTTTTCTTTGGGCTTTACTTGAATATCTGTATAGCCTTGTATTTCTAAAAAGTGAATACAATCATTAATACTTTCAGCAGAAAAGATACCAGTAGCCTTTCTACCTGTTGCTGTTTTGGCTTTATATCTAAAAGGGAAAAGGTTTCTGTCTTCTTTTTTATGCTCACGCTGTTTTATACCCGCTAAAGCGTCTTGTTGTGGAGTTATAGGTTGAGTAGCGTTACTCGTTTGAGGATTATTAACTATAGGTGATATATTGGTCATATCCATTAAGGCCTCTTCTTGTACTGCAGGAGTTTTAGCCTTTTTTTTACTTTTAAATATATTTTTAAAACCTTTATACATAGAAACAAATGGATTTTTAGACTCTTTCATAGACATTCTCCTATCTTATTGTATTGTACCAAAGTTTTTTACAAATTTAAAGATATTTGCAAAACTTTTTTCTATCTTTACATATAATAGATTAGAGGGGTGATAAGATGTATAATAATCCTTTCTTTTATGGAAACCCTGGTATGTTTGCAAGACGTGGATTATTTCAAAGTTTAAAAGGTATTAACTGGGGAAACTTACTTAGTAACACCCAAAAAACATTAGGCGTAATAAATCAAGCTATTCCCATTGTATATCAAGTTAAGCCTATGATGCAAAATGCTAAAACTATATTTAAAATTGCTGATACAATGAGGAAGCCTGATACTCCAGTTCAAAATAATGTTATAAAAAAAGAAACAGAAGCCACTCCTGTTTCTAATAATAAACCTACTTTTTTTCTATGATTTTTTTCCATTATATCTTTCTATAAAAGATTCTCGATACTCTAAAAGAGTATCTTTTTTTATAGCTTCTCTTAACTCTTCAGTTAATTTGATTAAAAATCTAATGTTATGAATAGAAAGAAGAGTTCCACCTAACATTTCATCGGTAGTTATTAAATGTCTAATATATGACTTAGTATAGTGTTTACATGTATAGCAGTCACATTCTTCATCTACCGGGGTAAAATCGTGAATAAATTTAGCATTATTAAAGTTTATTTTACCTGTTCTTGTAAAGGCTTGTCCGTGTCTTGCTATTCTTGTTGGTAGGACGCAATCAAATATATCTATACCACGAATTACTCCTTCAATAATATCAATTGGATCCCCTACTCCCATTAAATATCTAACTTTATCTTTTGGTAGGAAGCGTACTCCATCTTCTACCATTTTATACATGACATCTTTTTCTTCACCAACAGAGGTACCACCAATTGAATAACCATCAAAATCCATTTCTACTGTTTTCTTACAACTGTATTCACGTAAATCCTGGAATTCTCCACCTTGTACTATTCCAAATAGTGCTTGATTAGGATTATTATGAACTTTTTTACCACGGGCTGCCCAACGCAAAGTCCTTTCAACAGATTTTTTCATATACTCATAGGTTACAGGATATGGAGGGCACTCATCGAAACTCATGGCAATATCACTGTCTAATTTATTTTGAATTTCAATAGATTTTTCAGGAGTTAAAAACAAGTTTTTACCATCTATATGACTCTTAAAATGAACCCCTTCTTCGGTGATATCTTTTTCTTTATTTTTAGCAAGAGAAAAAACTTGAAATCCACCGCTATCAGTTAGAATTGGACCATCATAGTTCATAAAACGATGTAGGCCGCCAGCTTCTTTTACTACATCTTCTCCTGGTCTTAGCCATAAATGATAGGTATTAGCTAAAACAATACCAGCATGTGTTTCTTTAACCTCTTCAGGTGTAAGTCCTTTTACGGTAGCTCTTGTTCCAACTGGCATAAACATAGGTGTTACAAAGTCACCATAATTTGTATATATTTTACCTAATCTGGCTTTAGTATTTTTTTCTTCTTTTAATAATTCATATTTTATTTTCATAATTAGCCTTCCTCTTTGATTTGTGATATGCTTATTATACTACAGAATAAAAATAAATTCTATATCATATGTAAAGTTATATATGCATCTTTTATGCCGATAGTTTTTTATATTAGAATGAAGCATTAAGAAATACATGATACAATACGATATTTATTTTTGGAAAAATATATTTCTACACTTCCGACCTTACTTGTTAGATAATATTTGATATGATAATGTAAAAGTCTATCTATAATTACTTGATGAGGATGATGAAATTTATTATCAACGCCAGCAGAAATGAGGGCTATATCTGGTTTTATTGTTTTTAAGAGTTCTTCACTAGTACTTGTTTTACTACCATGGTGACCTACTTTTAAGAAATTGATTTTTGATAGATTATAATTTTTAAGAAGCTCCCGTTCACTCTTAGTGCTGGCATCTCCCATAAATAACATTTGATAAGCATTATATACTCCATATAAAATAATACTACTGTCATTTTCATCATTTAAATCTTTATTTAGAGATTGAAATGAAAAATTACCTAGATTAATAATCATTTTCTCTTTTAAAATATTAGTATTATATTTTTTTATTATTTCTCTTTCATAGTAATTAATGTGTCCTTCATTGATATAGATTTGATCAACTCTAAATTTTTGTAAAATATTTATAGCTTCTCCTAAATGATCATAGTCGCCGTGAGTTAACACTAAATAGTCAAGCTTTCTAATTCCTTTTGATTTTAAATACGGAATTGTAATATTGTCTGTAATATTTGCAGGACTTGATACCTCTTCCCATTTTGCACCTTTATATCGCATTTTGCCACCAGTATCTATTAACATATTTTTTCCCTTAGAAGATATTAGTATAGAATCTCCTTGACCAATATCTATCATAGTAATGTAATCTTTGGGAAAAATAGTAACAATATTATAATGAAATATTAATAACACTGCAAAAGCTATAATAAAAATCTTTTTTCTAGTATGATATAAAAGATATAGAACTAGAAAATAGATGATATAAATAATAAAGATAGTTTTAGAAAAAATTAGTTTTCCGAGAGAAATGGTACTAATGGCTGTAGAAGTAGTTTCTAAAACTCTAATGAAAATTAATAAGATATTATCTAAAAAGGGAAATATTAGAGTCAGAATAGCTAGAGGAAATAAAATACTATTAACGAATGGAACATAAAATAAATTATAAATAATACTTATCTGATAAAATGTATATAGTGATACTGGAATACTAACAAGAAAAGAGATAATTGATGTTAATAATAGGGTTTTAAATTTTTTACTTGAATCTAATATTTTAGAGCATAATATTAGGGAAAAACTAATGATATAGGAATATAAAAAACCTAAATCATATATATAGAAGGGATTAATTAATAAGGTAATAGCTAGAGTGAGTAGAAAAATGTTTACACTGGAAATATAAAAATAGTTATATTTATTAATTGATGATAACAAAAATGAAAGAACAGCACGTAATACTGCCGGCGGGGAGTTGGTTATAAAAAGATAACAAAAGGTAAAAATATTACTCATTATATAACCTAATTTTTCACTGCATCTCATTTTCTTGAGTGATTTTATAATTATTTCCGCAAGCAAGGTAACTTGTGTTCCAGAAATAGCAAACAAGTGACTAATACCATTTTCTCTAAAACTATCTATAATTTCTTTATTCACTTCACTTGTATCACCGATAAGGAGCATTTTAATGTAAGACTTTGATTTAAAGTGATTGATATAGTTATAAATGGTGTTTTTTAACATGTAGTAAACATTATTATTTCGTTTCAGTGAAACTATTTTTTCTCCTTCAAATAAATAATTTATATGTTTTATTCTAAGATAGTGCCTATAATCAAAGGTATTAGGGACTGACCTTTCCCTTGGTTTTTTTGTATTTCCTGTAAGAGATATTTTGTCTCCAAGTCTTAGAACTTTTTTTATTTTCAATAACTCACTTAACTCTTTAAAGTAATAGGTAGCTTTGGTATTTTCAAATCTGGATATTTTTAAGTCTAAGGTTAAGCAATTACCATCAAAGGTGAAATTAGTTATGGTTCCAGTTAACTCTTTTGTATCAGTATCTAAAATACTGTTTTCTTTAACTAGAAGTCTTGGAACAGAAATCGCCACTACAATTAGGAGAATTACAAAATATAATTTATTCGATAGTAATGTATGCCTCAATTTGAGCATAAAGACTATCTCCTATTCCCTCTACTTCTTTTATTTTTGAAATATCTGTAAAGTTTCCTTTTTCTGTACGGTACTTAATAATATTCTGGGCTTTACTTTCTCCTATTCCTGGAAGAGATTTTAACTCATCTAGTGTGGCTGTATTAATATTTATTTTCCCAGTTAATTCGGAAGTTTTTGAATCATTGGTATCAAGGCAAGCATCATTTTTAATGGAATCAGCATCTTTTTGAATGCATTTTTTGATAACCTCGTTTTCTTGTTCTTTAGTTTTTTTGAAATCTAGAACTTCTGATTTCGTATAAATTATGATGACCATTTCATCTTTTATTTTTTTACTGAGATTAATAACTGTCGTATCAGCATCATTTGTTAAACCTCCTGCTTGATTTATAACATCAATTATTCTTTCTTGATTATTAAAAGAGTAAATACCTGGATTATTAACAGCTCCTTTTATATCAACTTTATAGATAGAAGCGACCCTTTTTTCTTCATTTTTCTTGGTAGTAGGTGACTTTTCTATTAAAATAGTTTGTGAAGTTTTCTTCTTTTTCTTTTCCTTAAAATTAGTATTATAAAAATATATTCCCCCTATTGATAATAAAATAATAACTATTGTAATTAAGAATATTTCTTTACGATGACGATAAGTAAATGACATAACTAGCCTCCTCATATGTATAATAAGAGAACTAATTACCAAAAACAAAAAAACATGTTTATTAAGCATGTTTCTTTTTAGGATTCTTTAATCTATTTTCTGTTTTAACCTGATCTCTGATACCTGTTTCAACGCTTACCCTTTGTACAGCAGTTAGGGCCGCTATTAAACAAATGGTGAAACTTCCTCCATAACTCATAAATGGAAGTGGAACTCCAGTCATTGGAATAAGTCCGAATATTCCCATAAGATTTACAGCAATATGACAGAAAATGTATACAGCTACTCCATAACAGATTGTACTTCCTCTGTTGGTATAACTTTTTCTACCTATAGCAAGTATTCTATATAATACAACCATATATAAGATAATAATTAAAACACCAATAGTGGAACCTAATTCCTCAACGGTTATCGTAAAGATAAAATCTGTATATGGTTCAGGTAGATAAAGATATTTTTGGGTACTATTGCCTAGCCCTTTACCGGTTAGGCCACCATTATTAATAGCTATATAGCCATTACAGACTTGGTTTCCTGTATCTAATAGCCTGTCACATGGTCTTGTAAAATTTAGTCTTTCTAACTGACGTTCTTGTATTAGTTGTTTACCGGATGAAAGCAAGGCAAATGTTGCGAGAACTATAGCTCCTACTCCACCAAATATTAATTTTGTTTTAATACTTTTGGGAACTGGTTCTGCCAGGAAAATTGCGAATACTATTACTAGATATATAATTGTTGTTCCAAGATCGGGTTGGACAAATATTAAAATAGCAATGATTCCGCAAGCAAATAAGGGAAAAAGGCTTACCCAATATGACGAAAGGTTATCTTTATTTTTCTCATAATACTCTGCCATCCAAATTATAGAAATAACTTTGATAAATTCACTGGGTTGGAAACTAAATAGACCTAAATCATACCAACTTATAGCTTGATTTTTAGTTTTTCCTATAAAAAGAAGAGCAAACAATGATACCCCCACTCCTAAAAAGAGGGTCCAAGACAATATACCATATAACTTAGTATTAAACTTAATCATAATTAAACTAAAAATGAGGCCTACTAGTAAAAAAGCACCCTGTTTTATAAAATAATTATAAGGACTTGCAGCATGTGTCATATAAGCAGTTACATTAGATGATGAAAAAACCATTATTAAGCCAACAACAAAAAGAATTATAGAAATTATTAATAGTGGTTTGTCAAGGTATTTAAAAACTCTTTTCATGTTAGCCTCCTTATTTTATATAATATCATATATTATATGGTTGTGGCTATTTTAATTAAATATTTCTTTATTTATTTTACAGTCATAATGAACACTTTTTTCAGTTTTACATATCCTATAGTAGAATAACAAAGGAGGCTTAGTTATGTATTATTACGGTGGAGGAAGTTGCGGATGTTCTGGTATGAATTATCAAACTCCTTACTATCCTGTTTACAATTATGGAAATAATAATAATAGTTCTACATACGCTATTATATTAGTATTATTTATATTACTTGTTATTGTAATCGGAACAAGATTTGCAAATTAGAGCTTATGCTCTTTTTTCTTTACTTTTATCTGTTTTTGAGATATAATAACACTGTCAAAAAGGGGTATGGAAGTAAGGAGATGAAGTTATGCTTAAAACGAAGGACATTATAGATGAGAAAAATAAGCTTTTAAGAACAGTAAGTAAGGAAGTTGTTTTTCCTTTAACTGATGAAGATAGAAAAACTATTAATGATATTATTGAATATCTTACTAATAGCCAAATAGAAGAATTAGCACTAAAATATGATTTAAGACCAGGTATGGGAATGGCCGCTATTCAATTAGGAATACCAAAAAGATATTTTGTAGTAGTTCATGAATATGAAGAAAAAAAATTCAATACTTACGTCATTATTAATCCTAAAATAGTTAGTACTTCTACAGAAAAGATTTATGTAACAGATGGTGAAGGATGTTTAAGTGTTAATCGTGAAACTGTTGGTATTACCCCACGATATGCAAGAGTAACTATTGAGGGATATGATATGGATGGTAATAAAATTAGAGTTAGAGGTCGTGAAGAATTAGCTATTGCTTTTCAACATGAATATGACCACTTAAATGGTATATTGTTTATAGATAAGATTGATAAGAAAAACCCATTTAAAGATCAAGATAAAATGAGAGGAATTTAAAAAGACTTGCAGCATTTGCAAGCCTTTTCTTTTTCTATACGAGTGTATATATTTTTTCGTTTTCTGCTTTGTCTAAGTCAAAGACGTTTTTCTTAACTCTAGCTAATCCAGATTCATATGTACCATCAGTTAGTGGTATTCTCTTATTTAAAATATAATTAATTACTGCTAATTTTTCATCATCAGAAATTACTTTTCCTGTTCCGCGAACAAATATTCCTCTTTTATCTTTTTGGCAGTTAATTTCTAATCTTTCATTAAGTTTTATACTAACATCTTTTGGTGTTAGCTCTTTATCTTCTAAGTATCTTTGACTAAATATTTTTAGACCTACTAGTTGATGATTAGAAATATATTTTTTTAAGAGATTAACAGCGGCTTTTGGTTTAATATTCATCATTTCATAATAATCTATTAAGTCAAAATCTCTGATACTTCCATCTTCAAGTAAAACTCCATTTTGAAGTTTGTTAATTACTTCTACTCCGTTACTTATTTGCTTAGTTTTTTCAAACTCTTCTTTTTCTAAAGCTGATATTTTATAAGTCTCATATAATGGGTCTTCACACAAGATAAGAATATCTAAATAGTATGTTAGTGTTGATAAACTCATATCTCTACTTTTGGCGTATTCTTTTAAAGATGATTCATCACTAGCAATATAGTCAGCAATTGCATCTTTTGCTTTATCTAGTATATATAGTTGTGATTTCTGATATTCTATTAATTCATCATATAGTTTTTCTATCTTTTCAATATTAGTCATTGATAATAAATGCGAACTGTGAAATGTAGGAATGTATTTTTCTAAAACTGATGGTTGCATTTTAAATTTATGACACATCATATCAATAAGCTCATTAGTATCTAATTCCTTATATTCTAATAAAGTTTTACAATTATGTAGGTATTCTAGTCTTTCACTTTTTTTCATTTTCTTCTTTCCCCCTGACAAGTGACTCTTATTTTATCAAAAAAAGATCATTTAGTCAACAAAAAGGTCTTCACAAATCAAAAAAAATGTGTGATAATATCAAATACGGCCCTAAAAATGTGTAGTATTATTTTGTAGTAAGACCGCACAACTTTTATAATATTTTTTATTAATAGAATATTTATAAATTTTGA
>OHHP01000475.1_pt1 | contig 23916 bp, 19 predicted proteins | sample 1568121 | NCBI WGS metagenome assembly OHHP01 (sample SAMEA3879500, study PRJEB24766) | human gut metagenome | biome: human-associated habitat; feature: feces | place: USA | collected 1985/1987
CGGGCTGCCCGCACGGCGCAGATATCCCGGCACCCGATACCTGAGTTTTTGTTTACACCGGCAGAAAAAAAGACTATTCTCAGAGCGGAAGAAAAAGGCCGCATAAAAGCCGGACAGGTCATTGCTTTTTCCGGCTGCCGGCGAAAAGTTTTCGGCTGCGATTATTCCGGATTGCCGGACGATACGGACGCTTTTGTCGTCTTTTCCGGGCATCCCGGTGCCGCCAGTCCGGCTGTTTTTGCCTGGTTTAACCATTTTCGCCGCACCGGCCGGGCGGTAAAGCTGATTTTTTTAGGTCTGACAGACAATCAGGGAAATTCGGACTTTACCGATTCGTCATTAATTTACAACGTCGGTTCCGAACAGGAAATGTACCGCCGCTATTTTAAGGCAATGGGCGTTTCGCATGAGATTATCGACGAATGCGTCAGTGTGCCGTATGATATTTCGACCGAAGACAATATTGCGCGTCTGGCAGAAATCAAAAACAAGATTTTCGGTGCGCGGGAGGTGAAGTTTGTCATGTTCGGCTATCCCGTTTATCAAACCCGGATTGCTACCGAGTTCGCCTGGGCGTTTCAGAAAATGGAAGACGAAGGGAACTGCTTTGGCGTCAATTTCATAATGCCTTCGTACCGGCCGAGCCAAAACGAGTATGACCGCTATTTTTCCTATGACAATTTAAACGGCATCGCCGCCGACATCATTATCGGCAATTGTATGGCACATCCGTACCGGGTTAAGGGGCAGCCCCGTTTCGATATCGGTTTGGGCACATATCCCGAAGCGTATAAGAGGATATTGCCGCTCAGCCTGGTGTATTCCTATCCGAACGTTGCCGCGGAACTGGCCGGAACAGATATTAAAACCGCGGCAGTACTGAAAATCCTCCGCGCCATCCAGCATCGCACTTATGGCTACGAACATCCGCAGAAGACCGACCGCCAGATAAGTTACAACGTGATGCAGACCCGCCGCCTGCTGTTGGAGAGGGGATTGGTATCGCGGGAACTCCTGCGCTGCGGATATAGGCTGCCGCGGGAAGAATATCTCCGCCGTCTTGCCTCCTGCCGTTAATATCGGCGTTTCGTTTCCCGCCATCGTAATTTCTCACGCCGCTCTGCCGTCCAAACTGCAAAAAAAAGCGCTTGACAATCATAAAAATAAGAACTAAAGTAGAACAAAATTAAAAATGACGGAGGGAAGATGTTAACGCCAAAACAACACAACTTACTTGTATATATTGATAATTTTATTAAAGAAACCGGCCATTCGCCGTCTTTTGAGGAGATGAAAGAAGCTGTCGGGCTGAAGTCGAAGTCCGGCATCCATGCGTTGATAAATGCATTGGAAGAACGCGGCTTTATCCGCAAGCTTGCACATAAGGCGCGAGCGCTGGAAGTTCTGAAAATGCCTCAGGTTGAACCTCATCATGAAAACCGTTTGGACGCGTGTCTGAACGCCGGGCAGTCTTCAAAGGACGGCCTCGCAGGACAGGAAGTTTTTGCTAATGACAACGGAGAAACCGAGTTTTCGCTGATGATACCTTTATACGGAAAGATTGCTGCCGGAACGCCGATTGAAGCCATCGCCAATCCGTCGGAATATATTTATATCCCCAAAAGCTTTTCTACCCAGTCTGAGCTTTATGCGCTGACGATAGAAGGTGAGTCTATGGTGGAAGCCGGAATTTTTGACGGTGATACGGCAATTATCCGTCGTGCCGACCGTGCCGATAACGGGCAGATTGTCGTTGCTCTGGTTGATAATGAAGAGGCCACCCTGAAAGTGCTTGACCGCAAATCCGGGAATGAAGTCTGGCTTTTGCCCTGCAATAAGGATTATGAACCGATAAAACTGACGGCAGACCGGCTGAAAATCCAAGGGATATTGTACGGCATTGTCCGTAAATATAATTGATGGCAGATGTCTTTTCAGCCGGAAGTAACAGAAGGGAAGGTAAGGAGCATGACAACAACGGCAATAATTACGGCAATGGAAAGCGAATATGATTCGGTTCGGAAATTGTACGATTTTGATGAAAACGGCGATTATCCACGCGCTCACGTATATGGCAGGAATATTCTGCTCGTAAAAGCCGGTATCGGTAAAGTGAATGCGGCGCTGGCAGCTCAAAAGGCATGCGATGCCGGTGCGGATTTGGTTATATCGACGGGGCTTGCCGGCGGAATTGATACTTCTTTGCGGCAGGGGGATATTGTTTTGGCAGAAAAAGTCTGCTATCACGATGTCTGGTGCGGTGAGCCTAACCTGCGCGGGCAGGTACAGGGGTTGCCGTTGTATTTTGAACCCCGTCCCGAAATGATGGAAAAAATAATTGCGGCCGTTCCCTCAGGGTACTTCAAACGCGGTCTGACCGTAACCGGAGACCGGTTTTTAACCGATGCCCGCCGTTTGCAGACAATCAAGGGCGAGTTTCCGGAAGCTCTGGCTGTGGATATGGAAAGTGCGGCTGTCGCGCAAGCCTGCTATTTGAATGAACGTCGGCCGTTTTTGTCGCTGCGGATAATCAGCGATGTCGTCGGTAGTCGAAATCAGGAGGAAGAGTATCGTATGTTTTGGCAAAATGTCCCTGAAAAAGCGGCAGCAATGGTAGATATTGTCCTGCGAGCGCTGGCAGAAGAATAAAATACCGCAGACAGAAAGTAAAAACAGCTTTCGGATCAGGATGAGTTGCCAAAAGATAAGCCTGAACAGCTGCGGCCGGTTCCGCCTGATGTCGGTTGAGAAAGTTTTACTAAAAAGTTTTACTAAAGTCTTCGCTCGGCTACCAAAATAAACCAGTTTAAGCCCGGAAGCTTAAACTGGTTTATTTGAAATTGTCGATTATCTCTCCGGGATGAAATAGCGGCTAATAATAGCCGTTATACCCGCCTCTCTCAACAGCATCCATGTAGGTTGACATAAAGTACGTCAAATAGCCGACAAGCAGGAGCAACAGATAAATGGCAGCATACCTGAGGCTTTTTGCCTTGTGCCCGGCATCATAAAAGGAGGCTGTGCCATACTGGTTGGCTCCGCGTTCTTCCTCGAAGAAACCTGCCGCAATGAAGATTTTCAGGCTGTAATAGCCGTAAAACATCATAACCAGCAGCGTTGCCGCGCCGCACCCCAGTATAATAAAGCTTTCTCCGGTTGAAAAGCCGCTGTAAATCTTACCGCCCTGCAAAGCGTATGCAGTCCCTGCCGCCGACAAAATACCTGTCAACAGCCAGTAAAGGACAAACGGACGGAAAAATCCTTTCCATGCGCCATAGCCGGCGTCGTGCAGCCTTCTGACAAACAGCGACAAATAAAAGAATACCTCTGCAATATAAAATAAAATTGCCAGAACTGTCGTTATCTTATGGGCATGCGGCATAGCAAAAGCAACTCCGGAAACCAGCAGAAGAATAACAAACATATTAATCAGCATGGAACTCCAAAATTCAAATCTGGATGTTCTGCCCTTGAAGTTAAACAGGTTTTTGTAAGCGCGGGCCCAGGCGCAGAATGCGCCGCCGCAGAGTTCGCTTTCGCCGTTTTCCGACACATTGCCGGCCGCATCGGCGCTTTCTTTCATTTCAAGAAATTTTTTTGCTTCGGCAATTTTGGCGTTTTCTTTGACTGCCGCCCGTTTGCTGTTTTCGGGAACCGCTTTGCGGCCTTTTTCTTCAACCCCTTCCGCCGGCATTGATTTTGCTGCCGCTTTTTTCGCGGTTTGCGCAGCCGCGGGTTTGGCGGCCTTTTTCTCTTCGTTGCGCGATTTAATCGTCATGACTTCGCTGATGATGTCATGATTTTCCGCCTCGGGGATATTGGTTTCTTTGCTGTCGGCAGCCTTAGCCGTCTTTTTTGATGCCGAAGTTTTAGCAGCGGCTTTCACGGTGTTTTTTGCGGCGGATGCCTTGTCCGCGCCGCTTTTCGCAGGAGCTTTTGCCGCGGAAACTTTTGCTGTTTTAGCCGCGGAGCTTTTTGCCGTCTTAGATGCATTTTCCTTGGCAGTCTTGGAAACTGCCTGCTTTGAAGCAGTTCTTTTGGTTGCGGCGCTTTGGGGCGCGTTTTCGTCTGCTGCGGTTTGAACCGCTGTCTTTTTTACATCATCGGCCGAAGCCTTTTTACTAACCATTTTTCCCTCTCAAAAAAATTAAAAATCAAATACATAATAATCATATTTATTTTAATGGCAACCCCGGTTGCTTTTTAAATCACAGTTTTCTTGATTAACCGAAGTTCGGAAAATTTAGAAAAACTCCTCGCAATTACCGAGTATACTGTCGCAATAAATGTACTTACCGTCGCCTAGACATGGAGTAGCCGTTTTGCAAAAGCGCAAGTATGGGAAAAACAGCTTGAGGAAAAGTGGGGAGTGAGGGGAAAGCAGACCCATTATCGTCCAAATAAAGGAAAAAAAGAGGAGGACAGAGATGGCGAAGAAGTTTAGTATGTAGCGGAATTTGCTTATCTGATGCGTCGTTTTCCCCTTGACAAAAGCAGCTATGCAGAAAAAGAGTGCAAGAGTGCCGCAGATGACATCAGCATATATGCCGGCTGCCGTACGGAAAGGATAGCTGATGATAACCAAAAGCCAAAAGATGCCCCATATATATTTGGCCATTGATAGCCCTCTGATGTCATTCAACCGCCTCGCCACCAAAGCAGTATAGAATAATATGCAGGGGAGTGCTAGAAATAAATGCCAATTAGGATAAGATAAACCCAAAGACATCAAAGATAATAAGGCGTAGAGAAAATAAGTTACAGACACAGCACACCAAAACTCGTGTCTGGTGCTGCAACTTTTCCAGTCAAAAAATATTTCCAGCTTTCTTAGCGATGTTCTCCAAAATCCGTCGCAATCGCCGGAAACACTTTTGCTCAAATTTTCGGAAACCTTATGGCCGCTGTTCTGCTTTAACGGAGATGCAGATGTGTTGCTGCCCTCTAAAGAGGCATCATGTTTATGTTTTATCATACTGTTAAATTCTCCGTTTCACTATAGTTGCAATAAAGATTTTGCCTGCGCATCGTTCTGGGGCTCCTGCGCTTCGTCCCGGGCGGGCTAAAACAGAACCTTGGCAGATTTGAATTTTTTTGTTTTTTCGTCAAAAGCCACCCGCAGGACGGAACCGTTTTCGAGTCGGATGGTCTTTTTCAGGCATATTTCGGCAAAAATGCGGATGAGCATTCCGTGCGTAACCAGCAGCACGCGCTCCCGCCCTTCTTCAAACAGTTTGTTGATAAATTTCATAAAACGCTGCTGTACTGCGCCGGTCGTTTCCCCGCCGGGGTAGCCGATATCGTAGCGTTCGGGGTTTTTGATGTCGTTGAAAGCCTGATAGATATAGGGAAAGACCGCTTCCAAATCGTTTTTTTTCAGCCCTTCAGCCTTGCCGAAATTCATCTCGCGCAGCCTTTTGGTATAGTGCACCGGCAAATCAAGTATGCCGCTGATAATGTCGGCGCTTTTTCTGGCGCGTTTCAAATCGCTTGCATAAATCGTTTCAATCTTTTCCCCGCTGAGCTTCCCCGCTGCAGCCCGAGCCTGCTCTGCGCCGGTTTCGTTAAGCGGCGTGTCATTCCAGCCCTGTACTTTTTCTTCTGCGTTCCAGTCCGTCTGCCCGTGTCTCATCAGGTATAAAATCATCGTCGCTCGCTGTTTCCTTTTTTATCGTTTTGCCCAGTCCGGTATATTTGTTAAAAACAGGATAAAAAAGTTGCCGCAGAAAATCAAGCCGGAAAACGAACTTAACCACATCGCTGTAAGTGTCGCGCTGTATCTCTGTAAGTTTCGCCCTGCACCTCTGTGAGTGTCGCGCTGCATCGTCCGCTTTGGTTTAACTTTCAGCGGCAGCCTTTTTCATGGCACAGAAGAAAAAGCCATCGGTTTTGGTATTAAGCGGCGAAAATTTCAGCCATCTCGTATCATCAAAAGGATACAGCGGAATGTCCAGCGTTTCCCGCCAAAGTTCTTTGTGGTCAATCGGGCTGAATTCGGGATGTTTCGCCAGAAAAGATTCGATTTGTCTTTCGTTTTCTTCCGGAAGAACCGAGCAGGTAATGTAAATCAGGCGTCCGCCTGCAGCGGTATGCTCCGCGCCGAATTCAAGAATTTCAGCCTGAATGCCGAGTATTTCCCGCAGCCGTTGCGGCGTAATGCGGAATTTGGCGTCCGGCGTCCGCCGCCAGGTGCCGCTGCCGGAGCAGGGGGCGTCGATGATAAAACGGGTGTAGTCTTTGTCTTGGACATTCTTTATGGTCTTTATGTTAAGAATGTCCAGCCTTTCCGCCCGTTTTTTAATGCGCCCGAGCCGTTCTTCGTTTATGTCGTGTGCCCAAATCAGCCCGTCGTTGTGCAGGAGCGAGCCGAACGCCAGCGCTTTTCCGCCTGCTCCGGCGCAATAGTCAATTATTTTATGATGCGCCTTGATGCGGCACAACAGGGAGATAAGCTGCGATGCTTCATCCATTACTTCAATTTCGCCGTCCTGATAGGTCATGCAGTTGTTGAGATTAACCCTGTCTTCCGAGCGCAGGCCGATGGGGGAAAACGGTGTCGGTGAAAAAAACAACCCTTCTTTTTTGAGGCGCTCGCGGGCGTGGTCGCGGTCGGTCAGGTTGGCGCGGACATCTGCCGGCGCCGTCGTGTTCAACGCGTCAAGCAGGCGTGTGTTGCCGATTTTTTCAAACAGCCATTGCGGGCATTCATACAGCGCGGCTTCCGAAAAATCTTCAAACTGTTCCGCCGCCTTCAAAGCCGCTTTTTCCTCTTTGCTGAGCGGTGCCGGGGCGTATTCCTCTCCGTTGAAAAGGAGGTCAAGGTCTTCTTGGGCAAAACAGAGCGCCGCCGCCGTCCGCGCCGAAAAGGCTCTGCCCAGCGCTTCGGAATATTTCATGCGGCTGCGGATAATCTTCCATACCGTATCGGCGATAAAGCGCCGGTCTTTGGAACCGATGTAACGCCGGTCCTTGAAATATTTGTCCAGAATATTGTCAGCCGGCCGCTTGTCCTGCAAAATTTCTTCCAATGCTTCAATAACGGCCTGAACTCTGCTTGCTTCTTTCATCTGCTGCTCCGCTTTGATAAAGATAAATTGTATTTTGGTGCCGGTTGGAGCGTGCCTGCAGCCATACGCCCGTATACCCCGACCGCCCCGACAATACCCGCTTTTTTTGCGCATTGCAAGTGTTGTTTTCGGATTTCTTCCCCGCTGCCGGAATTTTTTTGTTGCCAAAAACATAATTTTGTGCTATAAACTGCGGCAATATTAACGGCAGAAAGTAAAATATATGGAAAAAATTCTGGTTCTGAACTCCGGTTCCACCACCGTAAAATTCCAGCTGTTTGAGATGGAGCAAGGTTTTCATCGGGTTCTGGCAAAAGGTATGGTCGACCGTATCGGGCTGCCCGGTTCCAAAATTGTCGTCTGCGCCGATAACGGATATGAGTTCTCCTGCGAATGTCCGGTAACGGATCATAAAGACGCTATAAAAGCTATATTGGACTATCTCTCCCACCGTTTTCTGAAAAATGCCGCCGAATTGTCGGCCGTGGGGCATCGTATGGGACATGGCGGCGAATATTTCGACCGTTCGGTGATTATCGATGATGACGTTATGGCAAAAATCTATGACACGCTGCCGCTGCTGCCTTTGCACGGGCCTGCGTTTGTGCACGGCGTTGAGGCGATGACCGAACTTCTGCCCGGCGTTTTGCAGGTGGCAACGTTTGACAGCGCTTTCCATCAAAGCGTGGAAAAGCCTGCGTTTACTTATGCCATTCCTCGCGAATATTATGAAAAGGAACGTATCCGCCGTTACGGTTTTCACGGCACGTCGCACAATTACGCCGCGCAAAAAGCGGCGGAATTGTTTGGGCGTGCGGGGCGCTTTATCTGCTGCCACCTCGGCGGCGGCGCGTCCGTAACCGCGATTAAAGACGGCAAAAGCGTTGACACCACGATGGGATATACGCCGTCTGCCGGGATTATGATGGCGACCCGCGCCGGCGATATGGATCCGTATATTCCGTTGCACATTATGAAAACGCAGGGCAAAACCGCCGACGAGGTAAACGCGATGTTTAACAAACAGAGCGGTTTATACGGGCTTTCCTGCGGGCATTCTGATATGCGCGATATTATTGAAAATGCCGCCAAAGGCGATGAAAACTGCGCTTTTGCGATAGATGCGTTTGTTTATTCCCTGCTCAAAACCATCGGGTCTTACGTGGCGGTTCTGGGCGGCGTGGACGCCCTGATATTCACCGCCGGCATCGGTGAAAACGCTTCGCTTGTCCGTGAAAAGCTCTGCGCCCGTCTGGCGTATCTTGGCATAGAGCTTGACGGGGAAAAGAACAGAGCCCGCCCTGCGCCGGCGGAAATTTCCGCTCCGCAGAGCAAAGTCAAAGTATATGTCATTCCCGCCAACGAAGAGCTGATGATAGCGTCCGAAACGTTTGCGCTGCTGGATGAACTGGCGGAAACCGAGCCTTTGGCGGTTTAAAGATTGGATAGTCGGAGATGGACTGATGTTGAAAGTGTTGATGCCCTCGCTTAATCAGCTTATAAATGCCGATTACAAAGCGGTAAAAACGCCCGAAACAGAGGCTTTGATAAAGCAGAGCCTGCAGGGGCTTGTCCCCTCGGCTCAGCCGGAATTGCGGCAGATATCCGGAATCCCCGGTTCCGGCAAAAGCACGTTTTGTGCCGCGCATTTGCCGCAGAATTTCCTGTTTCTTAGTTTTGACAAGATTATGGTTTCTCTGCCGGCATATCAGCGGGATTTGGCATTGTACGGCAATGTCGTTGCGTTTAAAAACCATGAAATGACCGCGCGGATTATCGGCTACGAACTGCTGCGCCGTGCCGTCAACCTGCACCTGAATATCATGTTTGAGCACAGCGGTACCAATGCCGCCCATCTTGAGCTGTTTAAGAATATCCGCCGCAAAGGCTACCGCACCGCCGTCGACTTTATCGTCTGCGATACAAAGCTTGCGATAAACCGTGCCGCCGAACGCGCCAAAAAGATAAACCGTTTTGTGCCCGAACAGCTGATTTTGGAACGGGCCGCGGGGCTTAAGCAATATGCCGCCGCATATCAAAAATTGACTCCCTCCGTAACATTCTTCGACGGCGCAAATAATTTCCGCCTGTTAAAGAAAATTTAAGATTATCCGTGCAAATATTTTCTTATGGAAGACTAATTTTATAAGGTTTTTGCCGATGAAAAAATATCTGCTTTTATTTTCCGTTTCGCTGGCTGCCGCGTCTGCGGGGCAGGCGCAGGCGCTGACCGCGGCCGAACAGCTGCAGGCGACCAAAGCCATTTTTGTAGCCGATTTTCATAAGATGGATGACAACAAGGACGGTAAGCTGTCGTTGGAAGAATATTTGAGCCACCAGTTTGAAAATTTCCGTGCCAATATCATTGAGGCGGAAGGGTTTGATGCCGCGGTCGCGGATAAAAAACTTCCGGCCCGGGCCTCGGCCGCTCCGGCAGATACGGCCGCCGATGATAAGGGCAAAGAGCCCCGTGACGAGTTAAAGTCTTTGAGCGATGTAAACAGCGCCTTGCAGGAAATGGCAAATTATGAGCTGGATTTTGATGATGATTTTACTTTTGATGACAGCTTTTCCGGCTTGGATGAAGAACCGAAAAAGCTGACCCGGGAAGATGTAATGCCTGCGGCTGACGTTTTATCTCCGGATAAAATGGCCTCGGATACGGACTTACCGTCGTCCGGCTCCTCTTTAACCAAAGAAGATGCCGCTGCACCCGCACCGGATACTTCAGTGCCTGCACCGGATACTGTTACGCCCGCATCAGATACTCCAGCCCTTGCATCGGATACTCCAGCCCCGGCGTCGGCTGCTTCAACAAAGAACGAGGCCTCAGCCGTTTCCGAAGGGGCGGCGCACTCTGCTGAGACGGATTTGTCTGTTTCTGGGGAACCGGAGCTTCCCGCTGAATTGGACTTGTCCGTTTCCGAAGATGAAAGCCTGAAAAGTCTGCTTGCGGAAATAAACGAAACGCCGGAAGAAAAAGCTGCCAAAAAGGCCGCAGCCGAAGCAGAAGCCAAGGCAAAGGCCGATGCCGCAGCAGCCGCAGAACAGGAGAAAAATGCTGCCGCCGAGCGTGAAAAGCAGATTGGCTTTATGCTGGATACGATAAAGAAAACCCTGCCGAAGAAAATCGACGAGGCGACGACTTGGACGGACATTGAATACAAGGACAAAGCCATTGCCTATATCTATGAAGCCGATATCGATATGGCGGCAATGTCAGCCAAAGAAAAAACGGCTTTGCAAAACAGCATAAAAACCGAAGCCTGCGGCAAAGCCTATCAGGAGATGTGTCCCAGACTCAAGCCGATGTTTATTAATGACGGGATTAACGTCCGCATCCGTTATCTGGACAAAGGCAAGAATGAACTCGGCATTTGTGAATTTAATCATGACACCTGCAGGTAGCGGCATGCGCCGGTCATAGCCGCTCCGCGGCGGGAAAACCGGAAAAGCCATTAAAAAGCCGTTATCCGGCAAAAGATTTAACCCAACAAACCGTAAGGTTAGTTAATTTTAGAGAGGGAAAAACATGAGAAAAATTAAATTATTGTCAGCAACGGCTCTGTCGGTAATGCTTGCATTTTCCGCCAATGCCGTCGCAGCGGGAAGTTTTGACGACGCGTCGGAAGAAGAAATTGCCAAAGCTGTTGTCAGCGTTTTGAAGAAAAATCCGCAGATAGCGTATGATGCTTTGGTCAAATTCCGTGCCGATGCCGATACGAAAAAGACCGAAAGCGAAAAGGAACTGACTCCGCTGGAACAGAAGGTTGCAGACGTTTTGATGGACAATCCTCCGATTATCGTCGGGGCGCTGCAAATCTATCAGCAGCAGGAAGAACAGAAAAAGCTTTTGGCACAGGCGGAAACCTATCAGAAATACGCCGAAGATATCAACCGTGCCGAACTGTATGCCGGCAACCCGAAGGGGAAGTTTACGCTGGTCGAGTTCTTTGACTTCTCCTGCGGCTACTGCCGCCAAATGGCGCCGCGCATTGAAAATATCATTAAGAAAAATCCGGACGTAAAAGTCGTTTTCAAACCGGTGTCTTTCCTGTCGCCGAATTCGGAACTGGCAGCCAAAGCCGCCGTTGCCGCGCATAATCAGGGCAAGTTTTTGGAAATGTATTCCGGCCTGATGGCGGAACGGGTTGTCAACGAACCGGTGATCGACAAGCTTGCGCGCAACTTAAAGCTGGATATGGCAAAGTTTAAAAAAGACTATGCTTCTGACGAAACTAAAAATATCCTGCAGAGCATAAAAGCGACTGCCGACAAAATCGGCATGAAGAGCGTTCCGACCTTGGTACTGAACGGCATGCCGCTATACGCAGTTGAAGAAATCCAGCTGCAGCGGGCAATAGACGTTCTGCGCGACGGCGAAAAATAATCGCGTCCCGTTTGCTTGCCGCCGCCTTCTGTATTTGGCGGGGCAGCCGCAAAACCGGGGTTGTCGCACGATTACAAAAAAAGGTTCTCTGTGCAGACGCACAGGGAACCTTTCTAACAGGGATAAGGGTTATTTGCCAAGCAAATCTCCAAGATCCATCATCGGAGTAACGTTTCCGCCACCGTAGACCTTCGGGAAATTCTTCGCCAAAACTTCCTTGATAAGTTCAGGATGGGCTTTGAGGATTTCTCCCAGCTTTTCCCGTACTTCATTCTCGGAAGCCCCCTTCAGTTTCATAGCTTCAGCCTCAGCTTCTGCCATCTTACGAACGTAAGCGGCTTCACCGTCTGCCTGCATTTCGCGGGCTTCTGCCTGCGCTTTTGTTGAGATTTTCAGCTGTTCGGCCTTTTCCTCAACAATTTTGCGTTGCATTTCGACCTTAGCCATTTCGCTGACGGCATCTTCGTAATCTTTGTCAAATTGAACATTGATAATGTTCAGTTCAACATTTTCAAACAAAGAGTGGTCATAGCGCGGTTCGAAATTGGCCTTGACCTCTGATGACAACTCGGCAAGTTTGCCGTTGATATCCTCGTAGGTCTTTTCAGCCACCACTTCGGTAAAAGCGGCATCAAGCTGCGGGCATAATGCCTTACTAATGTAGTCATTCTCTCCGATTGTAGCGTGGAGAGTATGCACATGAGCAGGATTCAAATTCCATGTCAGAACATAAGTCAACGCGATATCACGTCTTTCTTTGTTCTTCATGTTGTTTGTATCCTGATGGCGCTGGCGGGTGATGTCCACTTCACTCATTGAAGAGATAAACGGAATCATCCAGCCGAAACCGGCAGAAAAACTTTTGCTTGCCATGGCTCCCAAGGTAATCTTGTAACCCGCATGTCCCGGCATGATAACATACATACCGTTAATGAAAGTCACAAAGATTAAAAGGAATGCTGCCACCAGCCAGAAACCCCAACCGAGGAAAAAGGCTGCGACAATACTCAAAACTGTTACAATCAATAACGGTTTTGTCAGTTTTTCCCGCATACTCAAGATCATGCTTGTAAAATCTGTTGTCATATATCTAGATTTTAGAAAACAAAGCACTTGTTAGCTCTTCAAAACTTATTTTAACTCATAAAACCCAGGTCATCTCTCCGCGTAGGAGCATCAGCGCAAGCTAACCGCCTTCTAAACCGAATTTTAATAAGTGAACCTGCAAAAACCGTAAACAACCCATTGCTTGAGCCGTAAACAATCCCTGCGCGTCCTAAATCTCTCCAAACTAACAGTAATCCCTGTTATATTAAAACAATAATTTTCAAACTAATCAACATCACAATATTCATCACGCTTTTAATATACCATATTTTTCGCCCTTGGTCAATCATAAAATACGGCACAGTGCCAGTCTTTCTCTGCCGGTTTTTAATTTCAGTTTCTGCAATTTGCGGTCGTCTTTTCCTGAAAATCAGCTTTCAGTGCCTTTCCGGTTATATCTCCCGGCTTTATCCTAAATGGACAATGTTTTTGCCGAATTTTTCTTCCAGTTCATCCAGAATGCTCCCCAGCCGGTCGTCGCTTTTTTTCGCCGGTTGAAACAGGTCAAGCTGTTCGCGTTCTCCGTAAACCAGTCCCGTCAGGGTAATTCCCGTGCTGCGCCAGACGACAGCCGGCGTGAACAGCTGCGTCAGCAGCCGCAGGGCAGGGGGCGTGATTTCCGTTTCCTGATTGCTGGCAAAGTCAAGTTTTGCGCGTGCCGTTACCACCTTAAAATCTTTGGTTCGGAGCATGACTTCAATGGCGGCGGCCTTGGCGCCTTCGCTGCGGGCTTTGCGGCAGGCGGTATGAATATGGCGGCACAAATCCGTTTTCAGGACGGCAATGTCGCTGCTGAATTCCCTGAGGGCGGAAGTTTGCTGAATGGAAAGCGGAGCCTTGTCGTCCGGTTTCACCTTAAACAGGGGAATTCCCGACAGTTCCGCTTTCAAATCCGCCCCATGCGTTCCGAACCTCGCCTTAACCCAGTAATCCGGGCGCATTACAAAGTCCAAAGCGGTAAAAATGCACTCTTCCCGCATTTTCAGAAGCAGCTTTCTCCCCACGCCGGAAACGTCCGCAATCAGCGTCTGCGTCAGAATCTTATTTCGTTCCGCCGACCCGATGGCAAAAACGCCGCCTGCATTTTTGGCTTTGTCGCTGGCAAGTTTGGCCAGCGTTTTTGTCGTCGACAGGCCGATGGAAACCGGAATGTGCAGTTCATCCCACACCGCCTGCCTGATCATTTGTGCCGTTTTGATGTAATTCTGCCGGTAAAGCAGCTTAGTTCCGGTCAGGTCAAGATAAGCTTCGTCCACCGAACAGACTTCGACGTCCGGCGTAAACGATTTGAACTTAGCCATGACTTTTGCCGAAATGCTGCGGTAAAGATCGTGATTGGCACGGACATACAAAACCTGCGGCAGGCGTTTCTTGGCCATAAAATAAGGTTCGCCCATCTTCAACCCAAGCGCTTTGGCTTCTCTCGACCGCGAAATGACGCAGCCGTCGTTGTTGGAAAGAACCGCCACCGCCCGCCCGTCAAGCCGCGGATTGAAAGCCCGCTCCGCCGAAACGAAAAAACAGTCGCAGTCTGCAAGGGCAATATAGTGTTTCATCATAGCCTCGGAATATGTGCCAGCCGTATAGTTTCAAAATCTTGTTTCATAGTCATCTTAGTATTGCCGAACCTCTTTGTCAATAAAAACGTTCTAATTATGTTCTGTTTGTTGAAAAAAGAGTGCGATGTAAACATCCGGCCAATAATGTTCTGTTTTTAAGGAGTGCGAGGCAAACCTCCTGCCCATAATATTTTTTAAGGAGCACGACGCAAATCTCCTGCAAAAGAAACGCCCCGTTTAGGGGGCGTTTAGGAAAAGAACGGCGGCAAAAGCGTCAGTGCTTATGAATGCGTCAGTGTTTGTTCAGGCAAATGTCTTCAGCCGATACGTGATAGGCTGCCGGCATACCGTTTTGAGCAAGGCAACACTTGAAAAGCGTTGAGCCTGCTTCATTCTGACAAAGCAGAAACCTTCCGCTTGTTTTATCCGCCTTGTCAGCAGAAAGCTCGGGCAGGCCTGACGGCGAAATTTCCTGAAAAACAACGCTTCCGGGTTTGCAGGACAAATCCGGGTCAACGCTGAAAGTAACGGTTTCAACAGGGAACATAACTGTGCCGTGGAAAAAAATCAGAAGGTTTTTTCCGGCCGCTATCCGTTCGGCAAAAACATAATTGCAGAGTTTCCGTCCCAGAAAACGCCCGTCTTCAAATCCGTTGCAGACAACGGCCCATGTAGCGGGATAAGGCTTAGCCAGAAAAATGCCGTAGCGGCACAGGCTGTCGTCATATCCGAACACTTCGCTGTCCGGCCATACCGTTTCGCAAAAACCGTCGGCGTGGCATGCGATAGTTCTGATGATGAAGCGTTTGCGTTTGCTGTCTTTCCTGTGCCGTCTGGCAAAGTCGGAAGCATAAATTGCAATAAAGAGCGTTTTGTCCTCCATCTGCAGAGTATAGGTCTTTTCCGGAAAGATGATAAGATGTACCATAAACAGAAAAACGAACAACGCCACAAATCCTGCCGTTGCAAACCAGCCGGTAAGCAGAAACAGCAAAACGGCTATGGCTCCGCCGACAATCTGATGATTAACGGCGGCACAAATCCAACACTGCGGGCGCAACAAGGCCCCAAACCAAATTCTTTTTACAAAATTATTCATAAAAATGTATTTAAGTGAAACAATAATTGATTTTTAAACGCATCATAAAGAATAAATGAGGAAAAAGCAAGCATTTTTCTTGTCAAGTCGTCGGCAGGCCGCCATAATTGCCGCAAATTTAGACGTGCGGAAACGCCATAGCTGCCGGTTTTCCGGCATCAGGGCGCAACAATCGCTGCAATTCCGCCGCCACAGGAAGTTTGCCGGTGCAGTTCCCGTTCCGGCTTTGTTTTGATAAACTGTACTAAGGAGAAAAATATGCCCCGTATAGCCGAATTTGCCAAAGTCAGTTTCAATCAGTTTGAAACGGCATGGAAAAACACTTTTCTGACGGATGACGCTGAAATCCGGCGCATATATGACAGTATCCGGCTTCCCTCCCGGGCAACGTCCGGTTCTGCCGGATACGATTTTTACACGCCGGTAGATATCTCCCTGAAACCGAAGGAGAATTTTCTATTGCCGACGGGAATACGCGTCAGAATGGAAGACGGCTGGTTTTTGGGCGTTATGCCCAAATCCGGGTTGGGTTTTAAATACCGCCTGCAAATGGACAATACGATTGGGATAATTGATGGCGATTATTATTACTCGGACAATGAAGGGCATATTTTTGTAAAGATGACCAACGATTGCAATGGAGGTAAGGTTCTGGAGCTGAAAGCCGGCGCCTCGGTCTGTCAGGGGATTTTTCTGCCTTTCGGCATCACATTTGACGATAACGCTACGGCAAGACGCAACGGCGGTTTGGGATCGACATCGAAATAAGGCCTGTGCGCAAGAAGATAGCAGTACACAAGAATAAAGCAGTGCACAAGAATATAAGGTCTGCCTGCAAGAATTTTTTTATGTTGCGGTTGTATTCTAAACGAAAGGCACAAAAAAGGGCGGTAGTTCCGCCCTTTCTCATAAAATCTCCGTTTTATGTCCCTGACAGTTCAAATGTATCTCTCCAACAGCTCCGAGTTTCGTCAGTCTATAACCTCGCAGCTTTCAGCGTTTGGGTTTGAACTGAATGATTTTCGGTTTCCCGTTCGCCGTATCGGTCTGCATTTTTACGGTTGCAAATCCGTTTCCGGCAGCAGCTCTGGTTTCCTTTTGTACATTGTTGCCGTTTACGGAACCGTCGCTTTTTTGTGAAAATCCGCTCATTGCCGTCTTTTGGCATCCGGGCTGCCGGTGTTGTCCGGGAATAATGCGGAATTTCTCGCCGGCTGCGGTTTTCAGGGCATTTTGCTGCGCCGAAACTTTTTCAAAGTGTTTTCCTTCAGCCGCATTATAACAGAGCTTAAACAGCTCGCCGCCGATAGTCGCCGTTTCGCCGAGTTCTACCGGATATTCGGTGAGAGTGTCTCCGTCAAAAGCGTCCAGCAGCTTTTCGTCGTCTTTGCAAACCGGATGCCAGACAACGTCATCAGTGTCCTTTTCCTTTTGTTCAATCGACCAGCAGATACAGGCGAATTTCTCTTGTTGCAGCGAATAAAGCTCCACCGGATAAACGTCTTCCGCCTCAAAAGCCCCTTCAAGCCTGAGGATATTGAGCATATCTGCTTCAGACAAAACCGCCCGGACTTTCTTTATCGCAACTTCTCCGGCAGAGGTAAACACCGTAGAATACAGCGTCTCCCGCCAAAACAGAAAGATTTCGTTAGTCAGCGGCAGAAGTTTGGTAAATTCGCATTCATGAAAAACTTCCGGATTGTCCAGCTTAAACACCGGTGCTAATGAGCGGATGTCCTGGGCGTCCAGGTCAAAATACACCCATACCAGCATATTGGAGCAAGCCAGGTTGTTGAGTGATATGCTTGCCAGAAGCACGACGCCGTTGCCGCCGTAAAAGTCCTGAAAAAATTCCAGTGCGTCAATCGAATTGTCAAAAATCACTTCGTCTCCCGCCGGAGCATACTGCTCAGGATTGGGAATAAAACCTAATTTATCCATATTTATAAAATTTTAGTGAAACATATGCTTATTTTATCATCTTTAGCCTACACCCGGAAATAAAATTATGTCAACAGTTTTGTCAAGTGTTGCGCATTTTTATTGTATATGTTTGTTTTTGCGGCGGATGCGGGGGGAAATGCCACGGAATTTTGCCCCGCCGATATCAGTCCTCATACACAGCAGCAATCCGCCCCAACAGTGCTAACGCCAGTCCGCTCCAACAGTGCCAATCCTCATAAACAGCGCCAGTCACCCCAATAATACCCAATCCGCCTCAGGAGAACCATCTGCCCCAGGATATCCGATTTACCCCGGTAGCATCGCTTCTCCCGAATGATGTACAAAAAAGGCAGAGAGACCGCTGTACTCTCTGCCTTTTCCCTTAGATGAGGAGTGGGAAGTTTAGAACTTGTATTTGGCGTTCAGCATACCCGTATGGTTCTGATAATCCTCACGGAAACCGCCTTCGTAAGCGAGGGAGATTTCCCAGTTGTCAGAAACATCGGTAGCAACTTTTGCGCCGAGTTCAAATCCCAAACGGTTCAGCTTTTCGCCGTTGACGCGATAGGCAACGCCGTTAGCCAAAACCACGTTGGAATTGTTGGCGTCGTCAACCAAATCATAAGTAACGGCGGCTCTCAATTCCGGACGGATAATGGTATCGCTGTCCAAAGCATAATCCTTGGCAACTTTCGCCCCGACGATTGCGGTCAGAATGTCGCTGTCATTGGCGGCAACGGACGTTCCGAGAGCGTCGGTATATCCGTCTTGCGAGATATGGGCGTAGCGCAGTCCGGCTTCCGGCGTAACGTCATAGCCGTTCAGTTGCATTTCATATCCGTACAAAGACTGGACAGCCCAGGATTCGACGTCATAATCAGCGTTTGCGTTAAATCCGAGCGCAGCTTTCTTTTCGCTGTAATCAGACCAGTTATAAGCAACAACGGTGTTGATGTACCAGTTTGCCGGCTTATACTGCCCGTAAACAAACGCGGTATGCGTATCAACGTCCGTATCGCGAATGCCCGAGGAAATATCCGTGCTGCTGTAAACATAGCCAAGGCCGACTTTCGTTCTGTTGTCAAGCTGCTTGTCGATACCCATGGCGACGCCGTCGCTGTTCGTGTCAAAACCGCTGGCTTTTGACGTCGATTCGTGGTCGGAGTGGCTGAACAATGCTCTTACCCAGGCTTTAACCTGCTTAAAGGCATCGCCGGAAGATTTTCCTTCGGCCATGGCTGCGGAAGTTCCATTCAGTTCATCAGAAACAACCGAGAATACCATATTATGAATACCGGTTTCAACCGATCTGATAACCGGATTGGCGTCTGCGGTCAGCAAATCCGCTGCGCCGGTACCGTTGGAAACCTGCGCCTTGTCGGCAGATTGCAGATGCTGGTTCAACGCTTCTCTGAAACTGTTAAAGTTGGCGTTGTCAGAAGAACCGCCGGAAATTGCGCCCAAAACGGCTTCTGCCTGTGAACCGGAGAGCCCCAGAGAGGCAGCCGCTTCATCGGCGGATTTCTGTTCCATGGTAACTTTTCCGCCATCGCCAACAATCGCATTATACAAAGCGTTGTCTGCCAGTGTGAAGCCGTTTTCGCCCAGCAGCTTGCTCGTGTCAAACTCTGCGGATTCTTCACCGCTGTCGACAATCAGACCCAGTTCGGTGTTTTCACCGATAGTGATTGCGACATCTTCGCCAAACGTTGTGTTTTCAGTAATATTGAGCTTCGTATTATCCGCAAAAGAAGTTGTGCCTTCGCCGGAAATGCCTCCGTCAAGCGTCAGCGTGCCGCTGACGTCTACCTTGGCCTGACCGTTGTTCTGATTCAGGTTAATATCGTTCAGTTTATCGCCGACTTTATTGCCGGAGAAGGTGTTTTCGCCGCTCAATTTAACCGTTCCGTCAACGTTAATTGCGCCGCCGCCTGTTGATGCGGAATTGTTCTCAAACGTGGCGTTGGCAATATTAACGACACCGCTGGTGGAGATAGCTCCGCCGCTGCCGTTTGCCGCCTGGTTGCCGATAAACTGGACATTGTCGAGTGTGATGTTGGCTGCTGTCGTGCCGCCGTTAAAAATGGCGCCACCGTTTCCTTTTTCCGCAATATTGCCTTCAAAAACAGTATTGCTGATTTCGGCAATCTCACCGCCCTTGTTATAAATCGCAGCACCGCCGCCGTTCGTGGAAGTGTTGTTTTTGAAGATGCTGTTTGTAATAGAGGCAATTTTGCCGCCGTTGGAGTTCAAAATCGCGCCGCCGTTTGTTTCGGCAGTGTTGTCTTCAAAGGTAACGCCATCCAGAGTACCGAGGTTTCCTTTGTTATAAATCGCCCCGCCGAGCTTTGCGGAATTGCTTTTGAAGACGGCTCCGGAAGCAATTTCCATGGAACTGCTGGCATCAGCTACAAAAATAGCGCCGCCGGCATTTCCTGCTTCGTTTCCGGAAAATACCACCGTTCCGGACAGTTCTGCATTGGTGTTAGCATCGTTAAAGATGGCTCCGCCGTTGGTTGAAGCTTTATTGCCGTCAAACGTAACATCGGCAAATTTGATGTCTCCGCCTTTGTCGGTTTCCTGCGCCTGATTATTCGTATTGTAAAGGGATTGGTTGTAAACCGCCCCGCCGTTGATTGCTTCGTTCTTTTCAAAAACGGTATTGCTGATTTGGGTGTTGTTAAAGGAGTTGGCGATTGCGCCGCCGTTGCCGCCCTGAAGTTCATTGTCGGCTCGGTCTGTGGTCGTTCCGGTCGCTTTGTTTCCGATAAAGGCGGAATCAGATATAATCAGACTGTGATTTTCATGCGAACCATTGGTAATATCCCCGTTGTTGATAGTACGTCTGGTCCCGATGGCGCCGCCGTTGAAACCGGTTTCATTATTGACAAACTTTGTGTTCTTGATTGTCGTTTTAGAATCAATGCCTAATGAGATGGCCCCGCCGCCGACAGGTTGGCTGTCTGTTGTTTCGGTTTGGGATCTGTTCTCTTTAAATGTAGCGCCGTCAATGTCTAAAACGCCAAAGTTGGCAATTGCGCCGCCATCATATTTTGCCGTATTGTTTTTAAATACTGTTCCTGATTTGACGATAAGCGTACCAGGATTTTCAACTCCATTTTTCGGCTTGCTTGTAGAAAGGGCTCCGCCGATACCATCGACGTTGTTTATAATCTTTTCAACCAAAGAATTTTCTTCTAAAACAAGGGTTTCTCCTTGGGGTATGAGATAACTTGTTTTCCCGTCCCATTCTTCGGCAGCCATTGTCGGCAGTGCGAATGCGACGCCGACTAAAGCCGTAGTCAATAAAAGTTTGTTTTTCATAAAGTAACTCCTAGAATAGTTTCTATGCAAACGTCCTGAAAATGTGTTGAAAAAATACGAACGATTTAATTCAGCAATTTTTTCTAAAACGTTTATCCGGATTTTAGCCGTAACGAACGCCGTATGTCAAGTTTAAATCATTAATCCGTAATGTTTTTTTATTTTTTCGCCTTTTTTAAAAAGTAACATTTTGTTTTAACTGAATTGATGATTTTTAACGTTCGTTTAAAGTCATCAACTTTTGTTTTAATGACTTTGCAAAAAATCAGAGCATTATATCCACAGGCAGATGCTGAAAAAATAGGAACCTTTTTTTGCCGCATGCCGCAGCTCCGCTTCAATCCAATCCCCTTTTTGTCAATCTACATCAAATGGATTTTGCGCAGCAGGACAAAGACGGCAATAACTTCCAGCCTCCCCAAAACCATGACAAACGACAGGATATATTTTACAAAAGGCGTAAATCCGGCAAAACTACCGGCCGGTCCGGTTGCCTCGGTCAGGCCCAGGCCGGAGTTGGTTATATTGCCCGCAACCGCGCCGAGCGCCGTAACAAAGTCTACTCCCGTCATGGAAATAATCAGCGTAAACAGCATAATGGCAAGCAAAAAGCCGAATGCCATGACGAACACCGAAGAAACGATATTGTCGTCGATGACCTTTCCGCCGGCTTTCATAACCGTTACCTGGCTTGGCGAGAGGGAATTGGTTGCGTTCTTTTTGAAAAAGGCCATAATGACCTGCCAGCGGAAAATTTTAATTGAACCGGTTGTCGAACCCGTACAGCCGCCGTGCAGGAATAAAATGAAGAAAACAGCGACAGCCCATGTACCCCACTGGATAAAATCATATGAGGAAAAACCGGTTGTCGTCATAGCCGAAATCATATTAAAAGAGGCTCTCCGGAATGCCGTAACAAACGGAATGTCTGAGGTATAGGCATAAAATGCGCTGATAATCAGGATATACCAGAAAACCAGTTTCAAAAACGTATTGACCTGATTGTTTTCAATAACGGAAGCAAAGCTTCGCTTTTTCGCAATTAAAACAAAATAGGTCATCGGCAGCGACCCCAGCAGCATAAAAATGCCGATAATGGTTTCAATCATCGGGCTGTCAAAATAAGCGACGGAATTGTTTTTTGTAGAAAGTCCGCCCGTGCACAGCGTCGCCAGCGCATGGCATATTGCGTCAAACCAGTTCATGCCCGCCCATTTCAGCAAAACTGCGCAAATGATGTTCAGCAAGACATATACCAGAATAATGTCCTTGGCGATATAGCGGATTTTGGGCAGGAATTTTTCTTCAATGTCAGAGTTTTCCTTGTTGAAGATGTGCATGCCGCCGATTCCCAGAAAAGGCATCAGCGCGACCGCAAAAATGACGATGCCGACGCCGCTGATGCCGTTAAGCACGGCGCGCCAGAACAAGACGGATTTTGGCTGCGCCTCAACATTGCTTAAAATGGTCGAACCTGTGGTCGTCAGGCCTGATGTCGCTTCAAACAAAGCGTCGGCGTAAGTTTGAATGTCTCCGTTGCCGTAAAGGGGGAGGGCACAGATAAGCGGGCAGGCAAACCAGCATATAACGGTAATCAGATATCCTTGGAGGATAGAGATGTTTTTTATTTTGCCGTAATTTGCCAGAAACAGCGACCCGCCGATAAACATCGTCAGAATGCTGTTTTGGATAAAAATGGCATCAAACGAACCGGTGTAGTATTTCAATGCCGCTGCCGGCAGCAGCATCAATGCTCCCAAAACGAAAATGATAAACCCGTTAATCATCAAAACCGGCTGCCACATTGCTGTCTGAACCCTTATATTGTTAAAATCGTTGCCCAATTCCGCATCATAATATAGCCCTGCGCAAAAACTTTCAATGCTGTCGGCAGGTTATCCACCTCAGCTGCTGTTCTCCGCCCGCCCGGACGCCGTTGTCCACTTTCCCCGTCCGCACGCCGCACAGCCTTCCTCCGGTTTCTCAGCTTTTCCCGTCCGGCTGGCCCTCGCCGTTTCCCGTTTTCCGGTCTGACTCTCTTACGTCCATAAAAAAAGCTCCCCGCAGGGAGCCGAAAATCAAAAACTTACTCAAAATAGCGCGCATCAGGCGTATTTTGCAAAAAGTTTCTGAATTTTCCGTGTGAACACGGAGTATACGCACCGCCGATAAAATCGGCATACGCACCGAGCAGGGAGGTAATTCCTCTGTCATACTCTTCCGGCGTATATGATGCGCGTGCGAACAAATCCGACAGGATAATGTTGGCAACAGCTTCTTCATGGTCAATGCCGTACAGGATTTCCTGATAGTTCGGCCACCCCATGTTGGAGTAGTTGACGATAATATCCCGGAACTTTTCCCAGTCCGCTCCGAAAACGCCGGGCATGGCATAACGCTCCGGCTTTGCGGATTTGGTAACGCCGTTGAAGCGTACCGTATCCTTCTTAAGAGGGCCGAGGCTGGCAGCGATATAGCCGAGGTAAATTTCGGATATTTTCGCTTCCGGCACTGCCGCTAAGGTTTTCGGCAGGAAAATCGGGCAATGCGCCAACACGAGGTTGACTTTGACTGCGGCAAATTTTTCCTGCTTCAGCTGCCACATCCACTCCGCCAGCAATCGTTTGTCATAGAACGGATTGCCCGAACAGATGACAAACGTTACTTCTTTCAGCCCCTGAGATACCGCAAAATTGTATATCTCAATCAGGTTGCCTTCGGAATCGTCGTCTTCGCACGGGGTATAATTCCTGTATGCATACTGCGTGCCGGTCAAAAGGCTCATCAGTTTGTAATACGTATCATACTCCGTTTTGCGGATAAGCCCTTCTTCACGGTAAAAAAGCTTCTGGAACAAACCCTTGTTACCTTCTTTTCCGGAAGAAAGGAACGGCAGCACGCGTCCTGTCTGCTTTGCATAAAAGCGTAAGATTTCAAACGCAAACAGCGGCGCCGTCATCATTCCGCTGAAACAATACAGGAACGGATGTATCATATTCTTCGGCAGGTCATACAATGAGCATACGACCGCTTTGGAAGTTCCGCCCTGCGCATTCGGGTATTTAAATTCCGACCCGGGTTTCAATCCGCCGATTTCTTCCGCATAGCGTAAAGTATCCATATCAGTGGTAACCGGACGGGGTTTTGATACCTTGACGCGTTCAGCCATAAATCTGCGGCCTGCGGCGTTGCATTTAAATTCATTACTCTTTAATAAAGCCATAAACTGCTCGCGGTTCGTGTCCACGAATTCAAAATAATTTTTCATAATCCTTAATTTAAATTATACTTAATTAGGCCTTAAGAATACCATATTTTAAAGGTTTTGTCAAACATATTTCTGCCGGCTTTTCTCCCTCCGCCGGTTTCCGCCCGGCTGTTCATCGCCCCGTTTCCCGCCGCCTCAGAATGAAATCCGCCACCAGA
>OHHP01000494.1_pt1 | contig 23320 bp, 18 predicted proteins | sample 1568121 | NCBI WGS metagenome assembly OHHP01 (sample SAMEA3879500, study PRJEB24766) | human gut metagenome | biome: human-associated habitat; feature: feces | place: USA | collected 1985/1987
TACATACATCTCTCATGTACACTCCGCCATCGATCATCTCCTGGATCGCCGCTCCGTCAATTCCATTGGTTACCCGCTGGGTGCGGATATACCGCACCAGCTCTGATAATGTGTATCCCTCTCCGGCCTCCGGCGGCTGCAATGTCAAATATGCTTCCATACTATCCTGTGAAATCCGGACAACCGCACCTCTCATTGAAATATCTTCCATGGCATTTTCCCCTCTCTGCTATAGAAATCCGAAACCATTTATTTCATTTGTGCCAGCCGCGCTTCTACCTGAGCCATCATCTGCTCATACTTTGCCAGCTTGTCTTTCTCTTCCTGTACCTTTTCTGGTTTTGCGTTATTTAAGAATTTTTCATTGGAAAGCATGCCCTTAGAACGTGCAAGTTCCTTCGTCAGCTTATCTTTTTCTTTATGCAAACGCTCTTTTTCTTTTTCAAAATCTACCAGATCCTCCAGTGGCAGATAAAGAACTGCTCCCGGAATCACAACGGAAACCGCATCCTCACTGATACCGTTTTTGTCTGCCTGTACTATAATCTCGCTGGTAGAAGCAAGATTTACATATACTTCCTTATTTTCTTCAAAAACAGTGCGAAGCCCTGCATCCTCAGATGTAATATAAAGCTTTGCCTTTCTTGATGGCGGAACATCCATTTCTGTGCGGACATTACGGATTCCCTTAACGAGATCCTTACAGTGCTCAATGGCAGATTCCTCTGCCGGGAAGTTCCACTCTTCTTTGTACTCCGGCCACTTGGAGAGCATAATCGTCTCTTCCTCTGACTGTAATGTACAGAAGATTTCTTCTGTGATAAATGGCATATACGGATGTAACAGTTTCAATGCCTCGGTCAGTACGGTCTTTAAGGTCCACAGTGCTGCATTGGCAGATACCGGATCTTCATCCTTTTTATAGGTACGGACTTTTGCGATCTCAATGTACCAGTCACAGAACTCATCCCAGATGAAATCGTATACTTTCTGTACAGCAATTCCGAGTTCAAATTTGTCCATATTTTCTGTGGCATCTTTAGCAAGGGTATTCACCTTGGAAAGAATCCACTTGTCTGCTGCATGTAACTCATCCTTTGACGGCGTATGGAGTTCAAATCCATCCAGATTCATCATGATAAAACGGGATGCATTCCATACTTTATTGGCAAAGTTACGGGATGCCTCCACACGCTCCCAGTAGAACCGCATGTCGTTTCCCGGTGCATTTCCGGTAATCAGTGTCAGACGAAGTGCATCTGCGCCATACTTGTCAATGACTTCCAGTGGATCAATACCATTGCCCAGTGATTTACTCATCTTGCGTCCCTGGGAGTCACGTACCAGTCCGTGGAACAGTACGGTATGGAACGGTGCCTTACCCATCTGCTCATATCCGGAGAAAATCATACGGATAACCCAGAAGAAAATGATATCGTATCCGGTTACCAGCACATCGTTCGGATAGAAATAATCCAGATCCTCGGTCTTTTCCGGCCAGCCTAACGTAGAGAATGGCCACAGTGCAGAAGAAAACCAGGTATCAAGCGTATCCGGATCCTGTGTCATATGTGTACATCCGCACTTCGGACACTTGCCAGGATTTTCGATGGATACTACCATCTCGCCACAGTCATCGCAGTACCATGCCGGAATGCGGTGTCCCCACCACAGCTGACGGCTGATACACCAGTCGCGGATGTTATCCGTCCAGTTGAAGTAGTTCTTCTCCATACGTTCGGGGATCAGCTTGATCTCGCCATTTTTTACTGCTTCTCTTGCGGGTTTGATCAGCTCATCCATCTTAACGAACCACTGGTCTTTTACCATGGGCTCGATGGTGGTCTTACAACGGTCATGGGTACCTACGTTGTGTACATGATCTTCGATCTTTACTAACAGGCCCATCTGATCCAGTTCTTCCACGATGGCTTTTCTTGCTTCGTAACGGTCCATGCCCTCGAACTTGCCGCCGTTTTTATTGATGGTGGCATCATCGTTCAGGATATTGATCACGGGCAGATCATGACGCTTACCAACCTCAAAGTCATTGGGGTCATGAGCCGGAGTGATCTTTACAACACCGGTACCGAACTCTCTGTCTACATAAGCATCCTCAACGATAGGAATGACACGGTTAACGATAGGAAGCAGTACCTTTCTGCCATGCAGATGGGTGTAACGCTCGTCATCGGGATGGATGGCTACTGCGGTATCACCTAACATGGTCTCGGGACGGGTAGTGGCAAAGGTCAGAAACTCTGTGGTGCTGGGAGTTCCGTCCTCGTTCATCAACGGATACTTGATGTGCCAGAAATGTCCTGCCTGCTCCTGATATTCTACCTCTGCATCGGAGATGGAGGTATTACATACGGGACACCAGTTAACGATACGGGCGCCCTTGTAGATATAGCCTTTTTCGTGCATCTTCACGAATACTTCGGTGACTGCCTTGTTACAGCCCTCATCCATGGTGAAACGCTCTCTGTCCCAGTCACAGGAAGAACCCAGCTTTTTAAGCTGTTCGATAATACGTCCGCCGTATTCCTTCTTCCACTCCCAGGCTCTCTCTAAGAACTTTTCACGACCCAGATCGTGTTTGTCGATGCCTTCTTCCTTCAGCTTCTGGATGATCTTGACCTCGGTAGCGATACTTGCATGGTCGGTGCCGGGCTGCCACAGTGCATTGTAGCCCTGCATTCTCTTATAACGGATCAGGATATCCTGCATGGTGTTGTCCAGTGCATGCCCCATGTGGAGCTGTCCGGTGATATTTGGGGGCGGGATCACGATAGTGAAGGGAGTCTTACTATGATCTACCTCCGCATGAAAATACTTTTTGTCAAGCCACTTCTGATACAGTCTGTCTTCTATGCCGTTTGGGTCATAGGTCTTGGCTAATTCTTTGCTCATTTTGTCCTCCTTAAATTTTCCTGAAACTAAAGAAGCCCTCTGCCGACTCTCGTCAGCAAAGGGCGTCATTAACGCGGTACCACCTTTGTTCACAGCTTGCGCTGCCTCGCGACTTCTTACAAAGTCCTATCCGGTAACGGGGATAACTCGTGAGAACTTACGCCCGGAATATCCGGTCTCGGCTCTCCGGCTTGGAAGCTACCTTCCACATTCCTGTCTTGAAGCAGCCTTCCAGCGCATACATGCAGCCACTCTCTCTGGTAAGGGGATATGTGTACTCCTCTTCGTCATTGCCTTTGATTTCATAAAAGCTACTGTAACTATTCAGAACCCCATTCGCAAAACCGCCTCTACGAGGCTTTCCTGAATAACATGCTTGCATGTTATTTGCTCATAGTGGTTACTTCGCCCTATAAAGCTTATCAATTGTTCTTACGAATGCAAGCATTCGACGCTCATTTGATAAGCTTTACAGGCTCTGAATAGTTACAAACTACTAATAAAAAATATAGTACAGAAATTCCGACTTTGTCAAGGAAATCTTGTTTTCCTACAGAATATATGGTTTTTTATGTATAAACTGGCATGGTAAAAAAAACTCATTCTGGCTCTTTTAAGCAAGCCACTTTTTCTATACACTGAATTCTAACATATCCCACTGAACAAATGGGAATTATGAAAAAGAAACCCAAAGAGGAGATCATCATTATGGAAAAGAAAAAATCATACGGCGTATTGATCGCGGGAGCCATTCTCCTGATCCTGGGAATTATCCTGGCAGTCATTACCCACAATAACAGTTATCAAGAGTCCGTTGCTTATGGCAGCCAGTTAAGCGATGTCAAGGCACAGCTGGAAGAAGTAGAAGCTTCCATCGAGGCAGTCACCGGCGGCACAGCAGACGGTGATCTGGATGCCCTGAATGCGCAGAAGGAGGAATTGGCCGCTTCGAAGTCCACTCTGTCCGACCAGAAGCTGTCCGCAGAGCGCCCTTACTCCTACAGCCTGGTTCTGGTATTCTTCGCTATCCTGTTAACTGTCAAGGGATTGTACAATGCCATCGCAGGCGTAATTCCCGCACAGAAAGCGGATGTGAAGAAGCTGGCGCAGGCAGGTCTGTTAGCAGCTCTGTGCTATATCGGATTTGCTTTCTTCAAGATCGACATTCCCGTTGGTCCCGAGAAAACAGCGTTCCATCTGGGCAATGTATTCTGCGTACTGGCAGCTCTGCTGCTGGGTGGTTACTGGGGCGGACTTGCCGGTGCCATCGGCATGACCATCGCCGATCTGACCACCGCTTATGTAACCAGTGCCCCCAAGACCTTCTTATTAAAATTGTGCATCGGTCTGATCGTAGGACTGGTTGCTCACAAGATTTTCCATCTGAGCAAAGAGCATTCCGTAAAATATGTGACCGGCGTAACGATTCTTGCTTCTGCCTGCGGTATGGCATTTAACGTGGTAGCGGATCCGTTGGTTGGTTACTTCTATAAAATGTATCTGCTGGGTGTGCCTCAGGATATTTCCAAGGCTCTTGCCAAGATCAGCACCGTAACTACCGGTGTCAACGCCATCGTTGCTGTGATCTGTGCTTCCGTATTCTATCTGGCACTTCGTCCGGCACTGAAGAAAGCAGGATTATTCCATGACATCTAATTTCAATACTTCTGATAAAAATGCACAAAGAGGCGGGGATTTCGTTCCCCGCCTTGCTATGATCAACGATATTGCCGGTTTCGGGCGCTGCTCCACCACCGTGTCCCTGCCCGTGATCAGCGTAATGAAGGTACAGGTATGCCCTGTGCCTACTTCTGTTTTATCAAACCATTTGGGATTTCCTCTCTGCCATTTTGATGACTACACCTCTCATATGCGAGATTATATAAAAGTATGGAACGAACTGGGACTTACCTTCGATGGGTTATACTGTGGATTCTTAGGAAATGAAGAGCAGATCGACATTGTACGGGAATTCGTGGAAATGTTCCGGCCGCCCCTGTTTCTGTTGGATCCGGTCATGGGAGACCACGGCAGGGCCTACTCCTCCATCACAGAGACGCATGTTCAGAAGATGAAGGAACTGCTGCCTCTTGCGGATATTATCACGCCGAATGTCACGGAAGCCTGCCTGCTGACCGGCACTCCCTGGAAGGATGGGGAATGGACGATGCAGGAGCTGTCCGGATTATGTGAACGGCTGGCTGACATCTGCCAGCAGGAGTCTGTTTCATCCGGCGAAGCCTCCGTTGGCACTGTCTCTAGTGCATCCATCGTCATCACCGGAATCCGTCAGGGGGATTCTCTGGTGAACTTTCTGTGGGATGATGGTGTCTATACCACTGTTTCCACCCCCATTGCCGGAGCCTCCCGCCCCGGCACCGGAGACATCTTTGCCTCCATTCTCGCCGCCGATGCCGTCCGCGGGGAGACCTTACTATCCTCCGTGCAAAAGGCAGCAAACTTCGTAGGTCTGTGCATCACCGGAAGTGAAAAGGCGGGAACGCCCGTGCAGGAGGGTGTGGTATTTGAAAAGTATCTGGCGGCGCTGTTGTAAAAAAGGCGACGGCTTTTTCTTTTACCGTCGCCCGACAGAGCGGATTATTTAGTCATTCCAATTGGGTTCACCAACATTATAACTCTGATCTGCAACAGGTTCGTTAGGGTTATCGTAGCAGCTTTCAATAGTCAGGTGAAACTCCGGTAAGCTATCACAAGTGTTCGACTTATTTTCCAGTTTACTTGATGCATCGTTTCCGGTTACATTCTCTGTTGTTCCGCGCCCCGTGTCAGTTCTATAACCGAGAAGTGTTCCCATGTTATCCCGATAGTAGGTATAAATGTTCTGAACTCGTTCCCAAACCTGCTCGTCAAAATAAACGTCGCTCCTTTGGCTAACCATGCTTTCCACATACTGACGAAGATCGGAATAGAACAAATCGCTGACATCATAGCAGACATACTGTTCGTCCTCATAGATCTTGTACTGCTCCATCTGTTCAAAGGTCAAAAGTTGACCGCGGATAAAGGCATAGTCCTGCGTGGTATGAATTTCATTTTTTTCGTATATGAAAACATAAATCAAGGGAATATCCACACCGCCGTCGATTTCACCTTTGTGCTGCGGGATGTAGGCGCTTAAAACCATCGCACATTCTTCCGCGGAGGCACCAATGATTTTGTCATACCCGTCCGTTGATCGGCGATGCAGACCAGTTAGCTGCAATTGCATATCCGCAGGCACAGCAGGGTCAAAAAGGACACTTTCGGCGCTGTCAATCAAAGTTAACTCATTTGGTGACACGGAGGGCACGATGTTTATATCCATTTGTTCCAACACCCTCTGGCAATGTTCCAGATATTCGCCAGCGAGCCGATTTCTTTCATTAATATCCAAAGTGTATCTTTCAAAGTATGGTCTGAATTCTTCCATAATTTCTGATATCAGTTCCGGATCAGCGTCAACCGGAGTAATCGGCGCCACGTCAACTTTTTCGGTTGGGACAGATTCTGCAAATTCAACCGTACACATCCAATCCTGTCCAAATAAGAAGTTGTTATTTGTCAACACCAAGTAGTACCAATCATCATCCGAAATCGGTGTCTCCAACAATGATATATCATAGGCATCTGAAAGATCAATTACCATCGTACCGCTTGAGTTAGCAGGTATCTCGGTGTTGCTGAAAGACACCTTTCCCGAAAGCGGTTTAACTTCCTCGCTGGTAGACCAGCGCATTAGTTTAAGTTTCGATTGAAAATTAAGCTCTTTGTCAGACCTATTTTCTACTTGAACAGAAATTACACCATTTCCCTCATATGTGGCAGACAGAGAAAGTTCATCTCCGGATAGGGAGGAAAACAAACTGTTTGCAAAAACAGTCATAGAAAAGAAACAAAAAACTGCTGCAACTACTCCCCATTTCACCCATACCGGCTTTTTCTTCACCCGTATGTTGGGAGCTGCTTCCTGAATATACTTTGTGCTGATGTTACCAATCGCCTCGGAAATATCTTCACGTTTCATACTGTAAATCCCTCCCCCTTCAAATAATCCCGCAGTTTGTCCCTAATACGGGAAAGTCGCACTGACACGGTATTACTCTTCAGACCAAACTGTTTTGCAAGTTCCGAAATAGAATAGGCATACCAATATCGACGAACAAAGAGTATTCGACTCTCTGCATCCAGTGTATCAAGAAAATAGTCAATCTGCCGGGTAAGCTCCTTTGCGGAAATCTCCGCCTCTACACTTTCAGAGGAGGATACACATTCCCCCAGTTCGTCTAAAGCTGCATCGTAAAAGCTGTTGCGCTTGACAGATGTATTCGCATGATACTTTTTTATGGAGAGGTTACGGACAATTCGACAGATATAGGTAAGCAACGGGTTTGGATTTTGAGGCGGTATTGTATTCCATGCTCCTAAATAAGCGTCGTTAACACATTCCTCTGCATCGAGGATATTGTTCAAAATATTTTTTGCGACCTTGTTACAGACATTTCCGTACTTCGCCGCCAACTCCATGATTGCCCGTTCAGAGCGCATATAGAACAAATCAATAATTTCACTATCGTTCAAATCATCACTTCCTTTCTGCCTCACCTATATACTACGAATTAAGAGAAAGATATTACAAGAAAAACAATTTTTTTCAAATTTAACAGACAGTGTCTGGGATATTGAGTATTCCTTCCTGATGATCGAAAAAAGTCAGATTTCTACTTTTCTCTATGAAAGCTAAAAAGCAAAGATTCCATTGACAAGTCTGTTATTATACTCCAAGCGGTATTATTTTTATCAAATCATAGATAGAACTTTCAAAAATACCGCCTGATGGATAATAATTCCATTCAGGCGGTATTATAACGATAATTTTTCAAATGAAAGAAGATTTTTTACTGCCGCGATATAAAAGTAACTCTGTCCGGCAGTATTTTACTTAAACTCCACCACGACGCTGCCCATAGCACATTCCAGCTCCATATTTTTAGCGGCGTTGTTGTTGATCTGTTTCTCCTGTGCCAGGCCGTTGTAACTGTCATCACCGACTTTCAGTTCACCCATACCGCAGCTTAAGTCGTAGTTGAAATCTGTCTGCGCTCCTGCCAGTGTCAGTTTCAGTTCTCCCATGGAGCACTCTCCGTCCAATCGTTCGGTCACATCTCCGTTCAGACGAACGGATCCCATTCCTACGGAAACCTCTGCCACGCGACTGCTCAGTTCTTCTACTGTCATCTGACCGGCACCACAGTCTAACTCTGCCTGGTCAGCATCCAGTTTCTCAAACGTCATCTTGCCGGCACCCACATTGGCTTCCAGTGCCCCCGTCTGCAATTCCTCTACACTGAGGCTTCCGGCGCCCAGATCCAAAGAGGTATTTTCAAAATAATATCCCTCCGGCACATACAGGCAGATGGAACCGCCCAGATTACCCTCACTGTTGTTGCTTGCTTTTGAGGTTCCGCAGATCTCCATCGTACCGCCTTCCACATATCCCTGGAACTTCCGCATTCCGTCGGCTTCTACCCGGAAGCAGTTGTCCTCCGACACCCGAATCTTCATGACACAGCCACCGGCCTGCACCTGTAGATCCGTGATGCCCTGGCTGTCATCCCCCAGAACATACAGCTCTATCTTTCCCGACTTTACTTCATAATCTGAGTCATAATCCACATTGTCCTCCAGATCATAGTGCACATCTCCTATATTTTCCCGGATCTGCTCCGTCACACCGTCACTCCAGTCATCTACCTTTTCTTCGGAGATTCTTCCCAGGGTAACCGCTGACAGGATCTCCCCCGGTGAAAAATGCGTGGAGCCATTCCCCAGGCTTCCGCTCACTCCCAGGATCAATCCCAATAATATAAATAGCAACGCTGTGATGGCACAGCCCTTCATAAATTTTCTCATGCTTCTGCTTTACCTCTTTTCTGGAATAATCCTCCGATCCTACAACAGATCGCCGGTGTGGCGATTCCCGCCATGGCCACGGTCAGCATCAGGAACAGAAGTCCGACACCTCCGCAGATCAGTCCGGCACCGATCAGGCACATTCCCACAAAGGGATGCGTAAACATACTGATGATCCCTACTGCCACCAGTGCGATCAGAACCAGTATCAGTGCTGCTGCCGTTGCCCCGAAACCGATGATCAGTCCGAACCATGCGGCGATCAGCCCTGCTGCCACGCCGATACCGGCGGAAGCTGCTCCCAGGATCACCGGGGATGCCAAAATACATAAAATTACGATCAGTACGATCATACCGGTAGACATTCCTTCTTTTTTCTGTGGTGATACCACCGGTGCCTGTGCAGTTTGCAGCGTATCACTCTGACGGTTGTTACCATTTTCTGTCTGCGGATCTGCCGGATAAGTGATCACTGACCGGCTGTCGGCTCCTGCTCTCTGGTAGTTGTTCTCCCCGTAACCATTGCCGAAAATGTCCTTTTTGATATTCTCCGCCACCTTCACAGGATTCCCCAGTGCCTCAATAACATTCTGTTCATTCTCAGGTCCCGCATCGTTAAAATATTCATTATAATATTGTAACGCTTCTTCCCGCTCCGTAGCGGAAATATTTTGCAGCAGGCTCTCCAGCTGCCTCATATACTCCGTTCTGTTCATCCTACTTTTTCTCCCATCTGTGCATCTTTACGCCTCTGACCTGTTCACCGGTCTTCCCTCAAACAGTCCTGTGATCTTCCCGCTGTAGCTTCGCCACTCGCTTTCATATAAATGAAGCTGTGCCCAGCCCCTGCTGGTGACCTTGTAATAGCGTCTCGTCCTGCCGCTGCATTCCCTGTCATAGACCTCCAGACATTCGTCCTTCTGTAGTCTCCGAAGCACGGGATACAGGGTGGATTCCGACAGTTCGATCACCTGCCGGACCTCCTGGGTGATCTTGTATCCATAGGTTCCTTCCGGTTCCCGGGCGACCACCGCCAGCACGATAGCATCCAGCAGAGCTGCTCCCGTATTAAAAAGCATCCTATCGCTCCTCTCTGAAATTTGCGACTATCCGGCTTTCCTTACAATATTATATGCCGTATAGTATTGCTCTGTGGCTATACTATACGGCATATAATATCATGCGTCAATATAGAGAAACCGTAAGAAATTCTAAAGACTTTCCAAAGATTCCGTCGACTCCTCCAAAAACTCCTGACGGATACTGTTTTTATGGATCACAATGGCAGAGATCAGAAGTGCTCCCCAAAATACCTGCCGTGGTATTCTCTGTATCATCAGTAGAACCACTGCTCCCACGGCAAAAAAGATATAAGTGATACGGGTTCTTTTGGTGTGCGGTCTGATCAGAAGGGCAGACCCCGACAAATACAATATGATCAGCAGCATCAGCAGTTCCGGCTGTACCGGTGCCAGTCCGATCAACACGCCGAAGGATACCGCAATGGCTTTGCCTCCGTTCCCATGATAAAACAGGGAATAGGCATGCCCCAGTACCGGTGCCGCCATGATAAGCGGAAACCAGCTGTCTGTCACAAGCCCCATACCAACTGCCACGTATACCGGCAGTGCTCCCTTTAACAGATCTCCCAGCAGGCACAGGATCCCGACAGGCACTCCTGCATATTTCATGGCATTGGCAGTCCCCGGATTATGATCGTTGCTGACCTCAGTGACATCAATCCCCTTGATCCATTTCGGCAATACCCTGCCGAACAATATACTTCCGCATAACAATCCGAATACTGTCACTCCCAGTTCCCGTATGACCATCTGGCACTCCTATCTCTCTTTTGCTTCCGCACTTATTCTTCCTGTTTTTCCGCTGCTTCCTTTTGTCCGCAGATGAATTCACAGACTGCATCTGCTGCGTAAGGCTTTCCGTATTTTTCCTGACACTTCCGCATTTCGGCCTGTGCCTCCGGATCCCGCAGAAGCTTTAGTCCATTTTGTATCACGGCATCTTCCGTATCTCCTGATACAGACATCCCATGTTGTGTGAAAAAGGCAACATTGCGATCCTCACATCCGGGGATCGGCTTAGTGTGTACCAATGCAGCTTTCGCCGCCACCGCTTCCGTGGAGGTCAGTCCTCCCGGTTTGGTAAACAGAATATCCGCCGCTGCCATGTAGAGATGCGCTTCCGTGGTAAAATCCAGCACATGCACCCGCTCTGTATCGGCATATCTATCCCGGAGTGTCTTCTTCAGCTCTTCATTGGTTCCCCCCAGGATATACAGATGGGTATCCTCTCCGGTCTGCTCCACCAGCTTCGCCGTCATGCTTTCCACACGGCCATACCCCATGCTGCCCGTCATCATAAGGATACAGGATTTATCTGCCGGAATCCCCAGCTGCCTTCGCGCTTCTCTTTTTTCCGGAAGCTTCAGGAACCTCTCCGATACCGGAATTCCCGTGGGAACCAGCTTCTCCGCAGGGATGCCGCGTTTGATGAACTCCGTCGTCAGTTCCTCATGCGGGATAAAATAGTAATCCACCTTTGTCTCCTCGGTAAAAGGAATACAGGTATAATCCGTGGCAATAAAATAAGTCTGTACGTCCAACTTATGCTGTCGCAACAGCCAGGTCATTGCCTCAGCCGGGAACAGATGTGGCATTACCACCGTATCATATCCGTTCTCTGTGATATAGCTGCACAGCTTATCCGCATACAAAGCATTGGCAAAATACACCGGTGACTTTAATCTGGCAGACGAAATGGCTCTGCCTACCCGGTACGCTCCGGCGAACACCTTTTTCGCCCGGACCGTGCTCCAGATGTAGATCCGGCGTCCGTAAGCGCTGGCCTTGTCCGAAGCAAAATTAAGTACATCCGCCAGTTCACAGGGAATTCCCCGTTTTTCAAACTGTTCTTTCACCGCTTTTGCAGCGGAATTATGTCCCTCACCGGTTCCGGTGGATAAGATCAGTACCTTCATAAATAAATTCTCCGTTAGTTTTCCATCAGCCAGAAATATGCACTGTATGCAGGCAGAAGACTGCCGCCGCCAAAGTCATGTTTCTCTCCGGTGATCAGATCTACCGCCGTGCCGCAGCCGGCATCAAAATGTGCCATGAAGTCCTCTCCGTCTGCATTGATAGCCACCAGTACTCTCTCATGCTCCGACTTTCTCTCGAAAATACACTGCTTATTGGTCAACAGCACCGAACGAAAGGCTCCGTAATTCAGTGCCTCGGAATGCTTCTTGGCCTCTGCCAGTCTGCTGATCCAGTCGCACAGACCGTTCCACTCCGGCTTGTCAAAGCAGGGACGCAGTGCGGGGTCGCCATCTTCTTTTCTGGCTTTGAATCCCCATTCGCTTCCATAGTAGACACAGGGGATCCCCGGCATGCCGAATGCCATGGCATAGATCAGGGGCAGGTGATTTTCATTATTCAAAATACTTGCCACGCGGGTCACATCGTGGTTATCCACGAAGGACAACAGGTGTTTTCCCTTATACAGTGTCCAGTTCTCCGGTCCGAACTGGCGCAGCAGGGAATGCACGATCTCGAACATATTCATGCTGTTGAAGCTGCTGTAAAGTCCCTTATAGCACTCGTAGTTCGTCGCGGAATGTAACATCTGATCATTCATCAGGCGGTTATAATCTCCGTGAAGCATCTCCCCTAATAAGAAGAAATCCTGCTTGTAGGCACCGGTCACTTCCCGCAGTCTTCTGACAAAGTTCTCATCCAGGCTGTACGCCACATCCAGGCGCAGACCGTCAATACCGAATTCATCGATCCAACCCTTCACGCTGTCTAACAGGTAATTCACTACCTCCGGGTTCTGCAGGTTCAGCTTCACCAGATCAAAGCAGCCTTCCCAGCCCTCATACCACAGTCCGTCGTTATAGTTGGAATTGCCGCCGAAATCGATACGGTAGAACCAGTTCACATAGGGAGAGTTCTCCCGGTTTTTAATCACATCCTGAAACTGTGCAAAGCCTCTGCCCACATGATTAAACACACCGTCTAACACAACCCGGATTCCTGCCGCATGCAGTGCATCGCAGACTTCCTTAAAATCCTCATTGGTTCCCAGCCTTACATCGATCTTCCGATAATCCCTGGTATTGTAACCATGGGTATCCGATTCAAATACAGGAGAGAAATAAACGGCATTCACTCCCAGCTTCTGCATATGGGGGATCCACTCCTCCACACGTTTGATCTCATGTCTCTGTATTCCATCATTTTCAAAAGGAACTCCACAGAATCCCATAGGATAGATCTGATAAAAAACACTTTCATAAGCCCACATATTAGTCCCCATTCCTTTCTGCCTTAATTTCATGCTGTCTTAATTTCATACTTTGTACTTATAGATACTTTTTCATTGACTGGTTCAGTACTGCTTGTGTTTATTTGTCCACATCAATTCTTTTGCTATTATACACCATTTTTGATCCATCTGTCGCTTTTTTTGTGAAAAAGCTCAAATAATCCACAAAATCCACCGAGTTATCCACATATACACACGTGTCATATGTGGTTATGTGGATTGTCATGTTGTATATCAACTCTGTTATCATATCGAATGTCATCGTTGCTGCCACAACCAGGCGTCCCAAAATCGCTCCACCTTTTTAGCCACCGTATCCACTGTCACAGGCACTACCTGTTCCCACTCCCTGGGGAACATTCTACGATAAGAATACTGCCTGAAACGCTCATCCAGCAGGACGATAATTCCCACATCTTCAGAGGTCCTTATCACCCGGCCCGCTGCCTGCAGTACTTTATTCATTCCGGGATAACGGTAGGAATAGTCAAAGCCATTTTCCCCATTGTCATCAAAATAGTCCTTGAGGATTTCCCGTTCACAGCCTACCTGTGGCAGTCCGGTTCCTACTACGATCACACCGATGAGGCTGTCCTTTTTCAGGTCGATCCCCTCTCCGAAGATACCTCCCAGCACGCAGAACCCGATCAGCGTCTGTTCCTCTTCCTCCTCGATCTCCATGCCGATAAGACTCTGCAGGTCGCAGTCTTCATTGCCCCGGAAGCGGTTCAGAAAGTATTCTCTCTCCTCTTCGTTCATGGATTCCTGCTGTACCAGGCATTCCTCTTCTTCTGTCATAAAATATTGCCCGTAGATCTCATAGATCTGATCCATGAAGGAATAGGACGGGAAAAATACCATGTAATTGCCGTGCCGGTTCTTCACGACTTCATGAATATAGCGGGCAATATTGTAGTACTCCTCTCTAGATCTGCGGGTGAACTTGCTGGTCACATCCCCGGCGATCAATATGGTGCGCTTCTCGGGATCGAACACCGAGTGAGCGTATACTTCATAGTCTTCCTTCTCTCCCCCCAACAGATTCTTGTAATACTGGATCGGCAGAAACGTGGCGGAAAACAGGATCGTACTGCGTCCCCTGAGCATGCATTCCTTCAGATTTTCTCTGGGATTGACGCAGAACAGCTTCAGTTCAAAGCTGCCGTCCTCACATGTTCTCGTATATTTGACGTAGTTCTCATCGATCCTCTCGTAAATATCCAGAAAATGACTGAGCTTGAAGTAGAAGTCCAGCAGATTCTCCCTCACTTCCAGACTGACCTTCTCCTGCTCCTCCAGATAATCGCTGATGATGCCGTGAAGTCTGGTCAGAGGCTGCACCAGCATGTCAATATCCTCCACCAGCCGGTATCCGTCGCAGTCCCGTTTCATGGACAACAGCTGCGCATTGCACTTTTCCAGCAGCTGGCATATCCTCTCCGCATAGCCTTCCCGCACAAAGGTACTCTTTCCGTCAGACTTTTTTCCCTTATGTCCTTTGATATAGATAGAGTCCGTACCGTCCATTTCCACGAAGGTATGCTCTTGTGGCAGTTGTTTTGACATGTCTGTCATTTCTAATGTCATTTGTCCGGAAATCTCGTCTTTATCGCGCTTTTTGAGCGCTACCTCCTCCATTTCCGACATGATTGTCTGTTTTATCTCCCGCTTCAGTTCCAGCAGGTCTTCCTTCCGCAGAGGCGCGCTGTACATCTCTCTGCCGCGCTCTAAGAGGTTATGTGCCTCATCGATCAGAAATACATAGTCCCCCTGGCTGCCATCTCCGAAAAACCGCTTTAGATAAACATGGGGATCAAATAGGTAATTATAGTCTCCGATGATGCCATCCGCGAACAGACTTACGTCCAGTCCGAATTCAAAGGGACACACCTGATATTTCAGGGCATATTCTTCTATATTATTTCTCGTAAAGCTCTCTTCGTGGGTCAACAGATCATAGATGGCATCATTGATCCGGTCAAAATGTCCCTTGGCATAGGGGCACTGCTCCGGATTACATTCGGTATGTTCCTGAAAACAGATCTTCTCCTTCGCTGTCAGAATAATACTTTTGAATCGCAGTCCCTTCTCCCGCAACAGAGAAAAGGTATCCTCCGCCACTGTCCGGGTGATAGTCTTCGCCGTAAGGTAGAACAGCCTGTCCCCCATATCTTTCCCCATGGCTTTTACCGTGGGAAAGATGGTGGAGATGGTCTTGCCTACTCCCGTGGGAGCTTCAATGAATAATTTTCTCTTATGGTAGATGGTCTGATATACATAACTGACCAGTTCTTTCTGTCCATCCCGGTAGTCAAAAGGAAATTGCAGTTCGGCAATGGACTGTTGTCTAAGTTCCCTCCACTGCCAGGTATAATCCGCCCATTTACGGTAATCACGGATCAACTGCTGAAACCATGCCTCCAGCTTCGCAAATTCATAATCCTCATAAAAATAGCGGATATCTTCTGTCTCTATATTACAATAAGTCAGCCGTACGCGGATATAAGGCAGTTCCTTCTGCAGACTATACATATAGGCATAGCATTTTGCCTGGGCAATGTGCAGGGGTAACGGTGCCTTCAGCTTCGCCAGATCTCTGTAAGTTCCCTTGATCTCGTCGATGGTGGTCTCTCCGTTCTGTTCAATGATACCATCCGCCCGTCCCTCCACGATGATGACATAGTTCTCCGTGGGATGGGTGTATTTCAGCGCCACTTCCGCCTGATACTCCGCTCCCATGCGGCGTTGGATCATACGGTGGATCCGGCTGCCCTCCTGCATTGCATTCTCAGGGGAACCCTGTCTCCTGTCATCGATGTCGCCACTGCGCAGAATGAATTCCACAAGATTCCTCACCGATGTTCTGACTTCTCCTGCCATGCGGCTTCACCTCCCTTGACAAATTCCTATCATAACCGCATACCTGCGGCTTGTCCCATGCGTCACACTCTCACAAGCCCGGTATACGAAAACTCCCCAGGTAAATAGTACTCTATCTTACCTGGGGAGTCAAATCACATTCTGTTATCACAAGATGTTTTAGCACGCAATCGCATACTGTCTCAACAGCTCTTCAAATTCATCATTGTAGCCGTCATAAGATACAGACAGTGGCTTTGTGAAATCCAATCCATACACTCCAAGGAATGACTTGGCATCGACTACGTATCTGTTATAGCATATATCAATATCAAAATCACACTTTGAAGCTACATCAACAAAATGCTTCACGTCTTCAGGTGTCAAACGGATCGTCTTTGACATTTCTTGTTCCTTCCTTTCAATAGTAAGTTCGATCGTAAGTTAAAAAATACACCGGGTACTTTCCCCTCATATCTGAAATCATTACTATTATAGCCAACCATCCCCAAATGTAAAGCGGTTTTTTTCTTCCAAAAAACGCTCATTTTAGGCATTTTTACCACTCTTTTATCATTTTGACAACAGTTGGTCTCCATCCGGAAAACCTTTTCGGCGATTTGTATATTTGTTACTTTATCACGATAAAATCCAAATCTCAATTTGGCGAAATCTATCGAAATTCCACCATATATTCTTGGAACCTGAGGGGGAGCATATTTCGTTGTAATTCTCTGTTTTCCCGCTCTTTTATAGCTATTGTATGACAGAAGGAGCGGAAAAGTTCCCGATAATGCAGCTCCGCCGTGGACAGTTTCTCTGTCTTAGACTGTACTCTCTCCCAGGCATCCTTCCCCTGCAGCGTATACCACGGTCTCCCGGCCGGATGTACCCCGAACAGGTATCGACCCGCATCGAACAGCAGAAAATCTTCCATAGGAAAACGGTCGGCGAAATGTACCATTAAAAACGTCAGGATATTGTTCTTCGGTGCGATCTTCGAGTAGAGGATCGTATTCTCCAGTTCCTCAAACCGGACGAATCCCTTCAGATGATGATATTCATTCCCGGCTGCCCTTGCCAGGCCGAAGGTCTGGTTCACATAAGTGTCTGCAAGGGCATCCATAAGATGCCCCGCCGCGCACTTTTCAGCCAGTCCCTTCGCAATGGTCCGGTATACCGCCTGTGCCTTCTCCGGCTTCGGCGATGCCAGCGCCAGACACAAGGTCTCATAATCCGATTCCCCGAATCTGCGCTTTAACGTACGTATCACCTTGATCGTCTTCTCCGGATCCGGCACCACCTCCACCGACTCCGAGAACAGCAGGTTCTCCTCGATGGTGGTGACCATAGTATCCCGGACAGGAGAATGATCCTCGTAGGTATTGTAAATGGCAGTGAATATCCCTTCTAAGGAATCCTCGCAATGATATATCTTCATATAATAAGCTTTTCCTCCTGCCGTACCCCGTTCGGGAACATTCCGTCATCAAATAAAGTCATCTGCCGGTAACTCATACCGTCGCTTCCGAACCGGATCCGGTCCTTCGGATCCGTCAGATTCCGCACGATATAATCCTCCTCTAGCTTCGTGGGATACATCATCCTGCCGCTGCAGGTAATAAAATACACTGCCCGCTTTAATACCACTCCTAATTTCTTCAGATCCTGAAAGGTCAGCTTTGTACTCCTCCTGGCAGCAAGGATCCGCCTGGCGCTCTTCACACCGATCCCCGGCACCCGCAGCAAGTCCCCGTAGGGAGATCTGTTAATCTCCACCGGGAAGCATTCCAGATGCCGCACTGCCCAGTCCTCCTTGGGATCTAACATGACATTAAAATACGGTCTTCTCTCATCCAACAGTTCCTCTGCCCGAAATCCATAGAACCGAAGCAGCCAGTCCGCCTGGTACAGACGGTGTTCCCTCAGAAGCGGCGGTCCTCCCGGAAGCGCCGGCAGGCTTTTGTCCTCGTTGACTTTTACAAACGCGGAATAGAAGACTCTCTTTAACTCAAACTTCTGATACAGACTCTCCGCTACATTTAAAATCTGATAATCCGTCTCCGGCGTCGCACCAATGATCATCTGTGTAGACTGCCCGCCGGATACAAAGTGGGGACTCTTACGGTACAGGATCAGTTCCTCCTTATTCGCATGAATGCCGTTCTGAATCTGCCGCATGGGGGTCAGAATATTCTTCCGGTGCTTATTCGGTGCCAGTGTCCGAAGCCCCTCCGCTGTAGGGAGCTCCAAATTCACGCTCATACGGTCTGCCAGATATCCCATCCGCTGCACCAGCTCCGGATCTGCCCCGGGAATCGCCTTCACATGGACATAGCCGTTAAAGTGGTAGTGATTCCGCAGCAGCCAAATAGTCCGGTATAATAATTCCATGGTAAACGTGGGGGCCTGTACAATGCCGGAGCTTAAGAACAGTCCCTCGATATAATTCCGTCGGTAGAACTCCATGGTCAGCGTGCAGATCTCCTCCGGTGTGAAAGTGGCTCTGGGGACATCGTTGGACTTCCGGTTCAGGCAATATTTGCAATCGAAGATACATTCATTGGTCATCAATATCTTAAGTAAAGAAATGCATCTGCCGTCGGAAGAAAAACTGTGACAGATCCCTGCCTTCGCACAGTTCCCCATGTGCTTCCCGTCTCCCTTACGTTCCACACCGCTGGACGTGCAGGCTACATCAAAACGAGCGGCATCCGTCAGGATCTCCAGCTTCTGCATGATGGATAATTCTCCATTTTGTATAAGATATTCCAAGTTATCACCGCCTTTTACCGAAAATACCCAAAATCAGAACGTCTGTTCTGTTATGTATCTAAATTAGCACATATGTTCGATTTTTGCAAGTGGTTATTTTTTCCGAAAAAAAGCTTGCAAAATCACGCATTTCGCAGTTAAATAATATAGGAGTATTTTGTATCACAAGCCGCCAGGCGGCAGAATGAGAGGTCAGTATGTCAGATATTGTCATACCTAAAAATTATAAGTCTCAGCTGAACCTGTACGAAACACAGGTTGCCATCAAGACAGTGAAGGACTTTTTCCAGGGATTGTTAGCAGAGCGCCTGCACCTGTTGCGCGTATCTGCTCCTTTATTTGTGGATCCCACATCCGGACTGAACGATAACTTAAACGGTGTGGAGCGTCCTGTAAATTTCCATATTGCTGCACAGGGAGACCGTGAAGCAGAGATCGTACAGTCTCTGGCAAAATGGAAGCGCTATGCCCTGCAGAAGTATGGTTTTAAGCCCGGTGAGGGTCTCTACACCGACATGAGTGCCATCCGCCAGGATGAAGAAACCGACAACATCCACTCCATCTATGTAGACCAGTGGGACTGGGAGAAGATCATCACCAAGGATGAGCGGAATCTGGAGACTCTGAAAGAGACTGTCCGCACCGTATACAAGGTTCTGCGCAAGACTGAGAAGTATATGTCCATCCATTATGACTACATTGAGGAGATCCTTCCTCATGACATCTTCTTCGTGACTACCAGTGAGCTGGAGGAAATGTTCCCTGATTATTCTCCGAAGGAACGCGAATACTACATTGCCAAGGCTAAGGGGGCTGTCTGCATCATGCAGATCGGTGAGACCTTAGAGAATGGTAAGCCTCATGACGGTCGTGCCCCGGACTACGATGACTGGTCTCTGAATGCGGATATCGTGGTATATTATCCGGTTCTGGATATCGCTCTGGAGCTGTCCAGTATGGGTATCCGTGTAGACAAAAAGGCTCTGTTAGATCAGTTACAGAAGGCTGGCTGCCCCGAGCGTGCCGAGCTTCCTTATCACAAGGCAGTCATTAACGGTGAGCTTCCTCTTACTATCGGCGGTGGTATCGGTCAGTCCCGTATCTGTATGTTCTTCTTAAGAAAAGCTCATATCGGCGAAGTACAGTGTTCTCTGTGGTCCGATGAGGTTATGGAGACTGCAGAAAAGAACGGCTTACAGTTGTTATAAGATCGTTTTATTTCCAAAGCAAACTCCCCGAAAGAGAAAGTCTTTCGGGGAGTTATTTTATATATTTTCTATTCATAGATCACAAATTTCTCATTTTCAAAAGTCTTCTCATACCCATAATCTTCCATGAACTTTCCGATCAGCATAAGCTTGGGATTATCCACGATATATTCCCACTCTTTTTCCGTAGGCTGCATGGCCTTAAGTGCTGCTTCTCCTTTTTCCAGATACACGGCATATTTTTTCTCCAACAGTACCACCGGACGGTAAGTCGCATCCGTATCCATCCGCTCCTGCATCTTAAGCATATCCTCTTCCATCTGTGCGATCTGATAGGAATCCAGATCCGGCCAGGGATTGAATGCCGCAGGCATCTGCAGATAATAGGACAATGCCGGGATCTGACCGTAGAGCAGCACATCCTTTCCCGCAAGTCCCCCGGTATTCACATACTCGGAGATCTCCTGCATCCATCCGGCACGTTCCTCACTCATCCATACATTCTGCAAAGTCTCGTTATTGGTCACCTGCGCACTGAGCTCCTGCACACCGGTACCCTCCACGAATACAAAACTTCTGCCAAACAGTCCCACCTGGATGAAAAATAACAGAAAGAACCCACCAAAGATACATTTTGCGGGAACAGCGGATATAGTGACCCGCTTCCACCGGAAGCTGCCGGCATATTTGCAGAACCGATAAAACTGCCAATACATATAAGGCAATGCCAGAAACAGATTATTCATGCTGGGGTAAAGCTTGTTATTACTGCCAAGGGATGTGATCCATATCACAAGGAAGATCAGACCGCTGACCAGTTTTTCCTCCCTCGGTGCAGAAGGCGTAAATATCCGCCACAGCGTCACCAAAAGCGTCAGTGTTAAAAAGGTCACTCCCGGCCAGATAATAGCGCCGTAATGTGTGTATTCCGTAGCACAGAACCCCTGCCGGTACAGCCAGAATACCATGATCACAGTAAGCAGCGCACTTACGGTCCATTCCAGGATCCGCAGCACCTTTTTTATCGTGTCCTTCCCTGCATAAGAATCTCTTACACAAGCAGCGGCGAATTCCAATAATCCCACCGCTATCATTCCCACGATCAGGAATACGCACATCCTAAGCTCCCAGTACAGATTCTGGAGATACCAGTCGAACATTCCCAGGATCATGGATGCGGCAGTATAATCCGTAGCTACCTCCGTCATGGAGAACAGCCTCTGAATGCCTCTTACATACGCATCCATGCCATAGCGGATCTGAATGTAACCGAATAATACCAGCAATGCAGTAAGATACCCCGCCAGGCACATCCCGGTATCCTGTAACAGCTTCTTACGAAGCCTCCTGCCTGCTTCCTTTTTTCGTGCTTTCTTATCTTCCATTTCAGCATTTCCCGCAACGCCACCACAATCCTGCGCAATGCCTTTGCGCTCTTCCAGCCAGCAGATGATCCCGTATGCCCACACACCCACGATCATCGCGGCTTCCGGCAGATTGGAAAATCTTGCCAGCACATTACAGCCCAGTGCCACCCCTGCGGCAAACAGTAAACCTCCTTTCCCCCGGGACAGCCCAAGATACAGACAGATCACGGAGACCAGGAAGAATACATACGTCACATAATTATAAAAAGATCCCGTAGGGCACCAGCAAAAGCTTACTGCTGTAAATTCGCCCAAAAAGGCAAGCCCGGCAGGTATCTTCAGCACTTTTGTACAAAAATAATAGCCCAGAACCGCCAGCAGGCTGATACTTAAGCCCGTATAAAAATTCATGCCGACCAGCGTTTTCGCTCCGGGCAGCAGACTAAGGAAATGTCCGATGGCAGTGGTCAGATAAGTAGAAAACAGCCACATGGGATCCATATGCCTGGTTCCCATATATTCAAAATTCGCATAGCCGTAGCCGGTATCCCACAGATCCAGCCCCCAGGCTATATGCCGCAGGGGATACAGTACCAGAACAGCCACGAATAAGAACTCCCAGAGGCGTCTATGGCTCTGACCGCCGGTTCCCGCTATTTTATTTTTAACGTTATCTGTCACGGTGTTACCTCTCTTTTGAACATAGTATCTACGGTCTGTATTTTTTCCGTAAGAACACGATAAGGACGAATGTGCAGGAATATCTTATGCAATCCGCCACAGATATTTTTGCGGATAACATCTATCAAAATTCCCAGTACAAATACCACGATCACTGCGATGACAGTCCATAAAAGCAACGATACGGCACCGCCTATGCGATTCGCTCCGAGCCATTTCTGCCATGCATAGCGCACCCCCAGGTTCTCATGCAGCAGATACACCCCTAACGTATAGGGTGCGATCTTCACCGCCACGCTGCCAATCTTCCCCCGGATGTCACTGTCCAGGAACAGGCAAAACAGCCCGACAGAAGCTAAGAACGGGAAAATATGGTTATATTCATACGGAAGCTTCAAAATCAGTTCCAGGCTGCCTGTCCGCAGATAAAATAAATGCAGCAGCATTGCCTCTCCAAAAGTTCCGAGGACGCCGATCAGATACAGCAACAACGCCCGGGATTTTTTCTGTAAAAAGGGAATTCCGAATCTGCGAAGATATGCGGCTGCACAAAAAACACACAGATACCAGATGCAGTCATAGCCCTTGCTATCCTCCTCCAACCGGAAGGGCAGAATGGATTTAACCAGACAAAATGCAGCAACTAGCAGCACCAGTGCCACCTGAAACTGCTGCTTCGTCATCCGTCTGAGCCCGATTCCCACGAAAGGTAACAGAATATATAAAAATACATACGCCGTCAGGAACCAATAATGCCCCATGGTCACCGGGAACAGTAATGTCAGATAATAATGCGTACTCACTTCCGCCGCAGGAACGACCCCTGTCACCGCCGCCAGCACACCGATGCCCACAGAATACAGCCACAGCTGCAGCCACAGCGTAAGCAGCCTGCTCAGTTTAAAAGAGCTTTCGCATAAAAAGTATCCGCTGATCATCATATACACATTCACGGCTACAATGCAGATTGCTTCTAACAGCCAGGCCGCCATATCCTGCACTGATAAAGGCGCTGTCAGATCCGGCAACAGTCCTCCCTTGCCCAGATAATGCAACACCACGACCATCATCATTGCCACACAGCGCAGTACTTCCAGATTTGCCATACGTTCTTTTTTCTGCATATCGATTCCTGTTTCCTTCCCGCCATTGCTTCCTTCATCTGGTATCATTATATCCCAAACTTTGATACCTACGGATTGCTTCGTGCTACGCACTCCCACAATCCTACCCAATATTCGCATATCGTGGGATTATCAT
>OHHP01000519.1_pt1 | contig 22312 bp, 14 predicted proteins | sample 1568121 | NCBI WGS metagenome assembly OHHP01 (sample SAMEA3879500, study PRJEB24766) | human gut metagenome | biome: human-associated habitat; feature: feces | place: USA | collected 1985/1987
GCTGCTATGTTTATTTGGGCAGCTCCCTCAGTTCCGCGTTTAGTCGTTACCAAAATGACACCATTTGCACCTTTCACACCATAAACAGCAGTTGCAGAAGCATCCTTCAAGACAGAAATAGATTGTACAGAAGCAATATCCACACTGCTCATCGGACGTTCTATGCCATCCACCAGTACCAACGGGTCACTATTATTCCATGAACTAGTCCCACGTATTGTGATTTTCGGTTCTTCTTCACCTGGCATACCGGAACTTTGAGTCGTTATAACCCCCGGTAGGTTACCGGTTAACGCCGCACCAATATCAGAAATACCAGCCGCCCGTTCCAATACTTTTCCAGTGGTCTGCGTGATAGCACCTACCACACTCGCTTTCTTCTGTTGTCCGTAACCTACAACTACTACTTCTTCCAGTTGTTTAGTATCATCTTCCAACACCACTTTAAAAAGACCTTTGGAAACCACTTTTACCTCCTGTGGTTTCATTCCTACATACGAAACAATAAGGGTAGACTTCTCATTGGGTACGGTCAATACAAAATTTCCATCTATATCTGAAATCGTACCTATTGAATTATTACCCTTTAAAACTACTGAGGCTCCAATGATTGTCTCACCATTACTGTCAAGAACCGTTCCCCTCACCGTTATCCCTTTCTGTGCTGATGCTGTTACAAAACTAAACAACATAAGGAGAAACAAGTAAGGAATCTTTTGAATTTTCTTCGTTACATTTTTCATTACCATTAGTTTAAGATGTTAATTAACTACATTGTTTTCTAATCATCATTCTTTTTTTAAGTGCGTTAGCCATCATTATAAATATCACCCATAATTACTAGCATTATATTTATATAAAAAAAATAATTATTTGCAAGTAGCGTATAATCCAATTGTAGTACCGGTAAATCCACCAGCCGTTGTAGTAGAGAGATAACTAGGGGCTACATCTTTACAAAGCAGTTTCCAGCTTTTTTCACCATCAATAGAATAATAGAAATCGTAACCAATTCCTTGAGATACTAATTTCAAATATACTTCATTTGTATCTGCGTCTATTTCATCTGAAGCCAATGTCTGTTCCTTTTCACCGATTTGTTTCAGAGAAATATTTTTATTCTCACCCACTTTATTCAAGCAGAAGAAATATTGATGTGTCTCATCTTTAAACAACAGCATTCCGGCTGTTTCCTTATCGTTAGAAGGATTGAACAACATACGTGTAGCACATTCAAATTTATGATGTTGTAACCGACGACAAACAAATGCCGGAGTTTTCTTTTCCGTAGCGCTAATATCTGCACACTTCAAGGTCAGGTATCCGGGTGTTTCCGACAAAGAATATAGATCGGATGCAGAAGTTCTTAAAGTCATCCATGGCATATCAAGTACAGGAGAATCAAAGTTCTCTACTAACTCGAAATTACCATAAGTAACTGTCGTATCGCGTTTCACACCTTCACGTTTTACAATCATAGGTACTAAATCATCGCCTTGTGTCATGTACGGGAATCCATCTTCACTCCATTTCACCGGCATCATAAATGTTTCACGTCCCAAATTCTCAAACTGATTATTAATAGGGCGACAAGCCAGAAAAACAGCCCACCAATCTCCCTCTTTTGTTTGAATCAAGTCTGCATGACCAGCACAGGTTACCGAATTAGGACGGTCAGAATTCAAATGTCTTTGCGTCAGAATCGGATTGTTTTTCCATGGAAGAAATTTACCCATCGGAGAATCACCACGGAAAATCACTTCCGAATGCCAGTTTCCCGTTCCACCTTCGGCGGACATCAAGAAATACTTTCCATTTATTTTATATAAATGAGGACCTTCTATCCAAATTGGTTTGTCTGCCGGTTGAGCTCCTTTGTTTACAAGAATTTTACGGGGACCGACCGTCTTATCTGTTTTCACATCAAACTCTTGTATACGTATAGTACGGTGTCCGCTATATTCAGGCTTATTATCCGGAGCCTCATCATTATTAACAATATATGCCTTACCATCTTCATCAAAAAAGAAAGAAGGATCAATACCTCCGACCTCCGGCAACATGACGGGTTCCGACCATTCACCAAACGGGTCTTGCGTCTTAACAAAGAAATTTCCGGCTCCTACATTGGTTGTTACCATATAATATGTCTTGTTATACGAATTATAAGAAATAGCCGGAGCAAAAATACCGCCACTCACTTTCTGTCCTTCCATATTCACTAATTGCGAAGCACGGTTCAACACATGCCCTATCTGTTTCCAATTCACCAAGTCTTTGCTGTGAAAAATAGGAACACCGGGGAAATAAGTGAATGTAGATGTTACCAGGAAATAATCACCTTCTCCATTTGTGCAAACACTAGGATCAGAATACCATCCCGGCAAAATAGGATTATAGAAATAGTCTTCATCTGACAGAGGATTGGAAATATAAAAATCATCATTTCCTTTATAAGAAAAATAATCAAAGAGAGCCACAGATTTTCCAATAGCCGGTAATTGTTGTTCTTTCTTTGAGTTACATGACATCATTGTTATCCCCAACATAAATATGGAGAGCCGGACGATTGACATTAATTGTATTACCTGTGTATTCTTCATAATACCTCTTATTTTCTTTATAATCAAATATGAATTACTGATCTTTTTCTGCAAAGATATGCCAGCTTATAAAACTACAAACATAATTATGTTACGGGCTTCTTTTCCTAAATAACATCTTCATTTTCAATGTTACATCTATCTTTCCCCTTGTAGCACGCCCTAATAATTACACTGATTATAAGCACATTACAATCTTATTTTTTTTTGAATAAAAGCTATTCAAATTCCCAATAATCCAGATTGAAAAGTTTGTTTCCTTTCTCTCCTTTAAAGCAGAAATAAAGATCATGTACACCCTTTGCATTCTTTATCCGGCATGACATCTGTTTATATATATCCAGTCCTCCTGTCGGTGATATACTGACACTGCCTATTACCGGACCTTCAGTGCTGTCCAGACGAATTTCTATCATTCCGCCTTTTTCAACACAAGCTGCGCTTACACTGAATTTCTTTGCTCCCTTCTTGCCAAAGTCGACACCACGCACACACAGATATTCATTATCATCAATATCGGTTATATACAAACCACCATTCTTATGATTTTCAGCTTTAAGACCATATCCCCAAGCCATCGTTTCAGCTTCCACTCTACGGTAAGGATTAAAGTTTTCAATCTGTTCCAGTTTCGTCTCCTGCCAATAAGGAACTTCCTTAATAGTTCCATCCGGATTATAATGCATTTTTGCAACAGAGACCGAACGGCGTTCCTTATGATCCAAAGTCTCCAAATGAAGCAAATCATAATTTAGGCCAAATACATAAGAACTACCTTTATAATCGATAATTCCAGGATGATTTCCTCTACTTCGCTCTGTTGGACGCATAATATATCCTTTTGTACTCCATGGTCCGGTAGCTTTGTCGCTCATGGCATAGCCAATCCCTTCCGGGCAACAAGTTGAAGCGAAAGCCATGTAATAATGCCCGTTCCGTTTATACACCCACGGACCTTCCTGGTAATGTTCCGGTTTATTTTCCACTTGTACAATTTCCCCCGAATATGAAATCATATCCTCATTCAGTTTCACATAATAAACATTCGGATTGCCCCAATACATATACGCTTGTCCGTCATCATCAATAAATACGGTCGGGTCAATGTCGTACCAATGCTCCTTTTGCCAAACCAGCGGTTTGTTCAAAGGGTCTTTAAAAGGGCCGTAAGGAGAGTCGGAGACCAATACGCCAATACCATTACCATGAATCGGGCAATACATATAAAATTTGCCATTACGTTCGATGACTTGTTCTGCCCAGGCACCGTTATCACGTTTCACCCAATCAAAACTCTTCAGAGAAGCGACCGCTCCATGATCGGTCCAATTGACCATATCGGTGGAAGTATAAAGTAACCAGTCCAACATTTTGAATCCTTCGGCATCATCCTCATCATGAGTTGTATAAAGGAAAACGGTATCATTATATACCATCGGAGTCGGATCAGCGGTATATTTTGTCTGGATAATAGGATTTTGTGCCACCCCCGAAGTAGCAGCAGTCATTGCCAACAAAAACGACACGCCTAAAAATTTTAAGTTTCTCATATTCTTTTATTTTAAATGGTTATCTGGTTATTAATACTCCACCATTACAAGGAATAGCCAACTGTAATTCTTGTTTCTTCCCTATTTCTATTTGTTTCACATCGCCCTGCAATGCCTTATCATCACTAAATAGTCTCACCTTTTCTCCATTGGAGAACATCGGCAAATTAACTTTAAGTTTCAGTGTTTCCTTCTGCGCATTTACTCCGGCAATATACCATTTATCTCCATGACGACGGGCAAGAATAACGTATTTGCCAGGATAACCGTCAATGAAACGTACCTCATCCCAAGTCGTTGGAACCTCTTTCATAAAATCAATTGCCCACGATGGAGCATCGGTCAGGTTATTCGGTGCCAGAGCAAAATGCTGTACCGGACTTTGAAATAGAACCGCCGTAGCCAGTGCGTAGACATCTGATGTCACCCGCCGGCTTCCCCGTGGAGCATTATCCGCATTATAATATTTGTTCAATGCACTACCTCCAAAATCCATGCTACCCACAGTATTACGAATAAACGGGTGCAAAGTAGCATTAAAGGCCTCATGATCACAGCTGCCTTGAGAGAAATGAAGATTTTCACTAGCCAATACAGCCTCACTCGATGCGAAGTTAGGATACATACGTTCCCAGCCACGAGGCAAAGTACATCCATGGAAAATAACTAAAAGACCGTACTCGTTTGCATCCGACAAGATATCCTCATACAACTGCATAGTCATTTGCTTGTCACCTCCGAAAAAGTCAACTTTTATTCCACGGATACCAATGCTTTGCATCCATTTCATCTCCTTACGTCTGGCTATCGCATTATCCATAATACCTCTCGGAGTTTGCGGAGCATCATTCCAATACCCATTCGAATTATACCACAAATAAAGAGCTACCCCTTTGTCCTTCCCATATTTAGCCAATTCTTCAATTTTATCACGTCCTATTTGTTTATCCCACAAGGCATCCACCAACACGGACTGATACCCCATTGCTGCCGAAAAATCAATATACCGGAGTTGCTCTTTATAATTAGTACTTCCATCCATACCGATAATCCAGCTCCATGAACCCCGGCCATACGTATACTCTCCTTTTGCCTGATAAAGCGGTTTTACAACATCAAAAGGAACCGTTGTCTCCACTATTGGAGCCAAAGTCTTGCCCACAGTAACAGTACGCCAAGGCGTCTCACCCGGTAATGCTATCCCCGGAGAAACCGTACCATTCCCATTTGCTTCACCTTCTTGCGGAAATCCAATGGTATACACTCCTCCTTTGTGTCCCAACAGACGGCCCGCACAATATCCACCATTTACTCCCGTTTCGGAAACAAGCACCCAACCATTATCTCCATTACGAAATAGACAGGGAAATGTATATCCTTCTCCCCAGCCATTTTTCCCTGCGACATCATCTGCTGTATAAGACGTCTCATAACTTGGAGAAGTACGGGCAAATCCCCCCATCGGTTTACTTTGCGGACAAAGGAAAGTGGTGGTTCCGTCAGGAAACGCAAATCCTGTAGCTTCCTTCCTAATCACACAACTTAGTGCTTCACCTTGCGGATACATCTTATATTTAAAAGCAACATCGTTATTACTTATGCGGAATATAACATCATAAATTGTTTTCCCTTGTTGTGTAAACGAAAATACAGCTTCATTTGCCACATAATGTACCTTACTCTTTTTAATAGAAGCCAACTCGTATGTTTCATCTATTTTATTGGTTGAAACATTCTTCTCCAGCGACATCCCCGATGAGAAATCTCCTATATTTGCAATCATCCCCAATGGAGATGGTTTCAAAAAGAGAACATTGTCATAACTAACAGAATAAGAAGGTCTTCCATCCACATCTGAAACTGTTACTACCAACTTTCCATCAGGACTTGTTATCTGTTTATTTTCTGCACTTGCAACACTACTACCCAATAGCATAGCCATTACTATAAAAAACTTCATCATATTTCTATTTTTCAGATTCTTTTCTACTGACATAATCACACATTCTACTACAATCAAAACCTTACAGAAACTGCCTTCCCATTATAATCGACGCTTTTTTGAGTTCCGTCCTGAAGGGTTACAGTAAACTTACGGTTCTCCAACATTCCCTCATACGCACCTTTTCTTGCCCCTATCGTCAATTTACGAGATGCATTATTCCAAGAGATTGGAATTTCCGTATAAGCTCCTTTTTCGTAATTGTAATTATCAAATTCATCTTCATATAAAATGAAGTTTCCATTCGCACCCGCATATACCTTCAATTCAAGATGACTCCACGGTTTTTCAGTTGCATACTGAACTTGTGGACCGACAGGAATAATACTACCCGCTTTTACATACAATGGAATAACATCCAGTGTAGTCTCTTTGGTAATTTCCTTTCCGCCTTCATGTTTCTCGTTTGTCCAGAAGTCATACCATAGCGTTCCTGCCGGTAAGTATATGTTAGTAGATTTCGTTTCCATGAAATCCACAGCAGCGTCAGTTTTTGTTTTTTTCGCTCCATCTCTGTTCCATCCTTCTTCTTCGGAGACTTTTACCACAGCTTCCGGTGTATATTGTGCATGAGCAATCGGAGCTACAAGGAGCGATTTTCCAAACATATATTCGTCATTGATATCCCACACCTTTCTGTCATCTACAAAATCCATCATCAAAGCGCGCATAAAACTCGATTGGCGATTGCTCACCTCCCAAGAAGTAGAATAGATATAAGGCAACAGAGAGTAACGCAAACCTATCATTTTCTCGATAGCATCATATACAGGCTCACCCTTCTTTCCGAACTTATAGATTTCCCTATAAACATCCGTCCCGTGCGAACGCATCATCGGATTGAACGTTCCAAACTGCAACCAACGCACATAAAGTTCCTGATACAATGGATTTTTTGAAGCACTATCATCATTCCAGCTTTTATTATAGTGTCCTGCAAAAAAGCCACCAATATCACTATTCCAGTGAGGCATACCACACAAAGAAAAGTTTAATCCGGCAGGAATCTGATTTCTAAAACTCTCCCATGTGGAAGCGACATCACCACTCCATACATTTGCACCATAACGTTGTTGCCCCAAAAATCCCGAACGGGTTAAAATAAACACACGTTTGTCCGAAGTCACTTCACGCTGATGGTCGTAAACCCCTCCGACAGTCATCAACGGATAAGCATTGCGCACCTTACGGAACGAGCCCAGATAGGTTTTGGTATCCATATCCTCCGGCTTCCAGTCCAAATGGTCGGGTTCGGTAGAGTCCATCCACCAGGCATCCATTCCCAACTTGAAAATTCTATCATTCAGATATTTCCAATAAATATCACGCGCTTCGGGATTGTAAGCATCATACACTCTTACACCGGAAGGATATTCCATATTGGGGGGCCATGACTCCAATCCCGATTGCGGCCAGGTAGTGAAGTTAAACAACATCCCTTTTTTGTCCAATTCTCTATAAGGTTTAGTCATCGGTCCGAATGACGACCAGATAGATATAGCCATGTGTGCGTTCATCGCATGGACATCCTCAATCATCTTTTGAGGATTATTGAAAGTCGGATTCTGAAAATCCATCGCATTCCACAAATAGTTATGCCCCCAATATTGCCAATCCTGAATAATGCCATCCAAAGGAATACCCAATTCACGATATTTACGAACAACGTCTACCACTTCCTCCTGGCTCTTATATCTTTCTTTACTTTGCCAATAACCATAAGTCCATAAAGGAAACATCGGTGCTTGTCCGGTCAAGTCGCGTACTTGTGCTATTACACCATCGGCATCCTTCCCATACATGAAATAATAGTCTACACAATCACCTACTTCAGAACGAAAAGATGTTTCAACTTCGTTGTCCGTAAAAAGAGTCGGCGAATAGTTATCCCAAAACACACCATATCCTTTAGTGGACTGGAAGAAAGGTGACACATCTTCAACATTTCCCTGTATCAGATTTTTAGTCATGTTCCGCTGAATCATCTTTCCATTTTGCAATTGTCCCAAACCATAAATGGCTTCCTCCTTATCTAATATAAAAGGTTGATAAACCTGATAAGTTTTTGTCCCGGCATCATCGAAATCGATAAACTGCATACCGGATTTCTCTGCCAATAATGATTTGCCATCCTTTGAGAAATAAGAAACAATTCCCGTCCCGGTGTCCACACTGACACTTAGTTCACTGGTGTTCAATACAATCTTATTATCTTGTATATCAGCTTTGAAACTCACCTTTTCAGGTTTGGCAATTACAGAAAGACTCTCTTTTTCATAGGCAACACCTTCCGGAGACTTTATTATCCTCGCCACAGCAGGCGCAAAAAATTGTACTTCTATATCCACTGCATTTACAGTGGTTTTGATGCCGGACGATGTTTTCTGATAGTTCTGTGCGAATAAGATATTTGTGCTGAAGCATAAACATATACCCCAAAATAGATGATGTATTTTCATAATTATAGAATAATAAGGTTTCTAATTAATTACCAACAGATGTTGCATACAGTCCAATCATTGCTCCTGTAAAGCCACCAGCCACATTAGTAGAAAGAATATCACCGGAAACGGTTCCTCCTAAATTTATGAAACCCTTGCCATCAATCGAATAATTAAAACGATAATCATCTCCATTGGCTGTTACTTGCAGTGTCACAGGTTTCTCTGTTTCTATTTTCACCTCACCCAGGACACTCGCTTGTCCTTTTTCGGTTCTTTGCAGTATCAGGTAATAGTCTTTTCCCTTTTTAGTGATACCGAAAACATAGTGATATCTTTCATTTTGATAACATGTTATACCGGCAAAATCTTTCTCATTTTTCGGTTTGTACTCCATGGTTGCTGCCGCTGTAAATTGATTATGCTGCTGACGGTAGAACAAGGTAGAAGTAGGTTTCACTTCATTGATATTTGAGGTAAAAGGGACGATCCGCAATCCTTTATCGGTCATATCAACGAATTCTTCACGAGGGCCTCTAAGACCAATCCATCTAAAGTCTAATGTCTTATCGGAGAAATCATCCTTAAAGACAAAGTTGCCACTAGGCAAATAACCGTTTTTTCCTGTTTGGTTCTCTACTCCCGAAGGCATCTTCAATGTAGTAGGTTTCATAGGGATAAGCCCATTCTCGAAAACGGGAAATGTTCCGCTCCAGTCCACCGGAAGAATAAAAGTTTCGCGTCCGGTATTCACTCTGTTCTTCTCATTGGGGCGTATTCCTAAAAATACACCATAATATTTTCCGTCGGGTCCCTCCACTAAGTCTGCATGACCAGCCCAGTCTACTTTATTCGCCCGATTTGCAGGAAAATAACGTTGAGTTAAAATAGGATTATTATTTGACGGAAAATAAGGTCCTTTCGGATGATCACTTACAAAAATGACTTCGCTATGCCAGCCTCCGGTTCCTCCTTCCGCACACATTAAATAATAACGTCCATCTTTCTTATAGATATGAGGAGCTTCAATCCATATCGGCTTTTCTTCTATATTAACGCCACCGTTTACTATGATCCGGTCCGTTCCCGGAACCACTTTATCATTCTCCACATCATAATCCCATATTTTTATGACACGGTGTCCCGAGTAACGCTCGTTTGCTTTAGCAGGAGCATCATTATGTACCACGTATGCCTTGCCATTATCATCAAAGAAAAGAGAAGGATCAATGCCTTCAAATTGAAGTTTGACCGGATCACTCCAGCCATTCTCCGGATTCTTTGTCTTTACCACCATATTTCCAAAGCCACCGGAAAATTGAGTGGTTATCATATAAAACGTATCATTATTGGGATTATATCTTATAGCAGGAGCATATACACCAGCACTAATACCGCAATCTTCAACCTTTAATTGTGACGTTCTGTCCAGCACATGACCGATTTGTTTCCAGTTGACCAGATCATTAGAATGGAAAATAGGCACCCCGGGAAACATAGCAAAAGATGAGCACACTAAATAATAATCATTACCTTTCCGCGTTATACTCGGATCGGGATAGCAACCCTGCAAAATAGGATTATAGAACTCACCCGGCTTTAAAGGATTGTTTTGATAAATAGCATCCTCCCCCTGATAAATAAATTGCGTAAAGACAGGAGCATTTTTTGTTATTTTACCCTTGCCACTCACCTCCATATTAAAAAACAGCATAATAAATACGACAAGCCCCACGGATTGCCAGCCCGACAAAATCAATTTTAATGTTCTCATATTATCACTTTTTATTTTCTATAATTTTCTGTTCCATAGTAGTGTTTGCAAATGTATCGATTCGGTTTTATCATATATGTACAATCATGATACAGGCATCTATATACAGGTTACATTTATCACAGACATGTAACATGATTCTTTTCTGATGTAACAAAAAGCCCCAAAACAGAAAAATGGTAAGATAAATGACTATATTACCTATTATTTCAACACTTTTATTCCCCATCATTTAAAAGACTGAATATCAAGCATTAGCAAATATTCATTTTCCTTTAAAAGAAAGCCCCCGTTGGTTTAAAAGAAACGGGGGCTTGGTTTAAAAGAAACGACCCGTTCCTTTTAAAGGAACAAGGTCGTTCTTTCTTTATTCATTCAATAAATAAATCCGGATTGTCTATCTGTAAAAATAAACAAAATTCCAAAGCGGTATTACTGTACGTTCATTACAATCGTTTTCAACTTATTTCTATCAGAAGTTCCTCCATACAGTAATTCATAAGTACCTTCCAACGGACGCATCGTATTCGACTCTACATCAAACCATTCAAAGTTCTCACCGGTAAGAGGAATAGCTACTGATTCAGTTTTCCCTGCCGGAATATGAACGCGTTTGAAAGCACGCAAGGTATAACGGGGACCTTCCTTATCACCCGGACGTCTCAAATAAACCTGAACCACCTCTTCTCCATCACGTTGTCCGACATTGCTTACCGGAATAGTCAATACTACATTTTCACCTTTGGCGATTGTATTCTTGCTCAATTTGGCTTCTCCATAAGTAAAGTCAGTATAACTCAACCCGTGACCGAATGGGAAAAGTGGTTGCTGTTGCATATATCGATAGGTACGCCCTTTCATGGAATAGTCTTCAAAGTCCGGCAATTGATTCACATCCTTATAGAAAGTGACCGGCAAGCGTCCACCGGGATTATACTCTCCCCAAAGAGCATCAACGATAGCTGTACCACCCGCCTGTCCCGGATACCATGCCTGCAGAATCGCTTCACAAGTAGTCGTTTCGGGCACTAGTCCGATAGCTGAACCGGAATAATTGATAAAGACAACCTTTTTACCAGCCTTCTTCAAAGCTTTCAACAGATTACGCTGAACGTCCGGAAGTTCAATATCCGTACGGTCACCACCCTTAAATCCGGGAACTTCTACTGGCATTTCCTCACCTTCCAGACTTGGAGAAATTCCACCTGCAAAAAGAATCACATCAGCATCCATTACTCTCTTCACTGCGAAGTTCAAGTCGATCCCGACCTCTTTGCCTAAATCAAAATCAAGTGTAGCCCTTTCATTCCGTTGTTTGAATAAAATCTCGATATGATACTCTTTTCCAGCTTTCGCCTGTAACGTATAGAGGTTCGTCGGATTCTTAACATATATTTTCCGAGCCACTTGCTCACTATCTATAATAAGAGTCACTTCACCATCCAGTTGGAAACGGAAAGCAACATCACCCGACTGCGAAGGACGAAAGACAGATTCATAACGAGCCGAGAAATTAGTGATTTCCACACCGGGCGCAAATGTAGTAGCCCCTGTTGTCGCAAAATGGAACGGAGTGGAAATCTGATCGGTAGCAACCACTTCCCCTTCACGATCACGATTATTCCAATATTCTGCCAAGAAACCGGGTTTACCATTTATGCTACATTCATCAAACAGGCTTTGGAGTGTCTTTCCGTCCACACGGTCACAACCCGGTTCGTATATGATTTGTCCTTCCGGTAGTTTGGCACGGACAGCTTCCAATAAGGTAACCGTATGTGCCGGAATACCGTTATAATTTCCCCACTGCATCACGGAGTCATTGGCATTAGGTCCCATAACGGCTACTTTCAGATGGGTATTCAGAGGCAGGATGTTGTTTTTATTCTGCAAGAGCACCAATGATTCACGGGCCATACGCAAAGCCAGTGCCTGATGTTCCTTACTATTCAACACAGAGGCCGGAATTTCCGACCAGGCCGGTTGTTCGTCCATTTCTCCCAGTTCAAAACGTGCTGTCAACAAACGTTTCAATGAAATATCTATTTCTTTTTCGTCAATCAAACCGGCTTTTACAGCATCCGCCAGTGAAGCATATTCACTTCCACATTCAAGGTCTGTACCTGTCCGCACAGCAGCGGCCGAAGCGTGTTCCTTGTCCGGGTGAGTCCCATGCGTTCCCGGTCTATAGAAATCGGAAATCGCTCCACAGTCAGAGACTACAATGCCTTTGTATCCCCATTCATCCCGCAATATTTGCATCAACAGGCGATTGCTGCCACAACAAGGCTCTCCCTCAAAACGATTGTAGGCACACATCACTTCCTTTACATGCGCTTTCTGTACCAAATCTTTAAAAGCAGGCAGATAGGTTTCCCATAAATCCCGGGGATCTATATTCTCCGCATCAAAACTATGCCGGTTCCACTCCGGACCTGAATGAACAGCAAAGTGCTTGGCACATGCGTGCAGCTTATCATACTTAGTATCTTCCGGTCCTTGCAAGCCACGGACTACAGCCATTCCCATTTGTCCTGTCAGATAAGGGTCTTCACCGTATGTTTCCTGACCGCGTCCCCAACGAGGGTCACGGAATATATTGACATTCGGTGTCCAGAATGTTAATCCCTGATAGCGTTTCAACGCGCCACTTTCACCGAAAATACGCGATTTTACGCGAGCCTCATCGGAAGTGGCATTGAACACTTCATATAATAATGAATCATTAAAAGAAGCTCCCATACCGATAGACTGGGGAAAAACAGTAGCCAATCCGGCACGTCCCACACCGTGCAACGCTTCATTCCACCACTCATATTCTTTAATTCCCAGTCGGGGGATAGCAGGTGACGCATTTTGCATTAATGATACTTTTTCTTCCAAAGTCAACCGGGGCAACAAATCCTCCGCCCGTTGTTCCGCCGTTAAAGAAGTGTCCTGGTAAGGCAGCAATTGCTTACATGCCGAAAACGATAACACCAAACAAACACCCATAATCGGTATCCAACCTCTTTTCATAATATTATACTTATTAGTTATGATTAATTTGGAAACAAAAATAGCCTATTTTCCAATAAAACAATGTTTCATTGGTTACAAATACATATTTGTGTGTTACATTGACGCATCACAGAACGAATAATCAAAAGAGTCCACATCTACATAACCGCCTACAGAACGTGTAGCATAATTAAATATGGCAAACTTACTGCCCATGAACATACGGGTGTAGTCAAATTTCATCTTGACAGGCAGACCGACAGGTATCCATGCTTTCCCATCAAGACTATAAGAAAAACGAGCCTCATCCCGTCCATTGGTAAAGTCACCTTCCACACGCAAGTAGACAAGCTCTTTGTTAAGAGGTATACGGGCTTGTTCGGTCATATCCACACGGCTAATGGCACGCTTCGTTTTCTCAAATACACTTTTCTGTTCACTCATCACAAGAGACAGTTTATTTCCGTTCTTTTCAATCGTAAGCACACCGCTGTCACCATTAAAAGCCGATAATCCTGCACGGTCACCATCTTTCATACCCCCCAGAGAGAGACTGACAGTGCCCATGCATTTCGGTCCTACCATACGTTGAGTCAACGTATTGGGAGCAACAAACAGGTTATCTACCACACGGGAGGTTTTCAAACGCAGAAATCCGGGACGATCGGTAAGACTCCATGCCTGATCGACGGGGTTATGATTCCACTGCCAATAGAGGGAAAGTCCGGAAGCGGAAAAATCATCCGAACCACAGATACCATCCATTGACATATACGATAAAGTGGTATCATTCGGAATGTGCCCATCCTTGTCTCCCAGCATAGGCCAACCATCTTCCGTCCATGTACAAGGCATAAGACACGGTACACGCCCTACCCCGCCACGATCCTGAAAAATCAGCCCGTACCATTCACCGTTTTTCCCGTCTACGATGCATCCCTGACCAACACCGCCATGCCCGTCAAACTCCGTTTCAAGAATGACACGCTTTTCGTAAGGTCCGGTAATCTTATCGGCACGATAGCATACTTCACGACGCAGACGGCCGGGAATACTCCAATCCATAGAAATCATCAGCAAATAATATTTCCCATTATGCTTGATGACGGAACTACCTTCCAACAGCCCTTGTTCGTCAGCATCCCGTTCAAATATTTGCTGATTGATGCCACCGGGAAGTACATCGGTCAAATCGGGTTTCAACTCCGTAAGCTGTCCCGTACTGTGAAAGAGATACACCCGCCCGTCATCATCAAACAGAAGCGAACCGTCATGGAAATGCGGGGGACGCGAAAGAAGTTTCCAGGGACCGACCGGATCTGTCGCAGTATAGACAAACCCACGTCCGGGCGCGCCATTGGCTGTAAACCAGACATAGAATTTACCGTCATGATAGCGGATAGATGATGCCCATTGTCCTTGCCCGTAAGCAGTGCCTTCGAGCAAATCATAACGAGGACCATCGTCAATGCGAGAAAATACGTAGCTGATAGTTTCCCAATGTTTCATGTCCGGCGAACGCATGATAGGCGCTCCCGGCATCAGGTGCATAGTAGTGGAAACCATGTAAAAGTAATCACCTGCACGACACACCGACATATCGGGCACGTCAGCATAAAGAATAGGATTACGGTATTGTGCTCCGGCTGATAGCGGAAAGAACAATGTAAAAAGAGTACACAGTAAAATAGTGTTGATTTTTGTTTTCAGCATAATCATCGTTTTTTTATTAACTGGCTACATTATCTATTATTTGAAAGCTAATTATTTAAAATGTTTCTTGTTATCTTCCACATCACAAAAATAGAAAATGCAAACAGATATATTGCCCAAAGTATGCTACATGATTTCTTTGTGATGCTACATATCGAATGAAGAATGTTACATCTATATTTACTCATGTTACATCACCCTATCTCCCAAAGAGAGGAGACTGTATTCAGCCTCCTCTCACTTATTACATACCCGAACAACAGGTATCAACAACTATTCTTATTACAAGAACTTATCAGAACTCAACCAGTATACGGAACACCTTTCCCGGATTAGCCGTCCATTCCTGCATAGCTTCCAAAGCTCCTTCCGGTTTGGCAATCTTCGAAATCAGTTCTTCCACCGGACAGTTGCCTTCTTTCATATAATTAATAACCGCACGGAAATCGGCAGGTAACGCATTTCTGGAACCACGGATATCCAGTTCTTTCTGAACGAAATATTTCGTTTGGAAAGCTACTTCGCTTTTGGCATAGCCAATGCAAACGACCCGTCCTGTAAAACCGACTTCATCCACCGCCATCACATAAGTGACCGGACTGCCGACAGCTTCAATCACCACATCGGCACCGAAGCCCTCCGTTATCTGTTGCATCCGTTCGTGTACATTTTCTATCTTGGAGTTAATCACATGAGAAGCACCTACCCTTTTCGCCAGTTCCAGTTTCTCGTCATCCAAGTCGACAGCAATGACCGTTGCCCCTCTCAAAGCAGCACGTACAATGGCACCGATACCAATCATACCGCAGCCAATAACCATCACAAACTCATTATCGATTACCTGCGCACGAGATACCGCATGGAATCCGACACTCATCGGCTCAATCAATGCACAATTGCGAGGAGAGATATTACCAGCCGGAATAATCTTCGTCCAAGGTAAAACTGCATATTCGCACATCACTCCATTGCGTTGTACCCCTAATGTTTCATTATGCTCACAGGCATTGACACGACCATTACGACAGGAAGCACATTTTCCACAATTGGTGTATGGATTCAATGTCACGTTCATCCCTTTTTCAAAGCCGGCCGGAACATTCGGACCAATCTCCTCAATCACCGCTCCTACCTCATGTCCCGGGATTACCGGTAACTTCACCATTGGATTACGCCCCAAAAAGGTATTCAGATCAGAGCCACAGAAACCCACATACTTGATTCTTACTAATACTTCACCGACACCAACGGTCGGTTTTTCCAGTTCAACCACCTTCATTTCGGAGGGATTGACAATTTGAACTGCTTTCATTTGATATGTTTGATAATAAGTTTATTAATCGATTACTTTATAACCTTTCCAGCCGTAATATGCACAGAAGACAAAACAAATCATCGGCACACAATAGGCCATATAATAGATATGCTCATTGGCATGCATGAAATAAGCTGTCAACTGTGGCAGGCAGGCATTGCCGACAATAGCCATTACCAGAAATGCCGAACCGCTCTTTGTCTGACTCCCCAGTCCTTTTAGCGCCAATGAGAACTGCGTGGGGTACATTATATACATAAAGAAAGAGATAGCCAACATTGCGTATAGCCCGATCATACCTCCCCATATCATCACTGCCCCGCACAAAAGAATATTCATCAAGGCGTAAACCAGTAGCATATCCTGTGGACGGAATTTCACCATCAATCCGGTACCGATCCAACGCCCCAAAAGAAATGCGAGCATATACAATCCGAAGAAAGTAGTCGCTGTATCTTCCGGCAATCCGGCATAAGTACAACAGTAAACCAGGAACAGACTGTTTATCGCCGTCTGTCCGCCGTTATAGAAGAATTGCGCAATCACTCCCCACCGCAAGTGTGAGTGCTTCAATACACCGAAGTCTATCAGTTTTTCTTTCTGGCTGCCCTCTTTCGTTTTACCCGAAGAAGTCATTTTTTCGGAAGAAGCCGTTTCTCCTTCGTCCCCAATCTTCGGCAATTTTGAAAAGACGAAGACGACAGCTATGGCAATCAACAGTATAGCCAATATCAGATAAGGAAGTTTCATGGCATCCGTTTCCAATTGGATATAGGCCTGCCAGCCTCCCGGATAATCAACAGGTAGGGTATCGCGTGTGTAATGAGTTCCGCTAAGGATAAGCTTACTCAAAAACATGGCAGCGATAAAAGCTCCGAGTCCATTGAAAGACTGCGCCAGATTCAATCGGCGGGGAGCTGTTTCGGGTGCTCCTAAAACCGTCACATACGGATTGGCAGCTGTCTCCAGAAAGCACATTCCCGTAGCGATAATAAAGAAGATACAGAGGTAAGCCCAATATTCTTTTAAAATGGCGGCAGGAAAGAATAGCAGACCTCCGATTGCTGCTAATACCAGTCCGAAAATAATTCCCGCCTTATAGCTGTAACGTTTCATAAACATCGCTATGGGGATGGGGAAAATAAAATAAGCCAGCCAGTAGGCAGTCTCGGTAAAAGAGGCTTCAAAGGTATTCAGTTCACATGTCTTCATCAATTGCCGGATCATTGTGGGAAGCAGATTGCTGCTTATCGCCCACAGAAAGAAAAGGCAGAAAACTAACGCTAAAGGTATTGTATATGTATTCTTTTTCATGGTATAAATCTAGTTTTACGATAAGGATGTTTTCTCTATCATTCGGACATGTTCTTGATGTAAGGAAGTACGGGGAGATCCGTGAATCCATAGAAGTTCCGGGCATTTTCTCCCAAAAAGAGTCTTTTGTCCTCTTCCGTCAACTCGGAAGACTTCACCACAAAATCGTATGACATCTTGTAGGTGATTGCTGTAATGGTACGCGGATAGTCCGATCCCCACATCAGTTTCTCCATGCCAACTAAATCCGCCGCTTCCCGAATGGCTTTCACTGCTCCTTTGAAAGGATAAAATTCATCATTGAAAAGCCAGGTGATTCCTCCGGATTCAATCATCACATTGGGATGACGTGCCAGGCGGATTTGTTCTTTCCAGTCCGGACGTGTCACCATTCCGAAGTGCCCGACAGCTATTTTTAGGCGGGGACATTCCTGAATAATCTCTTCCACTTCGGGAACCTGTGTTGCTCCGTCAGCCAAATCGATGGAGAGCATGACATTCCGTTCTTCCATAGAATGAAACATCTGCATCATTTCCTCATTATTCAGCATTACCCGTCCCTCTTTTAACAACAAGCGTTGGGCAGGTATTTTTATAGCCTTAAAACCTTTGGCTATAAGCTCTTTCGCCTGCTCCAGAAATCCAGGTTTGCGGAACTCACACATTCCGCAAACAAAGAAACGGTTGGGATAATGGGAAACGACTTCCGACAAATAATCATTCTGAATACCGTCAATAAACTCTTGGGTAATGACAGCCGCAGCCACTTGCGCATAGTCCATATTCGAAAGAAAAACTTCCGCGCTATTCACTCCGTCTATCATAAAGGGCGGAACCATTTGCCGGATTTCTCCCATAAATTCCGAACGGCCATTTTCCAAAGTCCGGATAGGCAATCCGTCCACAACAGTATCCTGCCGTAACCACAGATGGGCGTGCGCATCAATAATTGTATAGTCCATACGAATGACGCTGTTTTATGAGTTTGCCCAACTTACACGTTTCTGCTCTCCGATAATCTCCTGCACTTCCCGAACGAGTTCCCAGTCAATAGGTTCTTCGATGAAAGCGATGTTCTTTTTCACATTCTCCGGATTAGTTGTACTAAATAAAGTCGTTGCTATACGGGGATTGCTGACGGAGAACTGCATAGCCAGCTTCTCAATCGGATAATTCTTAGCTTTGCAATGTTCCATTGCTTTACGGCAAGCCTCTACCAAGGGTTTGGGAGCCGGATGCCAGGCAGGCACGCCACGTTCACTCAACAGTCCCATTGAAAGGGGAGAAGCATTAATCACACCGATTTCTTTGGATTCGAAGTAGTCCAGGAAGTCTGCTAATTTATCATCACACAGGCAATAATGACAGAAGCTAAGCACAGATTCAATCGTACCGCTTGGTGAATGGTCAATTACCCATTTCAGGTTTTCAAGTTGCAAGTCGGTAATTCCAACGTGTCCTACCACTCCTTTTTCACGCAACTCAACCAAAGCAGGCAGAGTTTCATTAACTACCTGGTTCAAATCGGCAAATTCCACATCGTGTACATTTATCAGATCGATAAAATCTATATTCAGACGTTCCATGCTCTCATACACACTTTCTGTCGCACGTTTTGCAGAGTAATCCCACAGGTTCACTCCATCTTTTCCATAACGTCCCACTTTGGTAGAAAGGTAATAACGGTCGCGAGGAAGAGCTTTAAGTGCCTTCCCTAAAACTGTTTCCGCTTTATAATGTCCGTAATAAGGAGACACATCGATAAAGTTCATTCCTGCCTCAACAGCGGTAAACACAGCCTGAATGCCTTCTTTTTCTTTCAAATCATGGAAAACTCCTCCCAAAGAAGAAGCTCCAAAACTAAGAGATGATACTTTCATCCCTGTCTTTCCGATTTCATGGTATTGCATACTTTTAGGTTTTAAATCATTTTGTATGCGACAAAAATAGGTCAGTAATAGTTTCAGTGCAGCAGAGAGCGGTCGAAAAACCAACGTAACGGTTTACGTAAAAAATATTGCTTCAGATGCTTTTAATTTTCCGGGAATGTGCTTTCTTTGTAAAAAGAATCTAAGTTGCAGACTTTCAAATGGAAAACCGGAAACATACTTCACTCAAAGATCTCGCCCAAGCATTGGGGGTATCAATTCCTACTGTATCCAGGGCACTAAAAGATAGTCCGGAAATCAGCCGTGAACTTTGTGCTAAAGCAAAGGCACTGGCTAAAGAGATGAACTACCGTCCCAATCCTTTTGCCATGAGCCTGCGGAAAAATGCGCCACGTATCATTGGAGTGGTAGTCCCGGATATTGTCACTCATTTCTTTGCATCAATTCTGAATGGAATAGAGAATATGGCTATTGCCAACGGGTATTTCGTGATTATCACGACCTCACATGAGTCTTACGAGCACGAAAAAAGAAATATTGAGAATCTGGTCAATATGCGCGTGGAAGGTATCATCGCCTGTCTGTCTCAAGAAACAACCGATTTCTCCCACATCTCCGCCTTGAAAGACATTAATATGCCACTTATCCTGTTCGACCGTGTTTGCCTGACCGACCAATTTTCATCGGTGATAGCAGATGGGGCCCAATCCGCACAGATGGCTACACAACATCTTCTGGATAATGGAAGTAAGCGGGTAGCTTTTATCGGAGGAGCCAATCATCTGGATATTGTAAAGAGAAGAAAACATGGCTATCTGGAAGCCTTGCGTGAGAATCGTATTCCGATCGAAAAAGAGTTGGTAGTCTGCCGGAAGATTGATTATGAAGAAGGCAAGATTGCCACAAAAACTTTACTGTCACTTCCACAGCCTCCGGATGCTATTCTTGCCATGAATGACACATTGGCTTTCGCAGCAATGGAAGTCGTCAAAAACCATGGCCTCCGGATTCCGAATGATGTGGCAATCATCGGGTATACAGACGAGCAGCATGCTAATTATGTGGAACCGAAATTATCAGCAGTATCACATCAGACCTATAAAATGGGAGAAACTGCCTGCCAACTACTTATCGATCAGATAAAAGGAGATAAGACTATCAAGCAGGTGACGATTCCGACACATTTGCAGATTAGGGAGAGTAGTATAAAATACGATAAGAAAAAATAAAAACAAGACACGATTTATACCTAAAAAGAAAAAGTTATTTGACGTTCTATAAACAATCAAACAACTTTTTCTTAAATAACAATATATTTTTTAATCTTTTGACGGCTCCGACTTCTTCTGAATACTATCTGCATCAAGCAGTTGAATATCAAAAATCAAAGCTGAATAACCAGGAATGAGAGTTGTATTACTATTTCCGGTACTGCCATAACAATATTTCCAAGGTATATATATCAACCAACGTTCACCAACTTTCATATGAGGTATTGCTTCTTTCCAGCCTTCTATTACACTACCGGACAAATCGAATGACACTGGAGGGGTATCCGGTTGAGAGGCATTCGAATCTCCATCCACCGGATCAGCTCCCTCAAAACCATCGAAACGTTCACCCAATATATTCGTACCTTTATAGAAAGCCTTCACAACCGCTGTGGATGTCGGCTTCTCTCCGAGAACTTCCGTATGTACGCTATTCACAGTGATCGGAGTTTTCGTCTTATAATAAATATAATCATTGCCTTGTTCCACTTTAATCCGTAGTAACAGAGGGTCAGTTCCCGCTTCAAACACATTTGCCAAAGAATCAATAAATGATTCATTGCGTGAACGCCAATTATCATACTTGTCTACTGTTTCCGTTTCACTACAAGCAGTGAACGCCAAAGCCAGCAATACTAAGGAGAATAAATAGATCTTTTTACTCATTCGTCAAAGGTTTATTGTAAAGTTTTCAATAGAGAAGTGATGCTTACTCTGTCTGCAATAATGTTATTCAGTTCAGAGATAGCTACACGCTCTTGTTGCATGGTATCGCGATTACGCAATGTCACGCAGTTATCTTCTAATGTCTGATGATCGACTGTTACACAGTACGGAGTACCAATAGCATCCTGACGGCGATAACGCTTACCGATACTATCCTTTTCGTCATATTGGCAATGGAAGTGGAACTTCAGGCTGTCAATAACTTCACGGGCTTTTTCAGGCAGACCGTCTTTCTTCACCAACGGCATAACCGCCAGTTTCACCGGAGCCAAAGCAGCAGGCAATTTCAGAACCACACGGCTTTCACCATTCTCCAATTGCTCTTCGCAATAAGATGCGCTCATGATGCTAAGGAACATACGGTCAACACCGATAGAAGTTTCGATTACGTACGGAGTATAAGACTCGTTCAGTTCCGGATCAAAGTATTTAATGCTCTTGCCGGAGAACTTCTCATGTTGAGACAAGTCGAAGTTAGTACGAGAGTGGATACCTTCCACTTCTTTGAATCCGAACGGCATCAGGAATTCGATATCAGTAGCGGCATTTGCGTAATGAGCCAGTTTATCGTGATCGTGATAACGATAGCTTGCATCGCCGAAGCCAAGAGCTTTATGCCATTTCAAACGGATTTCTTTCCATTTTTTGAACCAGTCAAGTTCAGTTCCCGGTTTTACAAAGAACTGCATTTCCATCTGTTCGAACTCACGCATA
>OHHP01000547.1_pt1 | contig 21621 bp, 17 predicted proteins | sample 1568121 | NCBI WGS metagenome assembly OHHP01 (sample SAMEA3879500, study PRJEB24766) | human gut metagenome | biome: human-associated habitat; feature: feces | place: USA | collected 1985/1987
CATCTGCTGCCAAACCCGCTGTTAAATCCAGGATTCACACATCTATTATTGTTTTGAGATATTTTTATACCTCAAATAACAGATCACCATAAGATGGCATTGGCCACATGGATTTATCTACTAACATCTCCAGCTTATCAACCGGTGTTCGCAAAGCTTTCATTGCAGTCATCACCTCATCGCGATAGAATACTGCCTGCTCTCTTCCCTGTGCCATAGCTGCACCCTGTGCAGTCACTTCCTCTAATTTTGAAAGCGCATTCTTCGTGTCTGCAAGAAGGTCTGATACTTCCATCAGAATCTCTGTCTGCACGCTGATATCTGCGCCACAGGCTGCTTTTACTGCATTGATAGACTCTGCCAGTGTTGTGGTATAGCGGATAACGGCCGGAATAATCTGTTTTGTTGCAATATCGATCATTGCCTTTGCCTCGATGTTGATTTCTTTTGCATAGGTCTCGTATTCGATCTCGACCCGGGAATCAAGCTCTGCCTTTGTAAATACACCGAATTTTTCAAATAAAGCAACCGCTTTTTCTGTATTTAATGCAGGAATGGCATCTACCATGGATTTGATATTCGGAAGTCCACGTCTTTCGGCTTCCTCTACCCATTCGTCTGAATATCCGTTGCCATTGAATACGATTCTCTGATGCTCTGTCGCATATTTTTTGATGAGATCATGCACAGCCATGTCAAAGTCATCTGCTTTTTCCAGTTCATCACACGCCTCTGCAAATGCCTCTGCCACAATTGTATTTAACACAACGTTCGGCTGGGAAACAGAGTCCTGGGAACCTACCATACGGAACTCAAATTTATTTCCGGTAAACGCAAACGGAGATGTACGGTTACGGTCTGTCGCATCCTTCATAAAGTCAGGCAGGGATTTTACACCTGTCTCTAATCTCTGACCGGAGATACTGTGTGTGGCAGCTCCAGTGCTGATGAGCTGTGATAACACGTCCTCTAACTGCTCTCCAAGATAAACGGATAAAATAGCCGGTGGTGCCTCATTTGCGCCAAGTCTGTGGTCATTTCCGACATCTGCTGCCGATTCGCGCAAAAGATCGGCATGGGTATCCACTGCCTTTAAAATACAGGTCAGCACCAAAAGGAACTGAATATTCTCGTGCGGTGTTTTTCCCGGCTCTAACAGGTTAATGCCATCGTCTGTCGTAATGGACCAGTTGTCATGCTTACCGGAACCATTCACCCCTGCAAATGGTTTCTCATGCAACAGGCACTGTAACCCATGACGATACGCAACCTTTTTCAAAGTCTCCATGATAAGCTGGTTGTGGTCAACTGCGATATTTGCCACTGCATAAATCGGAGCCAGTTCGTGCTGTGCAGGTGCGACCTCATTATGCTGTGTCTTCGAGGACACGCCAAGCTTCCAAAGTTCAATATTGACATCTCTCATATAGGATGCGATACGCTCGCGGATGCTTCCAAAGTAATGGTCATCCATTTCCTGTCCTTTTGGAGGCATTGCGCCAAACAAAGTACGTCCGGTAAAGATCAGGTCTTTTCTCTGTAAATATTTTTCTCTGTCTACAATAAAGTATTCCTGCTCCGGTCCTACCGAAGGAGTTACTCTCTTAGAGGTTGTGTTTCCAAATAAACGGATCAGACGCAGTGCCTGCTCGTTGATTGCTTCCATGGAACGAAGCAATGGTGTCTTCTGGTCAAGCGCTTCTCCTGTGTAGGAGCAAAATGCAGTCGGAATGCAGAGTGTTGCGCCTGCTGCGTCCTGTCTGACAAATGCCGGGGAAGTACAGTCCCATGCTGTGTATCCTCTCGCCTCAAAAGTCGCTCTTAATCCACCGGATGGAAAAGATGATGCATCCGGTTCACCTTTAATTAATTCTTTTCCCGAAAAACTCATCAAAACCTTGCCGTTTTCCATAGGCGCAGTAATGAAAGAATCGTGTTTCTCTGCCGTAACTCCGGTTAACGGCTGGAACCAGTGCGTATAATGTGTTGCACCTTTTTCAATTGCCCACTCCTTCATCTCATGAGCAACGACATCTGCGGTCTCGAGGTCTAATTCTTTTCCTTCCTCCATTACTTCGTGAAGTTTTTTGTAAACTTTCTTTGGTAAACGAGCCTGCATGACAGAATCGTTGAATACATTTTCTCCAAAGATATCTACAACATTAAAGTTCTCTTTCTCCATCATCTTGTTTGATATCCTTTCTCTCATCTAAATCCCCTCAGATTTGATGTTCTTATACTAATATAAGAGAATCTACACATAAATGCAACTAATAAATCGTTTATGTTCCAAGGAAAAAATAGAAAAAGACCTCATAGAACGGATTCTCCGCTCTACAAGGTCTTTATTTTCTTGATATTTTATTCAGCTTTTCCAACAGAACCAAATAATTCCATCTTCTCTTTTACAGTAGCTTTGATTGCTTCTGCACCTGGAGCTAATAATTTACGAGGATCAAATCCCTTACCCTCAAGATCTTTACCAGCTTCGATATATTTACGTGTAGCATCTGCGAAAGATAACTGGCACTCTGTGTTAACATTGATCTTAGATACACCAAGGTCGATAGCTTTCTTGATCATATCAGCCGGGATACCTGTACCGCCATGAAGTACTAATGGCATCATTCCTGTTTTCTCCTGAACAGCTGCTAATGTCTCAAAGCTTAATCCTGGCCAGTTTGCCGGATATTTTCCATGGATGTTACCGATACCTGCTGCAAGCATGTCCACACCAAGATCAGCGATCGCTTTACACTCGTTAGGATCAGCACATTCGCCCATACCTACAACACCGTCTTCTTCTCCACCGATAGAACCAACTTCTGCCTCGATAGATAAGCCTAACTGATGAGCTACTGCTACTAACTCTTTTGTTTTCTCAACGTTCTCTTCGATTGGATAATGAGAACCATCAAACATGATAGATGTGAAACCAGCTTTGATACATTTGTAGCATCCTTCGTATGTTCCGTGATCTAAGTGTAATGCTACAGGAACTGTGATTCCAAGTTCTTCATCCATAGCTTTTACCATAGCTGCTACTGTTTTAAAGCCTGTCATGTACTTTCCAGCACCTTCAGATACACCTAAGATAACAGGGGATTTTAACTCCTGTGCTGTTAACAGAATAGATTTGGTCCACTCAAGGTTGTTGATGTTGAACTGACCTACAGCATAATGACCAGCTTTTGCTTTGTCTAACATTTCTTTTGCAGATACTAACATTGTTAATTCCTCCATAATTTTAAAAATATATTTCCCATTTGCACTCATTACCTCGTGATTCCTTCACTCAGTAACTTCGCCGTTCGTCAAATACAAATCTTTTCGTATTTTCCTCACTTGCACTCATTATATATTACTTTGATGCAAAAATAAAGTTATTTTTTTAACATATATAACTGTCAAATCTTTTATTCTTCCGGCTTTTTGACCATAATGTCCACTGCCTGTTTCAGATTTTTCACACAGACTTCCATATGGTCACCGCCAAATTCCCCGTCCAGAGTCCATGGGATCTCCCTGGAAGCGGTAAACTTCACTTCGGCTGTCTTAAATGAATAAATCATATCCGTGTCATCTACGAGATTGATCAGTGATGCGATGATCTCATTCAGTTCCATCGGGTTCCTCGGCTTTTTGATCAGTGTAACTTCAAAAACACCATCATCAAGCAGAACATCTTTTCCGGTCATCCCCTTGAATCCGCCTACAGATGTAGAATTTGTGATCATTCCGTAGATAAACTCGTCCTGAATACGCATATTGTTATATTCCACCTGCATCATAAAGGATGGGATATCATGAAGGCATTTTGCGCCTTCCAAAATATAAGCGGCATGTCCGAGTACATTTTTCCATTCCTGGCTCGTCTTATAAGACACTTCTGTAAAAAGTCCAAATGCTGCGACATAGACAAAATAATCCCCATTAAACAGACCGACATCGCACGGAAACGGTTTTCCTGTGACGGCCGCCTCTGCCGCTTTTTCCATATCCTTCGGTATTCCAAGCGAAGAAGCAAAATCGTTCGTGCTTCCGGCCGGTATGTATCCCAGTGGAACTTTTGCTTTGCATTGCATCATTCCGGTTACCACTTCGTCTAATGTACCATCTCCACCGCTGCACACAACAAGATCATAATTTCCGGCATACGCTTCCACTTTTTCTTTTGCATCTCCTGCACACTGCGTCGGATATATCGTAACCTCATAATCCGCTTTTACCATGGTGTCCACGATGTCTAACAACTGATTCTTAATCTGTGCCTTTCCTGAGCACGGATTGAATACAAACAATAATTTCTTTTTCATATCCATAAATCACTATACTCTCTTATTCATTCAACATTTATTTGCCTGTCAAAAGTCTCTCTAATGCTTCCACTGCTTCCACTTCGTCTGTTCCTTCCGCATCTATCGTGACAACCACTCCGTTTGTCAGAACAAGGCTCATCATTCCCATGATGCTTTTTGCATTGACATGTTTCCCGTCCATCTCCAGATAAAGATGACTGGAAAACTGATTGGCGGTCTGTACCATCAATGCGATCGGTCTTGCTTCCATTCCTGCATCCATCTGCACTTCTACTGTCTTTCTCATCGTCTTATCATTCTCCTCCTATTCCCTCAATCCGTCTGCGATCTCACTGATCTTCCGAAGTCTGTGGTTCACACCCGATTTTCCAACCGGCGGATCTAAATACATTCCAAGTTCTTTGAGTGGTGCCTCAGGGTATTCCAGCCGCAATAACGCCATCTCTTTTAAATTGTCCGGCAGGCTGTCTAACCCCATCATTTCCCTGATATATGTAATGTCCTCCAGCTGTTTTACTGCCGCATTGACCGTCTTGCTGATATTGGCAGTCTCGCAGTTGACCTTACGGTTGACGGAATTACGCATCTCTTTTAAAATGCGCACGTTCTCTAAATTCATCAGTGCCACATGTGCTTCCATCACATTTAAAATATCAACAATCTGTGCCCCTTCTTTTAAGTAAACAACAAAATGTTTTTTTCGTTCCACGATCTTGGCATCCACATCAAAACTGTTCATGGTATCCCGAAGCTGTTCTGCCTGTGGCATAGTTCTGCACACAATCTCAAAATGATAGGACTTGTTTGGATCACTGATGGAACCACCAGCTAAGAATGCCCCTCTGATGTAAGCTCTTTTACAACAGCCCTGCAAAAGTAACAGACCATTGACTGTCTCTGTGATCATCGGGATCTGATAATCCTCATCCCACATTTTTACTGTCTCATAAATTTTCTTCTGTTCTCTTCCGGATTTTTCTCTTTTCTCCTCCGAAAAATCGAACAGTTTTTTTAACAAAAGATCGTACTTTGTATTTAACAGTTCATTTTCAGAATCCAGAAAAAGGTCACACCCGGATTCACTCACCTGCACTTTTCCATCAAATGCGATCAGCGCCGCCAGCTCCGCGATCTGACAATGACGGCTTTTCCCAAGATGTCTGGAAAGTTCTTCTTTTACTTCACTTGAAAAAGACATTCTATTTACCTCGCAGGGCATCTTTTCCTATATCCCTATGCTCAATCTTCAGACCATATTCCTTCTTGTCCGCCATTCTCTTGTACAATTCATTGGCAAGCGTTACCGAGCGGTGTTTTCCGCCTGTGCATCCAATTGATATGACAAGCTGGTTTTTTCCCTCTGCAATGTAGTTTGGTATCAGGAAGTTGATCATATCCTCTAATTTATCCAGAAACTCGTGCGCCTCCTTAAATTGAAGCACATAATCCTGAATTTCCTTGTCATTTCCTGTCTTGGCACGAAGCCTTTCCACGTAATATGGATTCGGCAGAAAACGCACATCGAAAACCAGATCGGAATCCGCCGGGATTCCATATTTAAATCCGAACGATAAAATCGTGACGAACAGATTTTTATAATCCTGGTTCTGCACAAATATTTTTTCAATCTCTGCTTTCAGCTCTCTTGTCAGAAGCTGACTGGTATCTATAATATAACTTGCCCGCTCTTTCAAAAAGGCAAGTCTCTCTCTCTCTTTTGCAATTCCCTTATCGACACGCTCCGAGCCTGCCAGCGGATGGCTTCTTCTCGTCTCTTTGTATCGTTTTACAAGTACGGAATCTTCCGCATCCAAAAATAAGATATCATAAGCGCCGCCGTTTGCCTTGATCCGGTCAAGCACACTTCTAAGTTCCTCAAGTGCCTGTCCACTTCGGATGTCGATCCCGACAGCGACTTTCTGTAATTCTGCATTCTGCTGCAGATCAGACAATTCCACAAATTTTTCCAATAAAGGGATTGGAAGATTATCGACACAGTAAAAGCCGATATCTTCCATCATTTTCAGTGCTGTACTTTTTCCGGCTCCAGACATTCCTGTTAATATCACGAATTTCATATTATAACCACACCTTTCTCATAAGTTTGCAGCTTAAAATTCACCAATCATTTTCACTTCCGGTTCCAATACTACACCAAACTGTGCCTGTACCTTATCCGATACGTCCCTCATCAGCTGACAGATATCTGCTGCTGTTGCATCCCCTTTGTTGATCACAAAACCACAGTGTTTCTCAGACACCTGCGCACCACCCACCTGATAGCCGCGAAGTCCTGCATCCATGATCAGCTTTCCTGCAAAATATCCCTCCGGTCTTTTGAAAGTGCTTCCGGCACTCGGATACTGCAGTGGCTGTTTCTCTGCTCTTTTTTCATTCAATTCTTTCATTTCGGAACGGATTTCCGCCTCATTGCGCGGCACAAGTTCCAAAACAACTTTTGTAACAATATATTTTTTCTCTGGAATACAGCTATGCCGGTAACCCAGGTCGAGCGCATCTCTGTCAAGTTCCAACTGTGCACCGTTTTCATCGAGAACATATACTTTCTCAATGATGTCCTTCATCTCTCCGCCATAGGCTCCGGCGTTCATGACAACTGCTCCGCCGACACTTCCCGGAATACCGGCAGCAAATTCCATGCCGCCCAGACCATTCGATGCCGCAGTATTGGCAATTTTCGAAAGCATCGCACCTGCCTGTGCCGTGATTTTCGTTCCATCCACTTCAATGTTTCCCATTGGGTCTGTCATCTCGATCACCACACCACGGATTCCCTTGTCTCCCACAAGCAGATTACTGCCATTTCCGATAAAAGAATATGACACATGATACTGTCTGCAGAGTGCAAGGATAGCCACAAGTGCTGTTTCATCCGGCTGGACCAGCACATCTGCCGGTCCACCCACACGAAACGTTGTATGTTTTTTCATTGGCTCTTCCATAAAGATCCCGGAGCCACCCATTACATTTTGAAGTTCTGTCAAAAACTGGTCATTCATTGATCTTCCCTAAGCTTCCTTTAAGAATGCAATATAGCCTCTGTATGCCTCATACAGATCAACTTTACTGATGATCTCCCATGGCGCATGCATATTCAATACCGGAACACCGCTGTCGATGACATTCATTCCATAATTTGCAAGAATGTAAGCGATTGTTCCGCCGCCGCCCTGATCTACTTTACCAAGCTCGGCTGTCTGGAAGGATACCTCATTTGTATCCATAATATTTCTTAATTTTCCAATATACTCTGCATTTGCATCATTGGAACCACCCTTGCCTCTGGAACCTGTATATTTATTAAATACAAGTCCTTTTCCAAAATATGCGGTGTTTCGTTTTGTCATAACGCTTGGGAAGTTCGGATCAAACGCTGCCGATACATCGGAGGAAAGCACCTTGGAATTTGCCAGTGCTCTTCTGAGTGCCAGTTCTGAATAACTTCCTGCTGCCGCCATTACTTCTGCAACGGTATTTTCGAAAAATCTGGACTGCATTCCGCTGGCTCCCACGCTTCCGATCTCCTCTTTGTCCACTAAAAGGCAGACACTTGTGATCTCTGGATTCTCTGAAACAAGCATTGCTTCAAAGGATGGATATGCGCAAACTCTGTCGTCATGTCCATAACCCATGATCATGCTGCGGTCAAAGCCGTAATCTTTTGCTTCTCCTGCCGGAACCACTTCGATCTCTGCGGAAAGGAAATCTTCCTCCTCTATACCATATTCTTTGGATAAAAGATTCATGATATTCGCTTTTACTTTTTCTTTTACTTTCTCATCTTCTGTCTGCATTGGAATGCTTCCGATCAAAAGATCAAGATTTTCACCCTCGATCACTTTTGCAGCTTTCTTCTCTAACTGTTCTCCTGATAAATGGATCAGAAGATCACTCACTCCAAACACCGGATCGCCTGGTTTATCGCCGACATTTACCTTTACAACAGTTCCGTCTTTTTTTGCAATAACACCATGTAATGCCAAAGGTAACGTCACCCACTGGTATTTCTTGATTCCACCATAATAGTGGGTGTCCAGCATGGCAAAATCGGTATCCTCATATAATGGATCCTGTTTTAAATCCAGGCGCGGAGAGTCAATGTGTGCTCCAAGGATATTCATTCCTTTTTCCATGCTCTCTTTTCCGATCACAAATAAAGCCATGCCTTTTCCCATGTTATTGGCATATACTCTGTCGCCTGCTTTCAATGCTGTATGCTCTGCGATCACCTTCTCGAGATTTACAAAACCTGCCTTTTCTGCTTTCTCCACAAAAAAAGTCACGCACTCGCGCTCTGTCTTGCAATCAGAAATAAACTTGCGGTAATTCTCTGCGAACTGAAATACTTCCTCCTGTTTATTTCCTTCCGGGTATTTTTCCCATGCAATTTTGTTTTCCATAATTTTATCTCCAAATCTAACTATATATTTATAACGGTTTTTCCGCTATATGCAAAAATGTAACTGTGCCGTCCACTTTCGGCATAATCGTGTATACACAGCTTAATCGTCATCATCATGGCCTTTTGTGATATTCTCCTGCACGCGGCGGTAAAGCTCCTGTGCTGCGTTGTAACCCATTTTCTTCTGTCTGTGGTTGACTGCCGCTGTCTCACAGATAACTGCAAGATTTCGTCCCGGACGGATTGGCAGCGAATGACACGCCACTTTATTTCCAAGAAATTCTGCGTATTCATCCTCTAAACCCAGACGGTCATACTCATTTTCTTTCTTCCAGTCCTCAAGCTTGATGACAAGGTCAATCTGCTGTTTTTCCTTGACACACTCAACACCGTAAAGCGCTTTCACATCGATAATACCGATACCACGCACCTCGATAAAATATCTCGTGATGTCCGGAGAAGTGCCGATCAGCGTATGCTCATTAATCTTGCGGATCTCCACAACATCATCTGTTACCAGACGATGTCCACGGCGCACAAGCTCCAATGCCGCCTCACTCTTACCGATTCCGCTCTCACCCATGATCAGAAGTCCTTCACCATAGACATCGACCAGAACTCCGTGAATGGAAATACATGGTGCCAGCTGTTCACTCAGACAGAAAATCAATTCTGCCATAAATTCCGATGTGCTTCTCTTCGTTCCCAAAACCGGAACATCATTTTCCGAAGCAATCTGTAAAAAATCTTCATCCGGCTGTAAATCCCTGCAGAAGATAATGCATGGGATATCATATGTGGTAAATTTCTGTAAAATCTTTTCTTTCTTCTCCACATCCAGTCTCTGTAAATAGGTGTACTCAACGTTTCCGATGATCTGTACACGCGACTGCTCAAAATGTTCAAAGAACCCACTCAGCTGCAAAGCCGGACGGTTCACATCACTGATCTTAATACGGTGTTTTTTCAAATCCATGTCCGGCAGGAAATTATACAGATCCATGATCTGTGCTACTTTGCTGACACTTACTCCATTCGTTCCATTCATACCCTTTTCTCCTTTATGTTCTGGGGAATTTTTGTTTTTCTCTGCGCCGGAAAATACTTCTGCCGCATAGAAAACCCATTGTCATAAATATATCACAGAACCGCGTCTTTGTGAAGAAATTCATATACTGCCTGCGCCGCTTTTTCGTTCATGCTCTCGGTGTCGGCAAGATCTTCTGCCGAGGCCTCTCGGATTGCCTCTAACGACTGATATTTTTTCATCAAAGCTTTTCTTCTGGACGGACCGATTCCCGGAATATCATCCAGTATGGAATGCACCTGTTCTTTGCTGCGCAGTGACCTGTGGTATTCGATAGCAAAACGATGCGCCTCGTCCTGAATTCTTGTGATAAGTTTGAATCCTTCACTGCCCCGGTCAATCGGTATCTCAATATTGTTATAGTATAACCCACGGGTTCTGTGATTATCATCTTTTACCATACCACAGACCGGAATATTCAGATGTAATTCATCCAGCACTTTCAGGCAGATATTGACCTGCCCTCTTCCACCATCCATCATAATAAGATCCGGGAAGCGTGTAAAACTGCCATACTCTGCACCGAGTTCTTTCTCCTGCATTTCTTCCTGCTCCCGCATGCCATGTGTAAAACGCCTTGTAAGGACTTCATGCATGGAAGCATAGTCATCCGGCCCGGTGACAGTGCGGAGCTTGAACTTTCTGTAATCGCTGCGCTTTGGTTTTCCTTTTTCATAAACCACCATGGAACCAACCGTCTCAAATCCGTTGATGTTGGAGATATCAAACGCTTCCACACGCTGTAAGCCCAGAAGATCCAGCCATCCTGCGATCTCTTTCATCGCTCCGATGGTTCTTCCCTCCTCACGCTTGATCTTCTCCTTATCCTGCGACAACACAAGTTCCGCATTCTTCTGCGCCAGTTCCACCAGTTTTTCCTTCATTCCTTTTTGTGGAATACGGATATAGACTTTGCCGCCGCGCTTCTCCCCTAACCATTCTGCCAATACTTCATGGTCATCGATCTCCTCCGGCAGCATGATCTCCCTCGGAATAAACGGCGTGCCGGAATAAAATTGTTTTACAAATGTAGTCAATATTTGTTCCTTAGTATCTTCATTTCCGATCTTTACATAAAAGTGATCCCGTCCGATCAGTTTTCCATCCCGGATAAAAAACACCTGTACGACCGCATCCCTGTCGTCTGCTGCAAGCGCAATAATGTCTTTGTCCTCGCCGTCATTGTGCGTGATCTTCTGTTTCTGCGCGATCTGTTTCACGCTGTTTAAAAGGTCACGGTATTCGATAGCCTTCTCAAACTGCATCTCTTCGGAAGCAGCCATCATTTTTTCCTGTAACGATTTTAAAATCGGTGCATAATTTCCATTTAAGAATTCAACAGCTGCATCTACACGCTGTCTGTACTCCTCTTTGCTGATATAGCCCTGACACGGTGCATTGCACTGATGAATATGGTAATTCAGACACGGGCGGTCTTTTCCGATATCTTTTGGCAGATTCCGGTTACACGTTCTGAGCTGATATAATTTATTGATCAGTTCGATCGTATCCTTGACTGCCCCTGCACTTGTGTACGGTCCAAAATAGCGTGACCTGTCTTTTTTCTGCTGTCTGGAAAACAGAACCCGCGGAAAATCCTCTCCGACCGTCACTCTGATATAGGGATAGGTCTTATCATCCCGCAGCATGGTATTGTATTTTGGTCTGTGTTCCTTGATCAGATTACATTCTAAAACAAGTGCCTCCAGTTCAGAATCCGTGATGATATATTCAAAACGCGCAATCTGTTTTACCATCTGTGCTTTTTTGATCCCCTCATCATGGCTTGCCTGAAAATACTGGTGCACCCGTTTTCTAAGGCTGACTGCCTTTCCAATATAAATAATTGCATCTCTGCTGTCATGCATAATATAAACTCCCGGCTGATCCGGGAGTTTTTTTAATTCTTCTGCAATATCAAACATTATTCACCATCATTGCCTTTACTCTGGCGTTCAGCGTCCATTGCCTGTTCCATAAAGCTCTTCTTTGTGCTCTCTTCCTCCGGTTCCGGAATACCTTTGATCTCACGGAAAATCTTCATAAATTCTTTTCCGGTGATCGTCTCATGCTCGTACAGGTATTCGGAAATCTTATCTAATGATTCGCGGTTCTCGATCAAAAGCTGCATTGCATCATCATAACATTTATTGATAATGGAAAGAACTTCTCCATCAATCTGCGCTGCGGTCTCCTCGCCACAGATCAGTCCTGCACGGTTATCCAGATACTGGTTTTCTGTTGTAGCAAGACACATCATGCCAAACTTATCTGACATACCATACTGTGTAACCATCGCTCTTGCGATTGCTGTTGCGTGCTCAATATCGTTTGCAGCGCCGCTTGTTGCAGAGGAAAATACGAGTACTTCTGCCGCACGTCCTGCCATGTAGGTTGTGATCTTGGCAAGCAGTTCATCCTTCGTCTGTAAGAACTTCTCCTCTTCCGGTGTCTGTAACGTGTAACCGAGTGCTCCCATTGTTCTTGGAACGATCGTGATCTTCTGAACCGGCTCTGTGTTCTTCTGAAGTGCTGTCACAATCGCATGACCAACCTCATGATAGGAAACGATCTTACGCTCTTTGTCACTCATCACGCGGTCTTTCTTCTCTTTACCGCCTACTGCAACTAACTCAAAAGCCTCAAATAAATCTGCCTGATTTACATATTTTCTGCCCTTCTTAACCGCATTGATCGCAGCCTCATTGATCATATTGGCAAGATCAGAACCAACAAGACCTGCGGTTGCAAGTGCGAGTGCATCCAGATCTACAGTCTCATCCATAAGAACATCTTTGGAATGAACTTTTAACGTCTCAAGTCTTCCCTTCAGATCCGGCTTATCGACGATAATACGACGGTCAAAACGTCCCGGACGAAGCAGCGCTTTATCCAGAACTTCCGGTCTGTTGGTTGCAGCCAGGATCAAAAGTCCCTTGGAAGTATCAAAACCATCCATCTCGGCAAGCAGCTGGTTTAAGGTCTGCTCACGCTCGTCATTGCCGCCGCCATAGCGGGAATCACGGCTTTTACCGATTGCATCGATCTCATCAATAAAAATAATACACGGTGCCTGTTTCTGTGCCTCTTTGAAAAGATCACGCACACGGGATGCACCGACACCCACGAACATTTCTACAAAATCAGAACCTGCCAGAGAGAAAAATGGCACACCAGCCTCTCCTGCTACTGCTTTTGCGAGTAATGTCTTACCTGTACCCGGAGGTCCTACAAGCAGCGCTCCCTTTGGAAGTTTTGCTCCGATCTCACGGTATTTCTTTGGATTATGAAGGAAATCAACGACTTCCTGTAAGGACTCTTTTGCCTCATCCTGTCCGGCAACATCTTTAAAGGTAACGCCGGTGGTTTTTTCCACATAAACTTTTGCAGTGCTCTTGCCAACGCCCATAGCACCGCCACCCATACGCTTCATCAAAACACCCATCAGTATCCAGATCAGCACCAGTGGAAGCAGGAAGCTTAAAATATTGTAAATCCATGTGGAAGTGTTGTCCGGGATCACACGGGAGATCGTGATTCCCTTATCCTTCAATAAAGGAAGCAGATCCGGATCATCCAAACGTCCACAATAATAAGTCTGTTCCTGAAGATATGGATTCTTGTTTTCAGAAACCGGTGTGATATTGATCTGGTAAGAATCAAATTCCACAGACTCTACTTTTCCATCTTCTACCATCTGAAGAAAGTCAGAATAACTGATCTCCGAAGTGCTCATGGAAGTATACCGGTTCATGACCATGCTCATAATGAACAATGCTACCAGTGATACCAGGATAAACACCATGATCATCTGGCCGTTCTTGTTATTCTTATTGTTATTATCCCCATTATTGCCATTGTTATTATTGTTTCCATTGCTGCCATTATTTCCCGGACCGCCGCTGCCATAGCCGCCTCCGCCGTATCCGTTATTGCCGTTATTGTAATTGCTCTGGTTATCCATAAATCTATCCTTTCCACAGCCAGATTCTGGTTTGTCTGGCTGGACTTATCGTATTGAATTATTTTCTTACGGCAAAAGTTCTCCTAATCTTTCAACCGTAATGAAACATTAAATTCTTTCTTATTATATTGAAATTGAACTTCAAAAGCAATACATTGTTCGTGAAGTTTTCCTTTCATTTCTAAAGATTTTATAAACTCACTCGGATTAACTGCTAAAATTTTTTTATTTTTTTATAGATTTTAGAAAAACATCGTAGTATACTATTTCAGTTAAAAAAATTGTGTAATGTTTCCGCTGCACCCAGGCAGCGTTTCATTACCATATACAAACTAAGAGGATTTTGTTACTAATCATTATATTTCACATTTTTAGAGGAGGATAACCCTATGCCTGTAAAATACGTTTTTGTCACCGGTGGTGTTGTATCCGGTCTCGGTAAAGGTATCACCGCTGCTTCCCTCGGAAGACTTTTAAAAGCACGTGGATACAAAGTTACCATGCAGAAATTCGACCCTTACATCAACATCGATCCAGGAACCATGAACCCAATCCAGCACGGAGAAGTTTTCGTCACAGATGACGGTGCTGAAACTGACCTTGACCTTGGACATTATGAGCGTTTCATCGATGAGAGCTTAACCAAAAATTCCAATGTCACAACCGGAAAAGTATACTGGTCCGTTCTTCAGAAAGAACGCCGTGGCGATTACGGCGGAGGAACTGTTCAGGTCATTCCTCATATCACAAACGAGATCAAGAGCCGTTTTTACCGCAATTTCACTTCCGATGAGACACATATTGCCATCATTGAAGTTGGAGGAACCGTAGGTGATATCGAAAGCCAGCCTTTCTTAGAAGCGATCCGCCAGTTCCAGCATGAGGTCGGACATGAAAATGCCATTCTTATCCATGTAACGCTGATTCCATACTTAAAGGCTTCCGGCGAACTGAAAACAAAACCGACACAGGCTTCCGTAAAAGAATTACAGGGAATGGGTATCCAGCCTGATATTATCGTTTGCCGTTCCGAGCACGAATTAGATCAGAGTTTAAAAGATAAAATCGCTCTGTTCTGTAACGTGCCAAACAGTCATGTGTTGCAGAACCTTGATGTGGAATACTTATATGAGGCACCACTTGCAATGGAAAAAGAGAATCTTGCAAAAGTTGCCTGTGAAGCTTTACATTTAGCTTGCCCAGAACCTGATTTAAAAGACTGGGAAGCAATGGTAGATGCACTCCGTCATCCAAATAAAGAAGTAAAAATTGCATTAGTTGGAAAATATATTGCCCTGCACGATGCATATATCTCTGTTGTGGAAGCATTAAAACACGGCGGAATCGCAGAGCATGCCACTGTCAACATTAAATGGGTAGATTCCGAGGAACTTACTCCTGAAAATATAGACGAATATTTAGGAGATGTTTCCGGTATCTTAGTTCCTGGCGGATTTGGTTCCCGTGGTGTGGAAGGAAAAATTCTCGCTGCACAGTATGCCCGTGAACACAAGGTTCCTTACCTTGGTCTCTGCCTTGGTATGCAGGTTGCCATCATCGAATTTGCAAGACATGTCTGTGGATTCAACGATGCTCACAGTGTTGAGCTTGATCCAAACACAACACATCCGGTCATCGCTTTAATGCCGGATCAGAATGGTGTGGAAGATATCGGCGGAACCTTAAGACTTGGTTCTTATCCATGTATTTTGGACAAGACTTCAAAAGCTTATGAATTATATGGAACTGAAAATATTGAAGAACGTCACCGCCATCGTTACGAAGTAAATAATGACTTCCGTGCAGTCCTCACAGAACATGGCATGAAACTCTGCGGTACTTCTCCTGACGGACGCATTGTTGAGATGGTAGAACTTCCGGATCATCCTTGGTTCATTGCAACACAGGCGCATCCTGAACTGAAGTCCAGACCTAACAGACCACATCCACTGTTCCATGGATTTGTGGAGGCAGCTACAAAATGTAAGCGATAGTAACCGGAGTTTAACTTACCGTGGAGCAGCAGATTTTGTGGTGCTTTTATAGTTTGTGAAGGGGCAGCTATAAGCGTCCTCTCACAAGTCTTGATTTTATAAGTTTATGAAAAGAAAAACGGTACAGACGAAATATGATGTTCCTGTTCGCAGGGCATTCCGATAAGCCTCTAAAGAGTCTTATCTTCATTGCTCACGAAGGAAATCATATTTGTCTGCACCGTTTTTCTTTCATTTACGTTACGAATGACTTGTGAGAGGACGCTTATACATGCCCAATTTACACTGTGAATCGCACCACAGAATCTGCCAATTTACGTTATGGAACTCACGGTTATGAGATGAGTGCCTGCTATATGCTGGATTAGAAATTTGATCTGTTTTAAATGAAAACCTCCATTCCGAATAGACGTGTCAAATTTTGAACTTCTTTTATGCTACCTGATGTCTGCAATAGGAATGAATCGCCAAGAATGTAAACACAAATAATTCAATTCCTGCCGAAATCAAAATAACATGCGGTGTCCAGAAACTCATTCCACCGATATTCAGATAATTGAAATCTGCAAGCTGATAAAGGAAATTGTTCTGCATACCAATTCCAGCAGATGGAAGTATGGTAGAGAGCCATGTTGCTCCCATCGCCACATAAGCAAAAAGCGGCATGAGAAGAACTACAATAGAGATCAGCAAAACTGTCAATGTGTCTTTACATTTTGCAGACAGGAACAACGTACAGCTAACCGTTGCTAATACAGAAAGCAAGCCCGCTGCTGCGAGAATTATCTGCAACTGCCCCAGATTGATGTTTGGCAGATTAATGATAGAGTATCGCATCTGAAACGATGTTTTTAAGCAATCTGTCCCGAACGCTGCATCTAAAATCAGAATGTGTACCGTGATCCCGACAAGGAAAGTAACAACGAAAAGTGTAAATGCCGCCAGAATTTTGGTAATTGCTAATTGTTTACGCCCGTATTTGGTGGTTCGCAGGATGCTGTCACCGCCCGTTTGATATTCTCCAGCAAAAGTAGGAGCTGCGATTGCCACACACAAAATAGCAAGGCACAAAATATACAACTCAATATAATCAAATGCATCTTTAGAAATTCCAGAATGAAGATAAAATGGCGTATCAAGTTCTGAATATTTTTCAAGAGCTTTCTGTTGTGCGGTTTCGTTTTCTCTTTGTTCATTCCGCATGACATCCTGTAAATGTTCTGCGCACTTTTCATAATAGGCTCCGTCAATGTCATTCGGGTCAATATCCATTAAATCAGCACCAATGCCTGTTAATGGATCAGCAAACGCTTCGGACAGACCCATCAGCAAGTGACGGAACGGGACGATTTTTTCAATATATACAGCCAGGGGAAAGCCCTCTTCCTCGACTGGCCCATATTCTCGAACGCAGCTTTGATAAGTTTCCAAAGCCGATTTGATCCTATCCGGGGTCACTTCACCAGCGGATGTTTTATATAAATCTTGTTTGTACTTGATCGCTGCCAAGCCGTTTAATTCTGTAACCGTGCCATCTTCGTTTGGACGGTTAATACCCTCAAATGAAATAGGCAGGTATGCCATGGCTACGGAAAGCAAAAGTGCGATTGCAAGTAAAATCAGGGTGCGCCGTGACTTCAAAATACGTTTTATTTCAAGTCTAAAGAGTCGCATATTATCTGTCCTCCTTTTCCAAGTCTGTCTGCGGAAACAACCACAGATACAGGTCTTCCAATCGTGGTTCCGTTGTAACAGATCCATCAATTTCCGAGTGTTCGGACAGATAACGAATAGAAACCTGATTGTGATCTTCGCCTCGCTGATTGATAATGCGCAGCCGCATTTCACATTCCGGCAGCTTTGAGGTCGGAATTATGCAATTCCAAACCTTGCCCTCAATCCGCTTGACAAGTTCTGCGGTAGTTCCGACATCAACAATTTCTCCGGCTTTCATAATTGCGTTGCGCGTAGAAATATATTCTATGTCAGATACGATATGGGTGGAAATCAACACGATTCGATCATGCGAAAACTCGGAAATGAAATTCCGCAGACGCACGCGCTCTCCGGGATCAAGTCCTGCTGTCGGTTCGTCCATGACAAGTATCTCCGGGTCGTTCAACATAGCCTGCGCAATACCGACACGACGCTTCATGCCGCCTGACAGATTGGAGATTTTTTTCTTTTTCACATCGGAGAGCGAAAGAATGTCCAACAAATGATTGATCTTTGGGGTGGTTGCCCTTGTAGGAATATCTTTAAGTGCAGCCATATACTCCAAATAATCTTTGACCGTAAAATCCCGGTGATACCCAAAATCCTGCGGCAGAAAGCCAAACTTGCTTCGGTAGACTTCTCCTAACTCTCGAATGTTTTTTCCGTCATAGTAAACCGCTCCGTTGGTTGGTGTCATAATATCAGCAATCATGCGCATGAGCGTGGTTTTCCCTGCGCCATTCGCCCCCAAAAGTCCCCAAACGCCGGGAATCAATGTCAGATTGACATCATTTACTGCTGTTTTGTCTTTGAACTGCTTGCTTAAATGCTCTATTTTCAGTTCCATGCTTACACTCCTTTCTTTTGCTTCAGCTGAACAATAAAAAGCCCTTGTTCGATAATCATTGTACCGAACAAAGGCTTTTCAATCTCAAAAATCACACGCTTAAATTCCTAAGTAATTCCTAAGATTACATTCTTATTTTCCTAAGCGGAAAGGGGTAATGTAATCACAAAGTTTATGGTTTCGTTTTGGCTGGATGCAGTAATCTTTCCACCATGTAAATGTATAATTTCTTCCGCAATAGACAGGCCAAGTCCCGCACCACCTGTATTAGAAAGCCGGGCATCATCCAAGCGATTGAATTTTTCAAATATACTGTTAAGCTGTTCCTGTGGAATTGTTTTTCCATGATTTTCAAAAGTGATCTGAATATCATGCTCTAACCGTTTGGCGAATATAGTGATTTCTGTCTGCGGGTAACTATATGACGCAGCATTTCGTAAAAGATTACTGAAAACTCTCGCCAGCTTTTCGGGATCAGCATTCACAGATAAGTTGTCCTCCGCAGTAAATACCGCCGTGTTGCCATTTGCAGAGAGTGTCGGGTATATTTCATCTATTACCTGCGCAATCAAACAATGCAAATCTACATTTTCTTTTTTGATAATGACCTTATGTGCATTGTACTTGGTAATTTCAAAAAGTTCATTGATGAGCTTTTCAAGGCGTTCTGCCTTATTCAACGCAACTTTTACATACTTTTCCTTTTGCTGTTCAGGCATGTCAGGGGCTTCATGGAGCAGGCTCAAATAGCCGATTACTGTTGTGAGAGGGGTGCGTATATCATGTGCCAGATACATAATAATTTCATTTTTCTTTTCTTCTGCCTGCTTTGCAGCCCGTTTGCTTAACAGAACAGACATTTTGATTTGATTGAGTTGTGCCTCCAATTCTTTCAGTGGGTCAGACAATGATACGGTATGATTGTTCTGCTCATAGACCGTTTGGGTCGCATCAATTACTTCATCCAGATAGCCCCACGGCTTTTTCCAATAGTAATTGAAAATACATACAAAGCCGATCATCAGATACAAAATAAAAAGCAGATCGAGCCGCCAGTTGAGCCATGCAAAAATACCGTTGTCAAATTTTGAAAAGATGTAGTCCAAGATAAGGGTCAAACCATATCCAACAACGGTATAAACCAGCAATGATAGGTATAAGCGCACTTTAAGGCGCTTTTCTGTTGTCATTTCTTTCTTCGACATGAGAATACACCTCCTACCGATTAGCAAACAGAAGAAATCCAAGCAGGACAATCACGACAACACTTACTATGCCTGCCAGAATGGAAAACAGTCTGTTTGCTTTTATTCTATTTCCGATTAACCAGGCTGCTATCGAATATACAGCAAGTCCCAAAAGACCGCCTGCCGCATTTGTGAGTACATCGGTAATATCCGAACATCCGACTGCTAAGATATACTGCATAGTTTCCAATAAAAAACTTGTTCCAGCAATCAGCATGAACTTCACATATAATTTTGTTCTTGGCAGAAGCATTTGAAGATAAATACCCATAGGCACAAAAATCAAGAAATTTTCGAGCACCTCTGTTAAGTGAAATGCTGCTCCAATTTCCTTGTCATAGTGAAAAGGAATAAAGTTTATACTTCTTATCTTGTCCAGATCACTGATTGAAAATTGTAGTTTGAACAGTATGATCCAAACCAAGAGTGCCAGATAAATTAAAAATAAAATGGTTACGAAGCAATTAGATTTTCTTTTCATAGCGTACTCCTTTCGCTTAAATTTTGTAACCAACACCCCAAATCGTTTTAATATACTGCGGAGTATCGGAAGTATCTTTCAGTTTCTCACGCAGATGCCGGATATGCACAGTAATTGTGCTGCTGTTTTTAGAATAGTATTCATCTTTCCAAACTGCATGAAACAGTTCCTCAATACTTACAACATTCCCAGTGCTTTCCAAAAGAACCTGAAGGATAGAAAACTCTGTCGGTGTCAGAGAAACAGTCTCACCGTCTAACAGACATTCATGGGTCTGCACATTCAAGCACAATTTGTTATAGGAAAGTTCCGATGGAACTTTCTCTGTGATGATACCGGGCGAATATTTCTTGTAACGTCTTAACTGCGCTTTCACTCTGGCAACTACTTCAAGTGGGCGAAAAGGTTTTGTCACATAATCGTCCGCTCCCAATGTCAGCCCCGTTATTTTATCCGTTTCCTCAATTTTAGCCGTTAGCATTATGATTGGATAAGTGTATTTCTTTCGGATAAGCTGGCAAAGTGAAAAGCCGTTCATATCCGGAAGCATAATATCCAGAATGGCAAGATCAATGTCGCCGCTTTCAATACACGACATGGCATCCGTTGCGCAGTAAAATTTATAAACGACGTAATTTTCGTTTTTCAAGTAGACCTCCAACAGATCCGCTATATCTTGCTCGTCATCTATAATCAATATCTTTTCAGACATATTTTCAACTCCTTTGCTCATATTTCCAATTAAGTATAGCAAATACAACATCTAAATTCACAATGGATTGCCTGAGAAATTATTAAGATTTTCCTAACTTTCGAATTTAGGCAACTCAAAATGCTAACGTAATTTACATATCAGTTTTTTATGTGTCATACATATTCTCCAATATACTTCCATATAATGCACAGATTGACTTCACAATTGCATGCCATGAAATATCAGCAGCATAAGAATAATTTTTTTGATATGTTTTCCATAAGGTCTCCATAACCGGACTTGATTCAATTTCATCAAATATTTCTCTTATATCCTCAGCTTCTATCAGGTCTAATGTTCCCCTTTTTTTGGCTGTAGCCACAAGTGCAGTCCATAAAACTTGTTTTTGGAGTTGTTCTCCATACAACTTTTGTAAAATATAAATATCATAAAAATCTCTCATTCGTGTATTTGTAACGTTTCGACTAACAACAGTTTCCAATTTTTCAGCCAATACCGTTTCCAGATTATATGCCCATACCTCAATAGTGCGGTCTTCAAGCATAAGATTAAATTTGTACTTGATTTCTCTTGGTGTAATTACATCCCCTGTAGAAATATCAATCTTTAATGGTGTGATTACACCATCAAATTTCGTTTCCATGCTTACACGAACACCAGGATAATCTGCTTCTTCCATGATTTCCGATATCCGTTTGACCCGAAATGAAACACCATCGTCCAGTGGAATTGATATAATTTGGGATATAATCATTTCTACATCCTCCACACTAACATTAGTGCCTTTTATGGTAGCATCCAGATCCATAGTAGCTCTGGCATCCAGAC
>OHHP01000549.1_pt1 | contig 21553 bp, 16 predicted proteins | sample 1568121 | NCBI WGS metagenome assembly OHHP01 (sample SAMEA3879500, study PRJEB24766) | human gut metagenome | biome: human-associated habitat; feature: feces | place: USA | collected 1985/1987
GAGACTGTTCCTCGTGACCATCCTCATCATGAACACAGCAACTAACCGCCAGAAGCTCGAAAACGCGGTGTTCCAGACCGCAGCCATTGCCCAAAAGTATAACTGTGCGCTCAAGCGTCTCGACTTCCAGCAGGAAGAAGGGCTGATGTCCTCTCTGCCTATCGGCGTCAATCAAGTGGAAATCGAACGCGGACTGACCACTTCCAGCACAGCGGTTTTCGTGCCGTTCACCACGCAGGAGCTTTTTCAGGGCGGCGAAGCTCTCTACTACGGGCTGAACGCGCTGTCCAACAACATGATCATGGTTGACCGCAAGCAGCTCAAGAACCCCAACGGGCTGATCTTGGGTACACCCGGTTCCGGTAAGTCCTTCTCCGCCAAGCGTGAAATGACGAACGCCTTCCTCATCACAGAGGATGACATCATCGTCTGCGACCCCGAAGCCGAGTATTTTCCCCTCGTGCAGAAGCTCGGCGGTCAGGTCATCCGCATCTCGCCGGTCAGCACGGATTACATCAATCCGCTGGACATCAACACGAACTACTCCGAAGAGGAAAACCCGCTGACGCTGAAATCCGACTTCATCCTCTCCATGTGTGAGCTGATTGTCGGCGGCAAGGACGGCTTGCAGCCGGTTGAGAAGACCATCATTGACCGCAGTGTCCGCATGGTCTATCAGGAGTTTCTTGCAGACCCCAAGCCGGAGAAAATGCCGATCCTCGAAGACCTCTACAACATTCTGAGAAATCAGAAGGAGCCGGAGGCACAGCGCATTGCAACTGCCCTTGAAATCTATGTTCACGGCTCTCTGAACGTCTTCAATCACAGAACGAATGTGGATGTCAACAACCGCTTCGTCTGCTATGACATCCGCGAACTCGGCAAGCAGCTCAAGAAGCTCGGTATGCTGATCGTGCAGGATCAGGTGTGGAACAGAGTTACCATCAACCGCGCCCAGCACAAGGCAACGCGCTACTACATGGACGAGTTCCACCTTTTGCTGAAAGAGGAACAGACCGCCGCGTACAGCGTGGAAATCTGGAAGCGTTTCAGAAAATGGGGCGGCATCCCGACCGGAATCACGCAGAACGTCAAGGATCTTCTTGCCTCCCGCGAGGTGGAGAACATTTTTGAAAACTCGGATTTCGTCTACCTTCTGAATCAGGCGTCCGGCGACCGGCAGATTCTCTCGAAGGCGCTGAACATCTCGCCCAGCCAGCAGAACTACATCACCAATTCCAATGCCGGTGAGGGGCTGATCTTCTACGGCTCGACCATCGTTCCCTTCAAGGACGATTTCCCGAAGGACACCCAGCTTTACCGCATCATGACCACCAAACCCGAAGAAACCGTACAGAACTAAGGAGGATTTTTGAATATGAACAACAAGATGATTACCATTCCCTACGCGGACGCTATCGAATACGGAGAGAACACCTCCGCGCTGTTTAAGGCTCTGTGGGAGCTGACCGATCTGATCCGACTGGAAAGCGACCTCAAGAAGCATCACCGCGCCTACCTCCATGTGAGGGAGGACATCGACGAAAAGGTCAAGGAGGCACGTCAGATTATGACCAAGGTATCTGTGGATATGATCGGTTTCTACTTCAAGGTTGATGTTCCCGAAAGCAGCAACAGCGACGAGAATACCCCGTTCGCTGACGCGGCGGATGATGAAGCCGTATCTATCCCCAAGGACAAGTATGAGCTGATGATCGACGATCTGCTCACGATGTCCGAAATCATCCAGTGCGTCGCAGATATGCGCACGCAGGATGTGAAGGCAATCCGCGAGTTCGGCAAGTTTATCCCCGCCTTCGCTGCCTTTGAGAAGAACCGCCTGAGCCTCTATCGTGAGGCGGCGAAGGAAGCCGAGGAAATCTTCGACCGTTGGGCGGACGAGATTGACGATCTCGACGAGGACTTCATGGAAGACGAGGACTACGAGCCGGACGAGTATTACTCCGACTGATATGCGCTCAAATCCGAAGAAAGGAGCTGGTTTTTATAGAGCTTGACATCATTCATACCGGCGATTGCCTTGAAATCCTGAAAACTCTGCCCGATGACAGCGTTCATTGCTGTGTGACGTCCCCTCCGTATTACGCGCTCCGCGATTACGGCATGGAGGCTCAGATCGGCAGAGAGACAACGCCGAAGGAATACATCTCGCGCCTGACGGAAGTGTTTACCGAAGTCAGGCGCGTTTTGCGTCCGGATGGAACGCTCTGGCTGAATATCTCGGACACCTACGCCGGAAAGGGCAATCAGGGTAATTTTATTGATCCGAAGAACCCCAACGGCAGAACCGGTCAGGCTGTGGCTCTCAACAACAAGGTTGAGGGCTGCAAAGCGAAGGACATGATCGGCATTCCGTGGATGCTGGCTTTTGCCCTCCGCGATACCGGCTGGTATCTGCGCAACGACATCATCTGGATGAAGGATAACCCCATGCCGGAGAGCGTGAAAGACCGCTGCGCCCGCTGCTACGAGCATATTTTCCTGTTCTCCAAGTCCAAGAAGTATTTCTTCGACTACAAGGCGATCTCCGAGCCGATTGCTCCTGCAACGGCAGAACGCCTCAAGCGCGGCATGAAGGGCGGCAACAAATACGGAAAGCCCGTTCCCGGTCAGCCTCAGCCGCAGTCCATCAACCGCCCCCGTGAGCATGGTGAGATCAAGGACAGTGACATCAATCCGCTCCGCAACAAGCGCGATGTCTGGAAGATCAACACCGTCCCCTTCAAGGGCGGTCACTATGCCGCCTACCCTCCGAAGCTGGTTGAAACCTGTCTTCTCGCCGGTTGTCCCGAAGGTGGCATTGTGCTTGATCCCTTTATGGGAAGCGGCACAACCGGCATGGTTGCCGCGCAGATGGGGCGTCATTTCGTGGGCATCGAGCTGAACCCTGAATACACCGAGCTTGCCTACAAGCGGATTGGAGGTGAAATCTGATGTCCAATGAACCGGAACTTAAAGCCCGCGACAAGGTAGTTCTGCGGATGACGCGGGAGGGCGCGGTTGAGGAAAACCTGACGGCTGGCACCGAGCAGCGCGTGTCAAAACGTCCGGAAGATGCAGAGCTGGTGAAGCCCGGTGAGACAGCAGAACCTTCCGAAGCTCTTTCTGCGGAGGAACAGAAAAAGGTGCAGATGCGCCGTCAGCAGCATCAGTTTCAGGTGGAACACGCTGAGGATAATAACACTCAGCCGCCCTCGGAAACGTCCGTCACAGAAGAGAAAAGGACAGAAAATCCACCCCAGAATGCACCTGAACCGCTGCCCTCGGAAACGCCGTTCAAGCCTCCTGTTTTGGAGCAGCACGGTGTTTCTTCTCATACCGGCACGGTGATTGCCGAAACGGTTGTCACCCACAAGCTGCGCAAGACCTCTGCGGTTGAAGCCGTTGATGCAGATGCCGTTCTCACTCAAGCGGCGGAGACTGCCTCTGCAAAGCCGCTCTCGGACGATGCCGTCCCGCCCACGAAGCGGATGCAGAAGCTCGAAAGGAAGTCCGAGAAGGCGCATGAGCGTCTGGATGCCGCCCGTGAGAAGCTGCCCACGCACAAGGTTCTCAAGAAAGAGCGCGTCTTTGATGAAGAGACCGGAAAGGGCAAAACCCGCCTTCATTTTGAGGATGAGCTGAAAAAGCCCAAGGGCAAAGGCAAGCTGCAATTTGAGGCAGATAAAACCGTCCGCAAGGTCGGGGACACCCTCGCTTCCGGCATTCACGGCAAAATCCATGAGTTCGAACAGGAAAACTCGGCGGTTGAGGCGGCGCATAAAACAGAGATTGCCGCTGAGACTGCCGCTCGGCATTTCAGTCATCATCGGGAAAGCAGCGTCAACAAGCCTTATGAGAAGGTCTCCAAGCTGGAACACAAGGCGGATGCTGCTGATGCGAAGCTCCAATATGAGAGAAATCAGCAGGAGCATCCTGAGATGAAGAAGCAGAACATGAACAAGCACTACCAGAAGCAGAACATCAAGAAGGAATATGCCGCCGCTCGAAATGCCGGTTCTCAGACTGCCGGGACTGCCACAAAGAATACCGGCAAGAAGCTCGGTGAAAAGGTGTCCGACAAGATCAAGGAGTTCTTTGAGAAAAACAAGAAGGTCTTCATCTGGATCGGCGTCGGAGTTGCCCTTCTCGTTTTGCTCGGTGCCGGTATCAGCTCGTGTTCGATGCTCACCTCTACCGGCTCGTCGGTTATCGCTTCCTCCTATCTCAGCGAGGATGACGCGATGCTCGGCGCGGAAGCGCAGTATTGCCGGATGGAGCAAGAGCTGCAAAGCTATCTCGACACCTACGAAAGCACTCACAACTATGATGAATACCACTTCGATCTGGACGATATTGAGCATGACCCGTATGTGCTGATCTCCATTCTCTCGGCTCTCCACGAGGGCGAGTTCACGCTGGATGAGGTGCAGGGTACGCTCCAAATGCTGTTTGAAAAGCAGTACATCCTCACCGAAGAGGTTATCGTCGAAACCAGATACCGCACGGAGACCGACACATGGACGGACGCAGACGGCAACACGCACACGGAAACCTATCGCGTCCCGTATGACTACTACATCTGCAACGTGAAGCTCGAAAACTTCAATCTCTCCCATGTCCCGGTCTACATCATGTCTCAGGAACAGCTTTCCATGTACGCAACGTATATGTCGGTGCTGGGCAACCGCGAGGATCTGTTCGGTGACTCTCCCTATGTGGACAAGTACATCACCAATCCTCCCGCCGACTACGATGTCAACCCGGAATACCTGAACGATGAGAAGTTTGCGACGCTGATTACCGAGGCGGAAAAGTATCTCGGCTATCCGTATGTGTGGGGCGGCTCCAATCCCGACACGTCCTTCGACTGCTCCGGCTTCGTCAGCTACGTTCTCACGAACAGCGGTCTCGTGAATACCGGGCGGCTGGGCGCACAGGGGCTTTACAACGTCTGTACGCCGGTTTCAAAGGCGAATGCACAGCCCGGTGATCTTATCTTCTTTGTTGGAACGTATGACACCCCCGGTGTGTCTCACGTCGGCATCTACGTTGGTGATGGGGTCATGATCCACTGCGGCGATCCCATTCAGTACACATCCATCAACTCTTCCTACTGGCAGCAGCATTTCTACGCCTTCGGAAGACCCGCCTATTAAAAGAAAGGAGTTTTGCATGAATCCCAAGTATCAGAAAGTCCTCTCCGACATCGAGAAGGCTGAAAAGAAGAAGTCCGAAATCGAAGGTCAGCTCAAGGAGCTGTACGACAAGAAGACGGAGCTGGAAAACCTTGAAATCATCAATACCGTGCGCTCTATGGTGATGGACAAGGATCAGATCATGGCGTTCCTGTCTTCCATGAAGGGCGGCACCAAGCCCGCTGAAAATACGGAGGTAATCGACAATGCGTAAGAAGTTTCGTTTTCTGACCGTCCTTGCGGTCTGCGTCATGGTTCTGTCTTGCTTCTCGGTGACGGCGTTTGCCTACGCCGATGATACCGAGCAGAACCTTCCCGTCACGGAGGCAACCCAGCCGGAACAGCAGCCTGAAACCACTCCCACGCCGGAAAAGCCGAAGGGTGAGCCGATTGACGATGAGGGCAACGCCTACACCCGCGACTTGCTCTATGACAAGGCAACCAACAAGCAGTTCATCACAGTCCAGACGAAGAACGGCAACACCTTCTTCATTGTCATCGACTACGATGCGCCCATCAACGAGGATGAGGAACAGTATCAGACGTACTTCCTGAACATGGTCGATGAAAGCGATCTGCTTGCGCTGCTGGATGATGATACTGCGGCGGCTCTGACCACCTGTAACTGCAAGGAAAAATGCGCTGCCGGTCAGGTCAACACCGACTGCCCGGTCTGCAAGACCAACATGAGCGAATGCACCGGCACAGCCCCCGTTACACCTGAGCCGGACAAGGATGCGGAAACCGAAGTGCCGGAGACCAAGCCCAAAAAGAAATCCAACATTGGCGTGATCCTCGTCATCTTTGCCCTTGCCGGTGCTGCGGGTGCAGCTTATTACTACATCAAGTTCGTCAAGGGCAGAAAGCCCAAGGATGAGGACATGGACTTCTTTGATGATGAAGGCTACGAGGAAGAGCCGTATATCAACGAGGATGAAGAGCCGCAGATTGCGGAGGATGCTGAAACGGATGGTGATGAAGATTGATCTTAGTCATTGCTGAAAAGCCCAGCGTTGCCCAGTCCATCGCAAAGGTTCTGGGCGCAACGTCCCGAAAGGACGGCTATATGGAGGGCGGCAATTACATCGTTTCGTGGTGCTTCGGTCATCTGGTGGAGCTGGCAGACGCCAGCTCCTACGATGAGCGGTATGCCAAGTGGCGGTATGACGATCTGCCCATTGTTCCGGAAAGCTGGATGTTTGAGGTCACGAAGGACAAAGCACAGCAGTTCAAGGTGCTGTCCGCTCTCATGAAGGACAAGCGCGTCACCGAGCTGGTCTGCGCAACCGATGCAGGACGCGAGGGTGAGCTGATCTTCCGGCTGGTCTACAACAAAGCCGGATGCACCAAGCCCTTCAAGCGTCTGTGGATCAGCTCGTTGGAGGACTCCGCCATCCGCGAAGGCTTCAATCATCTCCGGGACGGCAAGGAATATGACCGTCTCTATGAAGCGGCACTCAGCCGCTCGAAGGCAGACTGGATTGTCGGTATCAACGGCACCCGCCTTTTCACCACGCTCTATCACAAGAAGCTGGTGGTCGGGCGCGTCCAGACGCCGACCCTTGCAATGCTGGTGGAGCGTGACGGGAAAATCTCCACGTTCCATAAGGAGAAGTATTTCAACGTCCACGTCGGCAAGGGCGATCTGACCGCCGATCTGGAAAAGGTCAAAACCGAAGAGGAAGCAAAAAAGATTGCGGCGGCTTGCGAGAAAAAGCAAGCCGTCGTTTCTTCTCTCAAGCGGGAGACGAAAACCGTCAATCCTCCGAAGCTCTATGATCTGACCACCTTGCAGCGCGAGGCAAACCGATACTACGGCTTCACTGCCCAGCAGACACTCGATCTCGTCCAGACGCTCTACGAAAAGAAGCTCCTGACCTATCCGCGCACGGACAGCCAGTTTATCACGGACGATATGGAGGACACCGCCCGTCAGGTCATTTCTATTGTCTGCCGCCAGCTTCCGCTTTTCTCCGGCGTTTCGGTCACTCCGGACATTTCCCGCGTAACCGACAACAGCAAGGTCACAGATCACCATGCCATTCTCCCGACCGTCCAGCTTGAAAAGCAGGATGTTTCGGCGCTTCCTCAGTCGGAGCAGAAAATCCTCAATCTCATCGGGATGCGCCTTCTGTGTGCGACCGGCGAGAAGCACACCTACGCAGAAACGCAGATCTCGCTCTCCTGCGAGGGCTACGAGTTCAAAACCAAGGGGAAGACCGTCGTTCAAAACGGATGGAAAGCCATCGAAGAGCTGTTCAAGTCCTCCCTCAAGACGAAGGAAAAGGACGATCCCATGAAGTCCCTGCCCGAAGTCCATGAGGGCGATATGCTGGAAGGTGTGTCTGCCAGTGTCACCGAACACTTCACAACGCCTCCGAAGCAGTACACGGAAGACACGCTCCTGTCTGCAATGGAGACTGCCGGAAACGATCAGTTCGACGATGACACCGAGAAGAAAGGTCTCGGCACTCCCGCGACCCGCGCCGGTATCATTGAAAAGCTGGTGAAGTCCGGCTTTGCAGAGCGCAAAGGCAAATCCCTCATTCCCACAAAGGACGGCTGCAACCTCGTCTGCGTCCTGCCGGAACAGATCACATCTCCCGCAATGACGGCGGAATGGGAAAACACGCTCATGGAGATTGAACGCGGCAAGGCAGATGCGGACGCCTTCCTCAGCGGCATTGTCCGGATGACCGGGGATCTCGTGAAAGCCTATCCCTTCCTCTCCGATGCCGAAGCCCAGCGTTTCGGCACGGGCAAGGAGGAAATCGGCAAATGTCCCCGCTGCGGCTCTCCGGTCTATGTCGGCAAGGGCAACTTCTACTGCTCGAACAAGGAATGCTCCTTCTGCCTGTGGGAAGACAACAAGTTCTTTTCCAGCAAGAAAAAGAAGCTGACCAAGAAGATTGCAAAGGAGCTGCTGGACAAGGGCTGGTGCCGCGTGACCGGGCTTTACACGCCGAAGAAGCCTCAGCTCTACGATGCGGTGATCCGGCTGGATGACAGCGGCGGCAAATACGTCAGCTTCAAGATGGAGTTTGATCGATGACCCGCCCAAAGTATGTTGCTTCATGCAGCGGAGGCAAAGACAGCGTAGCGACGCTCCTGCTGGCTGCACAGCACAATGAGCCGCTTGACGAGGCGGTTTTCAGTGAGGTCATGTTCGACAAAGACACAAGCGGCGAAGTCCCGGAACACCGGGACTTCATTTATGACCGGCTCAAGCCCTTCTGCGAAAAGGAGCTGGGCATCAAGTTCACCATTCTCCATGCAGACAAGACCTACGATGACGTGTTCCACCATGTCATCACCCGCGGACCTCATAAGGGCGAGGTTCGCGGTTTTGCGTGGGCTGGGATGTGCGCGGTCAATCGTGACTGCAAAATCCCGCCAGTCCGCAAGTACAATGCCATGCTTTCGCCGGACACCGTGAGCTATGTCGGCATAGCAGAAGACGAACCCAAACGCCTTGCGCGTTTGGACGGAGTGAAGAAGGTCAGTCTGCTTGCCAAATACGGCATGACCGAAGCGGATGCCTACAAGCTCTGTCAGGAACACGGTTTGCTTTCCCCAATCTACGCTCACTGCCGAAGAAACGGCTGCTGGTTCTGTCCCAACGCCAGTGACTCGGAGCTGCTGCACATGGTCACAAAGCACCCGGATATGTTTGACAGACTGATTGAATGGGAGAAGGAGGATAACATCTTTCATCGTCGGCTGACACGCAGAGAAACCCCGTCTGAGGTAAAGGCTCGTTTATTGAGCAAATCCCAGACGGGGTTTTCTTCTCCCCGAAGCAAATACGAAATGGAGGTTTGATATGGCTGAAAACAAAAATGCACAGCAAGTCCGCGAAATCACGGACAAGCTGGAACAGGGCATCAAGGAGCTTTTTGAATCCGAGCGGTTCAAGGAATATCTCCGCACGATGTCCAAGTTCTACAACTATTCCTTCAACAACACGCTGCTCATTGCGATGCAGAAGCCGGAGGCAACCTATGTTGCCGGTTATACCTCGTGGCAGCGCAACTTTGACCGTCAGGTCATGAAGGGCGAAAAGGGCATCAAGATTCTCGCACCAGCGCCGTACAAGGCGCAGGAAGAGCGTGAGAAGATTGACCCCGTAACGCAGAAGCCGGTGATCGGCGCAGATGGGAAGGCTGTCACGGAAACGGTTGAGGTCCTGCGTCCTGCCTTCAAGGTGGTAAGTGTCTTTGATGTTTCCCAGACGGACGGCAAAGAGCTTCCGGACATTATCGTCGATGAGCTGAAAGGCACCGTCGAAAACTACGAGGCGTTCTTCGACGCGCTCAGGCAGGAATCTCCCGTCCCCATTTCCTTTGAGGACATTCCGGGCGGTGCAAAGGGATTCTTCTCTCCGGTTGAAAGCCGCATTGCCATTCAGGAGGGCATGAGCGAAATCCAGACGGTCAAAACCGCCATTCACGAGATCGCCCACGCAAAGCTCCACGCCGTCAAGCCGGATGAGAAAGCCGCGCCAGAAGATAAGAAGGATCGGCACACCAAGGAGGTTGAAGCGGAAAGCGTTGCCTACACCGTCTGCCAACGGTACGGCATTGAAACCTCAGACTACTCCTTCGGTTACATCGCCGGTTGGTCATCCGGCAAGGAAACCAAGGAACTGAAAAGCTCTCTGGACACCATCCGCAAGACGGCGGCTGAGATGATCGAGGGCATTGACGCCAAGCTCAAGGTGCTGCTGGCAGAGAAAGCACAGTCCGCAGAGATGGAAGTCGAAGCTCCCGTAAAGGAAGCTGTTCCGGAGGAAAAGTCGGAAGTCCCCATTTACCGCGAGACGGCGAATTACGCCTATGAAGCCGGTGAGCTGGAGTCATATCGTGCTTCTCTCGCTGCAAACGTGGAATGCCGCCGTGCGATTGAAGCGGCGATCAGCTCCAACTACGGAGATAACCGGCTGGATGCGGATGCTGCCGTGAAAAGCGTCCTTGAGCAGTTCTCTCCGGAGCGCGTCCGGTATGTCCTCGCAAACACCATTCAGCAGAAAGACTTTGACGGGCGCATTCCGCAGCCCCTCAAGGAATGGGCGAAGACCGTTGATGTCTGCCCGGAGAATGCCTCCCGCTTCCTTGTGGATAAACCCAATCCCGGACTGACGGCACTTTTCGTGGATGCGTTCCGTCAGCAGACCGAACCCCAGAAGGAAGTCACTTCTGAGAAAACAGAGGAAAGAGACCCGGAGGTCGTTGCATGGGAGAACGATGAGATTACCTCTATTGAGGTAAAAACCGTGGAGGTCAAGTCTCCCTTTGCCCCCTTGCCGGAGGAAGCGGCAAAAGCACCGAAAGCGCACCGCCTGACTGCCGAAGAGAAGGAGATCAAAGCCGCCGTCATGGACACGCTCAAGGGGCAGATCGCCTATAACAACGACGGAATGCGGGCTTCTTACCGCGCCTCTAACCACTCCTTCAATCTGCTGGCACGGAACGGCGTCAGGATCGAGGGCAACACGGTCACGCAGAACGGTGAGCCGCTGTTCAAAATCCATCGCCGTCATGCGGCGCGGAAAACACAGGGCTGCTACCGTGAGCTGATGCCGACGCTGGAATACGTCAAGCAGGAGCAGAAGCAGGAAAAGCCCTCTATCCGCGATCAGCTCAAAGCTGCCGCGAAAACGCAGCCGGAGAAGAAGTCCCCGGTCAAATCCAAAACACACGACATGGAGTTGTGAGAAAGGAGAAGCATGAAGAAATACACAGACGTTGACATCGTTGCGGAGCTGCAGAAGCTCGTGGACAGTCATGTAGACAGCTACAAGGAAGACTTCGACATCGACAAGCGCATCATCCGCCGCGCCGCCGAAAGCCAGAATCCCGAAGACAAGACGCTGATGTGGTTCTGCCGTCCGCATGGAACGCACTGCCTCAATGAAAATCAGGTCTTTATTCAGGGAACGCGGGATCACAACACCTTCCGTTTTTACGCGGAACAGACCTACGACGAATGCGTTGCCCGCGTCATTGTCCCGAAAGCCGTTAAGCGCGGCAAGGTCTTCGGAGATGTCTTTGAGATCAACTACCGGGAACAGGCGGCAAATGTGGCGCAGAACTCGGTTGCGCCGGATCACGACCGGCTGACCTTTGCAGACGGCTTTGTGCTGGAAGCCCCCTGCCGCAGCAGCTTCGATGCAGCAATGGCTCTGATCGGTGAGCATGGCGGCGTCAAAACCCACCGGACGCTCCCGAAGGACGCGGATGCTCTGGTGGAAGTGCTGTCTAAGCAGAAAAGCCGCCGTGACAGACTGCCGGAGGCAGATAGGACAGAGGTGCTTTCGCCGCTCCCCGTCGCAGAACTCCGCAAATATGAGGCAGTCAAAAAGGCTCATCCGGATGCGCTGGTCTGCTTTGCTCAGAACGGCTATTTTGAGCTGTACGGCAAGGACGCAAAGAAAGCCGCGCCGCTTCTCGGCACAAAACTCCTTGAAAAGAAGGTGCGCGGCAAGCCTTCCGTGCCGGTTACTGGTTTCCGTGAAAGCGCATGGGTAGCCGGTTCTCATAAGCTCTGGAAGTCCGGCGTGGATGTCTTTCTCAGCAAGGACGGCGAGACCTTCAAGGAACTCAAAGCCGCAGATTACATTCCTGTCGGTGCGACGCTGAATGTGGATGGGATCAAGTGCAGAATCGACGCGGTTGATTTTGCCGCCGATGAAGTCCGGCTGACGAACATTGAGGACAAGAACCGCCCCATCCGCTTTTCTGAGAGCATCCAGTATGTCCGCTCCTATGTGGAAGATGCCGGAACAGCCATCTACGACACCATCCCGAAGAAGCCCGCTGCCCGTGAATCCATCCGCGACAAGCTGAAATCCGCGCAGAAAGCACAGCCGCCCCACACACCGAAGCCGCAGAAAAACAAAGGAAAGGATATGGAACTCTGATATGAAAAACTTTACCGTGGAAGAAATCAACCTGATGTGCTGCTTCAACACGTCCAGCCGGAAGCGGCTGATCGACGATATGAAGAGCGTCACCCTGAACGACATGGACGGCGAGATCGCAGAGCTGATGTATAAGACCATCCGGAAGCTCGAAGCCATGACCGACGCGGAGTTTGAAGAACTGTATATCATGCCGGACGGCATGGTAGATGACTGAAAGGAGGATGCCTATGCCCGTATTAGACGGTGATTTTGAAGCCTTCGTCACGAACCTTGGCAAGTACAACGAGGGTATGCTGGTCGGTGAGTGGGTGAAGTTCCCGACAACCGAAGAAGAGATGCAGAAGGTCTTTGAGCGCATCGGGATCGGCAAGCAGGATGAGTTCGGTCAGCCCTACGAAGAGTGGTTTATCACTGACTACGAATGCCCAATCTATGGCGTTCAGAAGATGCTTGGCGAGTACGAGAGCCTTGATAAGCTCAACTATCTCGCCGCCTTGATTGACGAGCTTTCCCTGAGCGATCAGGAAAAGCTCGTTGCCATTATGGAGGCTGGCTGCGATGAGGTCAGCGACATCGACGATCTCATCAACCTGACGTTCAATCTGGACTGCTACGACATCATGCCCGGTATCAACGACGAATCCGATCTCGGCTACTATTACGCCCACGAAGCCGGTATTTACTCCGAAAAGGATCTCGGTCCTCTGGCAAATTACATCGACTATGAACGCTATGGGCGCGACATTGCGATGGATGAGCAGGGACGCTTCACCGATGAGGGCTATGTCCGTGTCGCAAGCGAACGCTGGGACAGGCAGTTTAACGGTGAGCTTGATGATATTCCCGATGAATACCGGATCACCGGCTCAGGGGAAGCCGCCGAGCGTGACAGCACCATCGCCGTTCTCGTCGTTGAGCCGGGAAAAGAGCCTTATGTGAAGGAGATTGACTCCGGTCTGGAGTCCTTGCAGCATGAGGTCGGCGGTTACATCGAGGCAATTTATCCCTACGAAGACCCTGTTGCCTTAGTCTGCAACGAGGAAGGCAAGCTGGAAGGTCTGCCCCTGAACCGCGCTCTGCGGGATGAGGACGGTGACATCTACGACGTTGTTGCCGGAACATTCTTGGTAGTCGGCTTGACGGATGACAGCTTCGGTTCTCTGACCGTAGAGCAGATGCAGAAGTTCTCCGACCTCTTCAAAGTTCCGGAGCAGTTTGTTAAGTTGGGCGATAAGATTGTTGCGATCCCCATGATCTCGAAGGAGCAGCAGAAGCAGGAAGCTACCGAGCAGAAGGACTTTGAGATGAATGCCGACACCTCCGGTCTGACGGTTGCCGGTCACATCGGGACGTGGCACACCATTGACCAGCACGAAGTCGGCGGTCACAGCTTTTATCTGATGGAGCATGACACCTACGGCGATGAAGCTGCCTGTGTCATTGTCGATGAGCGCGGCAAACTCGTCCTTGATGATGTCTACAACGGCTTTGACGATGACACGCTCCGCCTTCTCGACCTTGAGGTCAAGGAAGTGCCGGAAATGCCCGATCCCGCGCTCTCCGTTCAGGATATGAAGGACTACGGCTACGCATGGGCTGGCGTTCTTCCCGCCGGTCAGGAGGCGGCTGAGAAGGCTTTGGAGAAGGGCTGCGAGGTTTACCGTCTCTATTCCGATAACACCGAGGGCTTGTGCGTAGATGCAAAAGAGATTGCCGATCATGCGGCAAAGGGCGGAATGCTCGGTATCAGCAAGGAAAGCTGGATGGCGGCTCTTGAGAAGGAAAACTACCTCAAGGCAGCGGAGATGTCGATGGAGGATGACTACGGCATGATTGATGGGATCATCAACAACGGTCCGAAGGAGGACAAGACCGCAGAGGTCAAAGCCCCCGAAAGGGGCGAAAAGTCCTCCATCATGGACAGGCTCAAGTCTGCAAAGGCTGAAAAGCAGAAGGAATGCTGCCCTCCCAAAAAGCACAAAGGAGAGATTGAGCTGTGAGCAGAAGTCAGAAATGGCGGCAGGAGTGGTCGTTCTTCATCGGGGACAGCGGACGCCGGAAGTATAACCGCTTCTGCGTCCGCTGCGTCCATAGCTGCAAGCAGAGCTTCCGTGCGGATCTCATCGCCTGTCCGCACTTCTCCCGCAAGGCATCGCGGTGTAGACAGTTAGGGGTCGAAAAAGCCTGTGATTGCAAGCCTCAGAGCGACGCAAATTGACCAGCCTAAGTGATTGTATTCCCTGCGCAGTTTCTTCTTTAGCGCGGAAATAAGTGTCGATTTCGGCACTTGTTTGAATGCCCGGAAAACGAACCAAGAGCCTCTGTCGATGCCCGTTTTGGGTGTCGGCAGAGGCTCTTTTTTTATGACATATTCAAAATAGCGGACAGCAGCTCTTGAACCTGTTGCCGGTATTCCGGCTTTATATCCGAAATACGTCTGGCAAGCGCAAGGGCTTCCGCTTCTGGCTCATCGGTCCCAAAGATAATTCGGTCCGCACTGACGCCCAGCAAACGGCAAAGACGCTGCAAGGCTTCAAGAGAAATACCGGAAGCACCACGCTCAATAGCGCTCAGGTGATTCGGCGTCATGCCAAGCATTTCTGAGAGCGTGTCCTGCGTATAGCCCGCCTGTTCTCTTGCCACTTGAATATTGCCGCCGATTTCAATATTGATGTCCTTCTTCTCTCGCATAGCCTCACCACCTTTGCATTTAGTGTACCTAACGGCGGTGTCATTATCCACGGTACGCCGTCGTTGATTTTACTAACGACAATGCGTTGACTGTCCGTGATGAGGGTGATAGAATGGAGTTACCTACCAAAAGAGTGAAAGAAGGGGTGTCATGTCACGCATTATTGAGTTTAGAAAGTCTGCTCAAAAAGCTGCAAAGCAATCCGTTCAAGGCAAGACTTGTGCGTTTACCGGTCATAGACCGCAGAGTCTTCCGTTCGGCTTTGATGAATCCGATAAGCGTTGTACTTCTTTGAAATCTGTTATGCGGGATCAGATTGTAGCACTCATCGAGAACGAGGGCGTCACGCATTTTATTACCGGCATGGCTCTTGGCGTCGATATGTACGCTGCGGAAATTGTACTCGATTTGAAATCAAAATACCCTCACATTACTCTGGAAAGTGCAATCCCTTGTGAGACACAAGCGATCAAATGGTCTGTGGCTTCACGGGAACGGTATTATAATATCGCGGCAAAGTGTGACAAGGAGACCATGCTGCAACGGGAGTACACGCCGGACTGCATGGACAAGAGAAATCGGTACATGGTCGATCACGCCGATTATATTCTCGCAGTATGGAATGGATGCCCCAGCGGTACCGGGAACACCGTGAGATATGCCCACAAAAAGGGCAAATCTATCATCGTTATCAATCCGGTTTCCCTTGATGTCACGCGGGAATAAGGCAAAAATCCCACTCCTGAATCAAGCGTTGTGAAAACCGTGAAGTATTTCCCGATAGTGAATACACATTGCACTACTCGGTGATTATTGGAAACGTGTACGGCGTATGCTGCCCAGTGAACATCTCCACGGAACACATCGAATTTTCACGGCTTCGTAAAACGGAAAGTGTCACCTTATGAACAGTCCCTTGCCGAGAGAAAAATAAATCGCTGGAAACGGGAACGCCCCCGGCACTGTGCGTCTGGCACAGTGTCGGGGGCGTTTTTCCGTGTCTTAGTTATGAGCCAGTTCATTTAGGAGCAGCTTTCGATAGTCCACATCCAAGACGCAGCGATGGAAGTCCATCAGACGGTGTTCGTCGAACAGCTTTTCACAGAGCTTGGTCAGCGGATGATTCATCAGCTTTGCAGAAATGCCAGTCTCGTTGAAAAACCTTGCCCATGTGAAGACCTCTTCTAAATCCTCCTGCCCAAGCGTGGCAGGAATGATGGCGTTGCAGAGACGGACAATGGGGCTGTCCGCAAATCGCTCTGCGACTTCCTCCGGTGTGCATTCATAGCGGTCACAGTCAAAGGAAAGCGCATCCTCAATTTTAAGATAATTTTCGGTTTCATCCCGCGTCAAGGTTATGGTGTAGTCTCCCATACCGGACGGCACATCAATATTCTCCATGACATCAAGCTCGTAACGGGATCCGCCGATGATCGCTTCAAAGGAGAAGGACTGACAGATTACTGCTGGGTTCTTGTCTATCTTGTCCTCATTCAGAAAGGACAGCGGATTGTACTCTGTTAGTTCCCAGTCGATTTTTCCTCTCTCTGTTTGCTCGGCAATCTGCTGGATCAGATGTTGTTCTTCTTCGTGCAGATTTTCATTGTACAACATGATACACCTCCGTTTTCTGATTGTCGTTTTTTGGGGGCTGTTCTATGTTTCCGAAGAGAATGCCGTTTCTATCATCATTCCTTGGCTGAGGGCAGACCTTCGTAAAACTTCCTCAGTTCGTCCAAACTGCTTGTCCGATTTTTGATAGGCAGGGAGTCCCATGTAATGTCATGATAGCGTTCCGGCGGCTCGTCCCGCAGTCTTCGGTCGATAATGCAGACAATGCCGGTGTCTGTGAAATTGCGGATCAATCGCCCGATACCTTGCTTGAGCTTGATAATCATTTCGGGAACGCGGACATCCATCAGAGCGTCCTTTGCGACGGAACACTTATACTCGATAATTGGATCGGGGACAGGGAACGGAAGCCGGAAAATGATCACATTGGAAAGGCTTTTTCCTTCAATGCTGATACCTTCCCAATATGCGCCCGTCCCCAGAAGCACGGAGTTCGTATCTTCCTTAAACTCATTCAGCACCTTGTCCTGCGACGATCCCGGCTGTTGCATCAGGATTTTGTACGGAAGATTTTTCTCACTGAGAATGGAGTAGACCTCTTCCATGTCGGTCTTCGCCGTAAACAGCACGAGTGCCTTCCCGTTGGAAATGTTCAGGATCTCAAGCAACCGCTCCACGCCCTTTTCAATGAAGGCTTCATGTTCTCTGGTCGGGTGCGGGAGATCGTCGCAATAGTAGATCATGGCGTGTTCATCGTATGGATATGGGGAAGGCTTTGGCTCGGATAAGCAGCCGCGATCACCAGCGGGAAAGCCGGTATTGCTGATAAAGTAAGAATACTGTTCTTCCAGAGACCCGCTCGTGGCGTTCGTCAGCGTGGCAGAGGTCAAGATGGTTCTTTCATCACCATTGAAGTATAGGCGGCTAACAATTTCCCTTGTGTTTTTAGGGCAATAGACAAGTTCCGTGTTACTACCGCGCTGCTCAATCCAGATCAACATATCATCTATCCGGTCAAGAAGCTCCGAAAGGGACTCGCTGACCGCATCCAGATCGTCAGAGGCAGCAAAGGAACGGTTGTTTCTGAAATCCATGCTGGAATAAATCTGAATGCTGGACGAAAGGTTATGTATGGCGGCGTTCATCTCGGTAAGCAGCTCAACCGCACTGCCGTTTTGGTCGAAGAAAAAGCGGTCAGCATAGCGCATATCCTGTTCTGCCTCGTTGATCTGCTTTTGGACTTGCGCTTTCAGGCAGTTATAGAAGGCGATGATCGCGCTCTCTGCCTCTCGCTTTTCACCGGACACACTGCTCTGGTCAGAGGACCGCAGCTCATAGAATGCACTCTTGATCATCCCAAAGAGCATACCCTGTCCGAAACGTTCCGTTGTAGCACTACGCACCTTATCATCTAAGTTGTGCGCTTCATCCACGACAAGCAGATCAGCGGCGGCGTTAATCAGCCCGTCCTGACCGCGCCGGAGTTTCATGAGATGCTGGGTTAGAAAATCCTGATTGCACAGTACCACTCCATCCGTAAACTTTAATGCTGCGCGGACTTTGTAATATTTGCACTTCTTTTCACAGGAGCCGCAATTCTTCATGCTGAACCGCTGCACGTTTACCTTGTCCCAGACGCCTTGCGGCAAAACCTCCGGGAAATCCTTGCGTTCCTCATACCCTTGCTTGATTCCTTCTTTGAGCGCGTCCGGTGGGTCTGCTTTCGGGTCACACATATACTCATCTGCGCGTTTGTTGCAGAGATAATGGGTCTGTCCTTTTGCGAGGATGACATCTCTGTTCAGCCCAAGAAGGGGCATTACCGCGTGGACATCGCGCCAGAGCTGTTCTTGAAGCGCAATGGTCGAGGTTGCGATGATAACCGGCTTGTTCATGCGTTTGCTGTACAGCAGCACCGGCACAAGATAGCCAAAGGACTTGCCAATGCCCACGCCAGCTTCAATCGCAAAATGCTGATCGTTTATGAGGGCGTCCACAATCTCAAAGGACATATCCTGCTGCCCTTCACGCATTTCCAAGCCATGCTGCGGGGCTTCATCCCAAAAGAAGGTGCTGACTTGCTCACTCATGGAGTACAGCTCTGCTTTTCTGCGCTTTTTCCGTTCCTCCGATGTATTGAATCCAAAATAGAATCTGTTGTCCATCCACATTCCTCCCGGAATAGAAACCAAGGCTATCCGCGTTTCAGTTCAATGCTGACGTTTCCGTTCTCGTCGATAGTCAGCGTCATGTGCCTGATGTGCTTCTCATAGAACTGCCGCCGCTCTGCGGGAGACATTTCGATCCTCGTGTTTCGCAGAGCTGCATCAAACATATCGTTGACATTCAGGTGAACGGAGTTGTCAATCCAGCGGTACATCTCCTTGAACAGTGCGTTTTTCTTGATGTCCTCGCTGTTGCCGGAGTAGAAGTCATCCAGATAGCAGTAGAATATCCCGGATTCTGCAAGTGCTGCCTTCATATCCGGTCCGCATTTTTCCCGCTCAATCATGACAAGAAATCTGGCGTCTGGCAAGGAAGAGATAAGCCCCCAGTAGTCGGAATCGCTTGAGACAATGACGAAGGAATCCACCTGCTTCTGGTAATGTTCCTGACAGGCTCTTGCGGTGAGCTTGATGTCTACCAGTGATTTGTTCTGCTTGATCCGCTCAATCATGATATGTTCAACGGGGATGCGGGTGTAGTTTTCAAGAATCCGCCATGCCGTAGCGGTATGTACGTCATCAAAGAGAATGATCGCCGTAATTTTCTGCATGACCTCATAATCAAGGTTTTTGAGCGTGGCGCACAGCTTGTACGGGTCAGAGTTTTCGCAGTCCACTACCAATACGGTCTTCTCACTGTCATCTATGAAGTCGTAGATATTGTTTTTTACAAAAGCCCCTGCATCGGAGACTTTACTGTATTCCGTGAAGGCGTCGCAATGCCATTGATAAAGCAGGGTAGCAAACTTCTTGTCATTATAGAGGACATTACCCTCGTCCATCGGTACCCAGTTGATATACATTTGATAGGGGTAGTAGGAGAGACTTGCGTAATAGATGTCCGCAGCATCTTTCGTTCCGTCCTCTGTCAAGCCGTTTGGCATGATGAACAGCTCTTTTATGTACGCCCAGTTAATCCAGATTGGAAAGAGGCTTTTGCAGTTGTTAATGCGGTCTGAAATCAGCCGGTTGATCTCGATAATGTGGTGGCAGAGCTTTGTACTCGACTTTTTGATAAAGCTGATTCCGTCGTTTGAGAGCTGCTGCATACTGGAAGCCGGAATGATCTCCGGCATTGAAAGCAGCCCACGGTATTCCATCCGCATGATGTCATTTATTTTCCGGTAGTTGCGCTCAATGGCGGTGCGGATGATACAGAGATTGCGGATAATGCGGGCGTTCTTATCTTGCTCAAGCCGGTTGTATATCTCTATCTTCGGCGGCTCGTGTTCATTTTGAAAAATACGGAGCGGGACGCCGATCAGGTAGGCAACCTTCGATACAAGCTCGTAGGTGCTGTCTTTGTAGGCAATCTGTTCTCCGGCATATTCGACGCCATTCAACATGACTGAATTGCCCATGATCTACTCCTTTCTCGTAGGGGAGTTAAGCGGTCATTACACTGTCTGTCCACATCTCACACTGGCTCATGACAGTCTGGACAGCATCATCCATACCCTCAGGCGGATATTTGTGTTTTTTCAGCAGCCTTTTGACAAGACGGCGCATTCCTGCTCTTGCGCTCTCTTTCTTTTGCCAGTCTATTGTCTGGTTTTTGCGAAGCAAATCTGTCAGTTCTTTCGTGATAGCAATAAGCTCATCATGCTCGTAAAAGTCCTTGATTGCTTGCGGCTTCGTCAGAGCATCATAGAAAGCAAGTTCGTCCGCTGTCAATCCGAGTTTTTCGCCCTCGGCGGCAGCAGCGGCAATGTCTTTCGCCAGCTTGAGTAATTCTTGAATGACTTCCTCGTTGGTCAGCATTCCGTTCAAATAGCGGTTCATTGCGCTCTGAATGATTTCGGAGAACTTCTCAGACTTGACGATATTTGTTCGGCGGTAAACAGAGACCTGTTCGGAAATCAGTTTTTTCAGGAGTTCGACTGCAAGATTCTTCTCCTTCATGTTTGCCACTTCTTCAAGGAACTTCGGATCGAACAACGAAAACTCAGTCTGGACATCGGAGAAGAGGTTGATAACACCTTCGCTCTTGATGCTGTGCTTCAAAAGCTCGTTAATGCGCTCATTTACTTCCGGAAGCGTAAACTTCTTTCCGGTACCGCCTGAAACCAAGCGCACGGTCATTGTTCTTACGGACTCGAAGAAAGCTGCCTCCATGCGAGTTTGCTCGTCTACCAAGCTGCTGCACAGCGAAAGTGCCTGCTTGAGAAGCAGGGCTTCTTTGATAAACACATTCTGTGTCTTCTCATGGTCGGGAAGCTCGTACTCTGCAACACTCTTGCCGAGTATGAAGTTCACTCCGCCGCTGATGAGCTTCGCCCTGTCAAGGTCGCTTCCGGTCATGAATTTCTCATAACTAAATCCGTGGAACAAATCTCTGCAAATAGAGAGCTTTTCAAGAAACTTCGGATATGCAGCCTTGCTTACATCTGTATCACCATAGTTCTTCTTGTCTCTGGCAGTATAGTCGTTCATTGCCTGTTTCAGTGCAGCCGCAATACCAACGTAATCGACAACCAAACCGCCTTCTTTATCTTTGAAGACACGATTGACGCGGGCGATAGCTTGCATCAGGTTGTGTCCAGCCATCGGCTTATAGACATACATCGTAGCAAGGGAGGGAACATCAAAGCCGGTCAGCCACATATCCACGACGATGGCGATTTTCAGCGGAGAGTTGTTGTCTTTGAATTTCCGCGCCATATCGTCCTTATGAGCTTTGTTGCCGATAATCTCGCGCCATTCTTCGGGATCGTTATTGCCTTGCGTCATGACCACTGCAATCTTTTCCGTCCACGCTGGGCGTAGCTCAAGAATGCGCTTATAAATCTTCATTGCTATGGGACGCGAATAAGCAACGATCATCGCCTTGCCGGTCAGGATATTCTCACGGTAATTCTCGTAATGATCAAGAATGTCATTTACCAAGGAATTGATCGTCTGGTCGGCACCGAGGATTGCTTCCATCTGACCAAGTTCCTTTTTG
>OHHP01000561.1_pt1 | contig 21247 bp, 17 predicted proteins | sample 1568121 | NCBI WGS metagenome assembly OHHP01 (sample SAMEA3879500, study PRJEB24766) | human gut metagenome | biome: human-associated habitat; feature: feces | place: USA | collected 1985/1987
CATGGAGGCCGGATGAAATATCTTATCAGTTTTTGCGGTTATTATCCCTCAGACCGGCCGAAGTACAGTTGTATCGTCGCGATACAAAAGTCCGGTCTGCCGGCTTCGGGAGGCGGACATTGCGGTCCGGTGTTCAGCGAGATCGCCCAAAGCGTCATGGCGAAAGGGGTATATCGCGATGTATCGGAAGCGTCAGACTCGGCTTCCGTCTTCGTTCCGGATGTGTTGGACGGTGATATGAATGCCACGCGGGCGGTACTGAAAGAACTGGATATTCCTTTCCGGCAAGACTGGAGTACGGACGAAAGTGGAAAGAGCGTTTGGGGGAAAGCGGTGAACAGCGGGAATGTCGTGACGTTGCGCGGTGACAATACGCCGATGGAAATCGTACCGGACGTGAAAGGCATGGGGGCGAAAGACGCTGTGTATATGCTGGAGAGCCGGGGATTGAAAGTGAGATTGGAAGGCGTGGGGCGTGTGGTTTCGCAAAGCATCCCGCCGTACGTCAAATATAAGAAAGGGCAAACCATACAGATTAAATTAAAAAGATAAGAGGGAAGCATGATGATGGAGTTGGATATTTTGCTGAAAAGCGTGAGTGTCGTACGGGTCACAGGCGATACCGTACGGAATATTACGGGAATCAATATGGATTCCCGGCTTGTGCAGCCGGGCGATTTGTTTGTCGCCGTCAAAGGGACGCAGGCCGACGGTCACGCTTATATCGGCAAGGCAGTAGAGAAAGGAGCCGTAGCCGTAGTGTGCGAGGTATGGCCGGAGGTGCAGGCCGAGGGGGTGACGTACGTACAAGTGAAAGACTCCGAAAGTGCGGTGGGACGGTTGGCTACGGTGTTTTACGGCGACCCGACTTCCAAGTTGCAACTTATCGGAGTGACCGGTACGAACGGCAAAACTACGATTGCCACCTTATTATATAATATGTTCCGGGTGTTCGGTTATAAGTGCGGACTTTGTTCTACGGTTTGCAATTATATAGATGATGAGGCTGTCCCGACAGAGCATACTACGCCCGACCCGATTACGTTGAACCGTTTGTTGGGACGTATGGCGGACGAAGGTTGCAAATACGCTTTCATGGAAGTCAGTTCGCATGCAGTAGCCCAGCATCGTATTGCAGGCCTGAAGTTTGCAGGAGGTATTTTTACGAACCTTACGCGCGACCATCTGGATTACCATAAGACATTCGAGAACTACCGCGACGCCAAGAAGGCATTTTTCGACGGTTTGCCCAAGGGGGCTTTTGCCGTGACGAATGTGGACGACCGCAACGGAATGATCATGGTGCAGAACACAAAGGCCGTCGTGAAGACTTATTCTTTGCGCGCGGCTGCCGATTTCAAGGCAAAGGTGTTGGAAGAGTCGTTTGAAGGCATGTGCCTGGATGTCAATGGCAAAGAGGTGAGCGTTCCTTTCATAGGCCGTTTCAATGTATCCAACTTGTTGGCTGTGTACGCTGCTGCCGTTTGTATGGGGCGCGGGGCTGAAGACGTTCTGGTAGCCCTTAGTACATTACGCCCGGTGAACGGACGTTTCGAGACGATTCGTTCGAAGGAAGGAGTGACTGCCATTGTCGATTACGCCCATACGCCGGATGCGTTGGTCAATGTGTTGTCGACCGTGAACGAAATACTGAAACGGCGCGGCGAAGTCATTACGGTCTGCGGAGCCGGAGGCAATCGTGACAAGGGCAAGCGTCCGATTATGGCGCAGGAAGCAGTGAAAAACAGCGATAGGGTAATCATAACCAGTGACAATCCGCGTTTCGAGGAGCCGCAGGAAATTATCAACGACATGTTGGCCGGACTGGACAAGGAGCAAATGCGCAAGGTGATTTCCATTGTCGACCGCAAGGAGGCTATCCGTACAGCCTGCATGATGGCACGGCCCGGAGATGTGGTGCTGGTGGCCGGGAAGGGGCATGAAGATTACCAGGAGGTGAAAGGCGTGAAGCATCATTTCGACGACCATGAGGTGATAAAAGAAGTATTTGGCATTTAACCGTTGCGCACATGTTGTATTATTTGTTTCGATTTTTAGGAGAGTACGGGATTCCCGGTTCGCATATATGGACCTACATCTCTTTCCGGGCTTTGCTGACCCTGATTCTGTCGTTGGTCATTTCCGTCTGGTTCGGGGAATACTTCATCAAGTGGATGAAACGCCATAACGTGAGCGAGGCGCAGCGCGACAAGTCGATAGACCCTTACGGGGTAGAGAAAAAGGGAGTGCCTACCATGGGCGGTATCATCATCATCGTGTCCATCATCGTTCCTTGTCTGCTCTTCGGGCGTTTGCGTAACATCTATATGATACTGATGCTGATTACGACCGTGTGGTTGGGTGTTTTAGGGTTCGCGGACGATTACATCAAGATGAAAGTAAGCAAAGACGGTTTGCGGCCTGTGTATAAGCTGGCGGGACAGACCCTTTTGGGACTTTTTGTCGGCCTGACATTGTGGCTCAGTCCCGACGCGGTGATTCGGGAGAATGTATCGACACAGCGTTTGGGCAACACCGAAGTCGTCGTACACAAAAGCGAGAAAGTGAAATCGACCATTACCACGATACCGTTTGTGAAGGACAACAACTTGGATTATGCCGAGATTATGAGCTTTTGCGGAAAATACAAGACGGCTGCCGGGTGGTTCTTGTTTGTGGTCATGACTACGTTGGTCGTGGTAGCCGTGTCCAACGGGTCGAATCTGAACGACGGCATGGACGGCATGGCAGCAGGCAATTCGGCGATTATCGGTGTGGCATTGGGCGTATTGGCCTACGTGTCCAGTCATATAGCCTTTGCCAGTTACCTGAACATCATGTACATACCCGGTTCGGAGGAACTGGTCATCTTCATCTGTGCTTTTGTAGGCGCGTTGGTCGGTTTCTTGTGGTATAACGCTTATCCTGCCCAGATTTTCATGGGGGATACGGGTAGCTTGTCCATCGGAGGCATCATTGCCGTGACGGCCATCATCATACATAAGGAATTACTTATTCCCTTGATGTTCAAGCGAGCCCCGATTCATGATACTTTCCGGGTGCGTCCCGGACAGTTGGCTCCGGACGTGAAGGTGCTGTGCAACTGGCCTAAAGGATGTTGGTTAGAGTCGAAAGTCACGGTCCGTTTTTGGATTATCACGATCATCTTGGCGGCCATGACGATTATAACGTTAAAAATCAGATAAGGAAGAAGCTATGGGGAAAAGAATGGTAATATTGGGAGCGGCCGAAAGCGGCGTGGGCGCTGCGGTGCTGGCTCAGAAAAAAGGCTTTGATGTCTTTGTTTCCGATATGGGAAAAATCAAGCCTCATTACGTGGACATGCTGGACCGTTACGGAATTGCGTGGGAAGACGGCGGCCATACGGAAGAACTGGTCCTGAATGCGGACGAGGTGATAAAAAGCCCGGGCATACCGGAAGATGCCCCGATGGTGTTGAAGGTGAAAGCCGCCGGTATTCCCATTATCTCGGAAATAGAATTTGCCGGACGCTATACGCACGCCAAGATGATTTGTATTACGGGCAGCAACGGCAAGACCACTACTACGTCCTTGATTTATCATATCTTCAAGAAAGCGGGTTACAACGTCGGGTTGGCCGGAAATATCGGTAACAGCCTGGCCTTACAGGTCGCCGAAGAACCGCATGCGGTCTATGTCATCGAACTGAGCAGTTTCCAGTTGGACAACATGTACCGTTTCCGGGCTAACATTGCCGTGTTGCTCAACATCACGCCCGACCATCTGGACCGTTACGACCATTGCATGCAGAATTATGTGGATGCCAAAATGCGCATCTTGCAGAACCAGGAAGAGACGGATGCCTTCGTCTACTGGAATGACGACCCGATTATCCGGAAAGAATTGGAGAAATACCAGATCAAGGCCAAGAAATGTCCGTTCTCCATCTTGAAGAAAGAAGGGATGATAGGTTATCTGGCCGACGGGCAATATGTGATAGAATACCCCACGCCGTTCAACATGGAGCAGGAATCATTGGCTCTGACCGGGAAGCACAATATGTACAATTCTTTGGCGGCAGGCATCACGGCCGACATCGCCGGGGTGAAGAATGAAGTGATACGGCAGAGCCTGGGTGATTTCGAGGGCGTGGAACACCGCTTGGAGAAAGTGGTGCGTGTGCGTGGCGTGGATTATATCAACGATTCCAAGGCCACCAACGTGGATGCCTGCTGGTATGCGTTGGAGAGCATGAAAACGCCCACGGTATTGATTTTGGGAGGAAAAGACAAGGGGAATGATTACGAGGCCATAGCCGAACTGGTCCGGAAGAAATGTGTGGGGCTGGTGTTCCTCGGGGCGGACAACCGGAAACTTCATGATTTTTTCGATTCGTTCGGTATTCCTATTGCCGACACCCACAGCATGAAAGACTGCGTGGAGGCGTGCTACAGGATGGCCCGTCCCGGCGATACCGTATTGTTGAGTCCCTGTTGTGCCAGTTTCGACTTGTTCAAGAACATGGAAGACCGTGGCGAACAGTTCAAGTCATTGGTAAGGGCGTTGTAAAGTAAGGGAGCGAAAGGATGGTCACACCAACAAAAGTTTTAAAGAAGTGGAGCCTGTTCGAAGGCGACAAGGTCATCTGGATGATTTTGTTCTTCCTCGGCATGATATCCATCATAGAAGTGTATAGCGCTTCCAGTAATATGAGTTACAAGACGGGGTATTATTGGAAGCCGATTCTGCAACATGCCTCATATTTCGTCGTGGGCGTGTTGGCCACGATCTTGGTGCATAAGATACCGTGCCGTTATTTTAAGTTGATACCTTTGGCCGGCATACCGTTGTCCGTATTCTTGCTTGGAATAGCCATGTTTACCACGAAAGTGAACAATGCAAGCCGTTGGCTTGAGGTGGGCGGTATCGGTTTCCAGCCTTCCGAGATAGCCAAGGGCGTATTGATTGCCACGACGGCCATGATTCTTTCAAGCATGCGCGACGAGGCCGGGGCGCAACGTCGTGCGTTCAAGTGGATTATGGGCGTGTCGGTCGTAATCTGTTTGTTGATTGTGCCCGAAAACTTCTCTACAGCCGCCATGACTTTTCTGGTCATTCTGGTGATGATGTTCATAGGCGGGATACCTTGGAAACAGTTAGGCACCTTATTGGGGATTATCGTTATTGCCGGAGCCAGTTTGTTTTCATTTTTGCGTTTTGCACCGGATTCTACGATAGAATCCATGAGCGACTGGCCCGGTCTGCACCGTTTGCCGACGTGGGCCAGTCGTGTGCGTGGGCATGGGAATATACCGGAGAATGCGGCGGACTACGATCTGACCAAGAATCCGCAGGTGACGCATGCCAAGATAGCCATTGCCACGTGTAATGTGATAGGCCGGGGGCCGGGGAATTCCGTGGAACGCGATTTCCTGCCACAGTCGTTTTCCGACTTCATTTATGCCGTCGTCATAGAGGAACTCGGATTGGGCGGTGGTGCCTTCGTCATGTTCCTGTATATCGTGTTGCTCTTCCGGTCGGCCAGGATAGCCAGCCGGTGCGAGCGAAACTTCCCGGCTTTCCTTGTGATGGGGCTATCGCTGATGCTCGTCACGCAAGCCATGATTAATATGGCCGTGGCAGTCGGAGTCTTTCCGGTGACGGGACAACCCTTGCCGTTAATCAGTAAAGGAGGTACGTCCACTTTGATTAATTGTGTGTATATGGGAGTCATCCTGAGCGTAAGCCGTTCGGCCAAGAAAAAGCCTCAGGTAACGGAAGAAACTGAAGATTGAAGAAAGATTCGCATGAGGGGCGGTGATGTTCCCGGGAAGGGAACGGATTTTCCTTTGTGTCATGATTTATGATTCGTCATCCGCAGCTTGCCCTTTGGGTGAGGTCTGTGGATGGTTTTGTTTGTAGAAGTCTTGTTTTCAGTAGCTTATGTCTTGTAAATTTCTTGCCGCAGATCGGAAAATTTTTCTCAGGCGAACGAAAAATCATTCGGCTGAGATTGAAAAATCGTTCGGCTGAGAATGATTTGTCATCTTCCGTAAGGGCGTAGAATGACAGGCTGTGAAGGCCAGAAATGTAAGAAATAATTCATTTTCAGAATAAAATAAGGAAGAAAAAAGGGTAGAAATACCGGATTTATTATTATTTTTGCTGATAAAATTCAGTTTCATGAGAGAAGAGTTAAGGATTATCGTGAGCGGAGGAGGAACGGGCGGACATATATTCCCGGCTGTGTCCATTGCGAATGCCATCAAATCGCAGCATCCGGAAGCCGAGATATTGTTCGTCGGAGCCGAAGGGCGGATGGAGATGCAGCGTGTTCCGGCTGCCGGTTATCCTATCAAGGCATTGCCGATTTGCGGTTTCGACCGCAAGCATTTGCTGAAGAATATTGCCGTGCTTTTCAAGATTTGGAAAAGCCGCAGGATGGCGAGGAAGATTATCCGTGATTTCAGGCCGATGGCAGCCGTGGGAGTAGGAGGCTATGCCAGCGGTCCCACGTTGAATATGGCCGAGGCGATGGGAATCCCCACATTGATACAGGAGCAGAACTCGTATGCCGGAGTGACCAATAAGTTGCTGGCCAAGCGGGCCGATAAGATTTGTGTGGCTTACGACGGAATGGAGCGTTTTTTCCCGAAAGAGAAAATCATCCTGACGGGAAACCCTGTCCGTCAAGGTTTGCTGGAGAACACCAAAAGCCGCGAAGAGGCTTTGGCCGACTTCGGCCTGTTGCCGGGGCTGAAAACGGTGCTCCTGATAGGCGGTAGCCTGGGAGCGCGTACTTTGAACGAGAGTGTGCTCGCTAATCTTACGGCCATCTCGGCTTCCGGTGTGCAGTTTATCTGGCAGACGGGAGGTTATTATTTTGCCCATATACAGGAACAGTTGAAACTGAAGGGACAGCCCGACAATCTGTTTGTGACGGATTTCATCGCCAAGATGGAAGACGCATACGCGGCTGCCGATTAGGTTATTTCAAGGGCTGGGGCCAGCAGCATCTCGGAATTGTGCCTGTTGGGTAAGCCGGCCATATTGGTGCCTTCGCCGAACGTGGCCGAGGACCACCAGACTAAAAATGCGTTGGCCCTGGTCGACAAACAGGCCGCGCTTTACGTCAAAGATGCCGAGGCCGTGAACAAATTAATCGGTCTGGCTCTGAATGTCATCCGGGATGCGGACAAGTTGTCCGCATTGAGCCGGAATATCAAAGCCATGGCCTTCACGGACTCTGCCGACCGCATTGCGGAAGAGGTTTGCAAACTCGCTGTGGCATATAGGGAAAACCGCGATTAAGCGAGCGCGGAGGCAAGCTCGCTTGCCTCTGCCGAGCGGGAGCGGTTTATTTAAAGGAAGAAGTAGAAGATGGAAATGAACGCGATAAAAGCAGTGTATTTCGTAGGGATAGGCGGAATCGGCATGAGTGCCATCGCCCGTTATTTCCTGCAGAAAGGGCTTTGTGTGGGAGGTTACGACCGCACGCCTTCCGAACTCACGCGGAAGTTGCAGGAAGAGGGTGCCCGGATTCACTATGAAGAGGATGTGGAACAAATCCCTTCCGCCTGTCGGGACAAAGACACTTGCCTGGTGGTTTATACACCGGCCATCCCCGGCGAGCATGCCGAGTTGGCTTATTTCAAGGCGAACGGATTCGAGATAGAGAAACGTGCGCAGGTGTTGGGTACGTTGACGCGTGCCCATAAAGGGCTTTGCGTGGCCGGGACGCATGGGAAAACCACCACATCGTCCATGGCGGCTCATATCCTGCATCAGAGTCACGTGGACTGCAATGCCTTTTTGGGCGGCATCACCAAGAATTACGGTACGAATTACATTCTTTCTCCGAAGAGCGATTACGTGGTCATCGAAGCCGACGAGTTCGACCGTTCTTTTCATTGGCTGACGCCATACGCGTCTGTGATTACAGCCACTGACCCCGACCACTTGGATATCTACGGGACGAAAGAGGCCTATTTGGAAAGTTTCAGAAAATATACTTCCTTGATTCGTCCGGGAGGTTTCCTGGTCTTGCACGAGGGACTGGAGATGCAGCCGGATGTACAAGAGGGGGTGACGACCTATTCCTATAGCCGGGGACACGGGGATTTCCATGCGGAGAACATCCGTATCGGTGACGGTGAAATATTTTTTGATTTTATCTCTCCGTTAGGGCATATCAAGGATGTGCAGTTGGGAGTTCCTGTAAGCATTAATATCGAGAACGGGATAGCGGCTATGGCCTTGGCGCAAATCAGCGGCGTGACACCGGAAGAGATAAAGCGGGGTATGGCTTCGTTCAGAGGAGTGGACCGCCGTTTCGACTTCCGGTTGAAAGACGATAAGGCCGTTTTCCTGACAGACTATGCCCATCATCCGGCCGAGATACGCCAAAGCGTGATATCCATCCGCGAACTGTATCGGGGAAAGAAGATTGCAGCGATATTCCAACCCCATCTTTATACGCGTACGCGTGATTTTTTTAAAGAGTTTGCCGAGAGCCTCTCGCTGTTGGACGAGGTGATTCTTACGGATATTTATCCTGCCCGTGAAACGCCTATCCCGGGCGTGACGAGCCGGTTGATATATGACCGTCTGGCTCCTACGGTGAAGAAATGCCTGCGCCGGAAGGAAGACGTGCCGGAGATAGTGCGGCAGTCGGATGCGGATGTATTTATATTGTTAGGAGCCGGGGATTTGGAATCCTATGCTCCGCAGATTACGGAGATATTGAAAGAGAGATGATTAAGAAGCTGGCCATTATATTGTTGTTGGTGGGACTGTTTTGCTATTTTATCGCAGCGGTCACGGTGTTGAACAAACCCAAGGAAGGGCTTGTGTGCAATGGCGTGGAGGTTGTGGTCGAAGACAGTCTGCAGACCGGTTTTATCCAGTCGGGAGAAGTGTTGAGGCTGTTGGAAAGCCGCAAATGCAACCCGACGGGACAAAAAATGGACCAGGTGATGTTGAGCCGGATAGAAGAGGCTTTGCGGAAGAATCCTTATATCGAGGACGTAACAAGCTATAAGACGCCCGGCGGGAAGGTGTGTGTGCGCGTCAAGCAGCGTCTGCCTATATTGCATGTCATGTCTTCCGACGGACAGAACTACTATCTGGACCGTGCGGGCCGGCAGATGCCGAAATCGTCCTATTACGCCGACTTGGTCGTGGCGACCGGAGATATCACACCGCAGTATGCCCGGCAGAATCTGACTCGTCTGGGGAGGCTGATACAAGATAACCCGTTCTGGAACCACCAAATCCAGCAGATTCATGTGCTGGAGAATGGCGAGGTGGAATTAGTGCCCCGAGTAGGGGAACATACGATCCTTTTGGGGCGTCCCACAAATGTGGAAGACAAACTGGGCAGGATGAAAGAGTTTTATACGGAAGGACTGAACAAGGTGGGGTGGAATAAGTACTCCCAGATCAGCCTGAAGTATAACAATCAAATTATTTGCAAGAAAAATAAGAAATGATATGGCTGTAGAGAAAGAAATCATTGTAGCGGTAGAATTCGGCTCCTCGAAGATACGAGGTGTGGCCGGGTGCAAGAATATAGACGGCAGTGTGCAGGTGCTGGATATCGAACAGGTAGATGCACGGCACTGTATCCGAAAGGGTGTGGTTTATAATATAGACAAGACCGTGATGTGTTTGAAACACATTGTCGACAAGATGGAGAGTGCACTGGATATGCGTGTGCGTAAGGTCTTTGTCGGAATAGGAGGCCAGTCGTTACGGGCAAAGAAGAACACGGTGTCACGTCAGTTTGCCACAAAAACCGTGGTTTCGCAAGAGTTGGTGGATTCTTTGCTCAAAACCAACAGGAATACGGTATATGCCGGCTATGAAATACTGGAAGTGGTTCCGCAGGAATATCATGTGGGTTTGGATACTACGGTAGACCCGGTCGGGGTCTTGAGCAGCCAGATAGACGGAACCTATCTGAATATCATCGCTAAAACGGAAATCAAAGAATATATTCTGAAATGTGTGGAGGCGGTCGGGCTTGACGTGGCCGGCATGTTTGTGGCACCGATGGCTTTAGCCGGCTGCGTACTGACGGATACGGAGAAGCGTTCGGGTTGTGCTCTTGTGGATTTCGGTTACGGAACGACTATTGTCGCAGTATATAAGGGCAACTTGTTGCGTCATCTGGCAGTGATACCGTTAGGAGGAAATAATATCACTCAGGATCTTTGCAGCCTGCAAATTGATGAGGATGAAGCGGAAGGGCTGAAAATGAAATACGGTTCGGCTTATTCCGATCTGAGCAGTGAAGAACTGGCCAAGAATCTTTTGGTGAACAACGGTCGTACGATTGAGGAGCGTTTGTTGGTGGACATTGTAGAGGCTCGTGAGGAAGAAATCTTGAGCAATGTGGCAGCGCAGATTCGTAATAGCGGCTATCAGGATAAGTTGTTGGCCGGAATTGTCATTTCGGGTGCGGCATCCAATGTGAAGAATCTCGATAAAGCGGCTTCAGTCCGTCTTCATCCGGATAAAACGCGTTTTGCACGTATCGTACCTTTTGCGTTACAAACTGTTCATGCCGAGCAGGTGGTGAAGGACGGTTCTTTAAATACTTTGTTGGCGTTGATGAACGAAGGAAACCAGAATTGTGTGGAACCCAAGGTCGTAGTGAAGGAGGAAGTGCCCGAGGAGGTTGTAGAAGAAAAGGAAATACCGCAGACTGCTCCCAGTTTTGTTCCGGTAGAGGAAACGCATAAGGAAGTCTACGAAAGAGAGGAACCGAAGAATAAAGGGGGAATTTGGAAGAAGTTTAAGGAGAAACTTGTGGATTTGACTAAAACGGTAACTGAAGAATAACATAGAAAAACAAAATAGATTATGCAAGAAGAAACAGATATTCGGTTTAACTTCAAAACGAACAGTCCGAGCATCATTAAGGTGATCGGAGTGGGAGGTGGCGGAGGTAACGCCGTCAATCACATGTATAAGGAAGGTATTCATGATGTGAGTTTTGTGCTGTGTAATACCGACAATCAGGCTTTGAGCGACTCTCCTATCCCGACACGTCTGCAATTGGGGACAGAAGGCTTGGGAGCCGGAAACCGCCCCGAGCGTGCGCGTCAGGCGGCCATGGAGAGTCTGGACGGTATAAAAGAAATGCTGAACGACGGAACCCGTATGGTTTTCATTACGGCCGGAATGGGAGGCGGTACCGGAACCGGTGCAGCTCCCGTGATAGCGCAATGTGCCAAGGAAATGGGTATCCTGACGGTCGGTATCGTGACTATACCGTTCCGTTTTGAGGGGTTGAAGAAAATAGACCAGGCATTGGACGGGGTGGAGGAAATATCCAAGCATGTCGATGCGCTGTTGGTTATCAATAATGAACGCTTGCGCGAGATTTATCCGGAGCTTACTGTACTGAATGCCTTTGCCAAGGCAGACGATACGTTGTCCGTTGCCGCCAAGAGCATAGCCGAAATTATTACGGTACATGGTATTGTAAACCTCGACTTCCAGGATGTGACCACGGTGTTGAAAGACGGTGGTGTGGCCATCATGAGTACTGGATTCGGAGAGGGTGAAGGACGTGTGCGCCAAGCTATCGAAAGTGCGCTTCATTCTCCGTTGCTCAATAACAACGACATATTCAACTCCAAGAAGGTGTTGCTGAGCATTTCGTTCTGTGATCAGGAAGAGAGCGACCAGTTGACCATGGAAGAGATGAACGAAGTGCATGAATTCATGAGTAAGTTCGGTGATGATGTGGAGACGAAGTTCGGACTGGCCACGGATGCTACGTTGGAGAAGAAGGTGAAGATCACGGTGCTGGCTACCGGATTCGGTCTGAAGAACGTGCCGGGCATGGATAATGTGATGGCCAAGCATGGCATTGAAGACGAAGAGGCGCGGGCTCAGAAAGAGGAAATAGCCGTAAAGAAGGCCGAACGTCGGCGTGAGTTTTACACGCATGACATGAATCAAAGAGAAATCAAGCGTCCGCATCATCTTTATATTTTCGGAGAAGACGATTTGGACAATGACGATGTGATTTCCATGGTGGAAGATACGCCTACCTACAAGCGTAGCAAGGAAGTGCTGGCCAGCATCAAGAGCAAGACGGCCGGGATGGATAACGCGGCCGATAGCATGGCGGCAGGAACTAATGGAGAGGAAAAGTCGATGATAGTTTTTTAGTATATAATAAAAGGAATAAGATATGGCACTTTTTGAACAAATCAGCAAGGATATCGTAGTGGCCATGAAGGCCAAGGATAAAGTCGCGTTGGAAGCGTTGCGGAACATCAAGAAGTTCTTCCTGGAAGCCAAAACCGCTCCGGGGGCAAACGATGAGTTGACGGATGATGCGGCTATGAAGATTTTAGCCAAACTGGCCAAGCAGGGTAAGGACACTGCGGCTTTATACGTGGAGCAGGGACGCCAGGACTTGGCTGATGAAGAGCTGGCCCAGGTGGAAGTCATCAGCCGTTACCTGCCCAAACAGCTCTCGGCAGAAGAACTGGAACAGGAAATCAAAGCCATCATAGCTGCCGTGGGCGCTACGAGTGCCAAGGATATGGGTAAAGTGATGGGTACGGCCACGAAACAGTTGGCAGGCAAAGCTGACGGTAAGGCTATCAGTGCCTTAGTAAAGCAATTATTGGCCTGACGGTTGGGAATAAAATTAACGAAGGCCGGATGTAACGATACGGAATGAAAGTAGAGTGACATCCGGCTTTTGTTGGTTCTTATCCGGTTTTGAAGGGCGGGATATTGAAACGGAAATGAGAGCGGAACGGGGATTTCAAACCTTATATGTCTAATATTTCTTAAAATATTCGGCCTTCATCTTGTATACTGATAGTTTCATTCTATTTTTGCAAAATAGAAGTTAATTTTAAACGTAATGTGTAGGTATAGTTGGAAAAAGGTTAGTTTGTGGGCACTATTGACGTTCTTTAGTACCGTAAGCGCTTCGGCTGTAGACCGCGTGTCCATCCGGGCCAAAGCCGATTCGGTAGGACGTGATGTGTCTTTTTCCGAATATACTCATATTTACAGAACGAAAAGGGTCTCTTCGACTTATCCGATTAAGATTAAGATGAAGGGAGGTTCGTTGTTGGTTACGAGCCAACATTCCCAGATGCTTCCGGTGTATAAGGGCAATGGTGTATTTTACGGGTTGTTCCGACTGAACAAAGGGACAAACTGGATTAGTGGATTGCCGAAGGGTACTTATATCATTAACAACTCTAAAGTGACGGTATCGTGAGACATCTTTACGAATATGGGAGATTAAGTTAAAGATGGAGGTTTGCTGTTGCAATGGAGACAAAGGAAAGAATCATGCCGGATAAAGCTGTGACATTAATCGATCTTGATGACATCATACGGACGCGTGCCGGAAAGAAAGCCAAATATATTCCCGGTTTTCTGATTAACGGGCTCAAACGTCTCATTCATCAGGATTTCATTAATGAGTATCTGCGTCAAGGTTATGTCGGTGTTGACTTTTGTGAACACACACTGGCTTATTTGGATGTGAAGGTAAAGGTGGACGGTTTGGAAAACATTTCCGATTTATCCCGAAAATATACTTTTGTGTCCAACCATCCGTTGGGAGCCATAGACGGGGTGACTTTGGGAATGGTGCTCGGCCGTCATTACGACGGGAAGATTAAGTATTTGGTGAATGACCTTCTGATGAACCTGAAAGGATTGGCTCCCCTATGTATACCTATCAATAAGTTGGGGAAACAGGCGCGTAATTTCCCTCAAATGGTAGAGAATACTTTTCGTTCCGACGACCAGGTCATCATGTTTCCGGCCGGCATTTGTTCGCGGCGTATGAAAGACGGCAGCATAAGGGACTTGGCATGGAACAAGACGTTTATCGTGAAAAGTGTGGCTACCCGGCGGGATGTGGTACCTATACATTTTATAGGGCAGAATTCCGACCGCTTTTATTCCATCGCGGAATGGTGCAAACGGTTGCATCTCAAGTTTAACCTGGCCATGCTGTTTTTACCCGATGAGATGTACCGCAGCAGGCATGGCGAGTATCGGGTCGTAATCGGGAAACCGATACCATGGAGCACGTTCGACAAATCCAAAAGCCCCCAACAGTGGGCGCAGGAAGTAAAGGAACAAGTGTATAAGTTATAAAGAGAAGAAAACAGATTGATGATATGGAAGAAATCATAGCTCCGGTGAGTAAAGAACTGCTGAAGGCAGAACTGACCGCGGATAAGAGGTTGCGTTATACGAACAAAAGCCACAATGAGATATACGTGGTGACGTGGCAGGATTCACCGAATGTGCTTCGTGAAATCGGCCGTTTGCGTGAAATCGCTTTCCGGGCTGCCGGTGGAGGTACGGGGATGTCGCTCGATTTGGATGACTTCGACATGATGGAAGAACCCTATAAGCAGTTGATCGTGTGGGATCCCGATGTAGAAGCCATTTTAGGCGGCTATCGTTACTTGTTGGGGGCAAAGGTGAAGCTGAGGGAGGACGGGCAACCTATTTTGGCCACTTCCCACATGTTCCACTTCTCGGAAAACTTTATGAGAAACTATATGCCTTATACGATAGAACTCGGACGTTCGTTCGTGACGTTGGAATACCAGAGTACGCGCCAAGGTTCAAAAGGCCTGTTCACTTTGGACAACTTGTGGGATGGTCTGGGGGCATTGACGGTTTTAGTGCCTGACGTACGCTATTATTTCGGTAAGATGACCATGTACCCGTCTTATAACCGTTATGGGCGTGATATGATTCTGTATTTTCTGAAAAAGCATTTCGAGGATAAGGACAGGCTGATAGTGCCGATTCATCCCTTGCAACTGGAAGCCGATACGGAAGAATTGCGTAAATTGTTCGTTTACGAGGATTTCAAGGAAGACTATAAGATATTGAATTCGGAAGTTCGCAAGCTGGGTTATAATATCCCGCCTTTGGTGAACGCTTACATGGGGTTGTCACCCACGATGAAGATGTTCGGTACGGCTATCAACGACGAATTCGGCGACGTGGAGGAGACCGGCATCCTGATTGCCGTGGACGAGATTCGGGAGGAAAAGCGCAGGCGGCACATTGAAACCTTCTCCGGACGCGGATAACGGAGGAGGGCGGCCTGATCCTCTCGGTTATACGAAAGGCAGGCTCATGCCATTGATTTTACGATATAAATCCAACGCATATACGTCCGTCATGCCGGAGATGTAATCCAATACAGCCATGATGCGGTCGTAGAGCCGTTCGGCGCCGATGTCGTACTGTTGCGACACGCGGTTGATGAGTAACTGCGAATACGCTTTTTCTGGGTGGCATACCGCTTCTGTCATGAGTTCCAACAGCGTGGTGATAACCTGAAAACCGGCCAGTTCGATATCCACGACATCCTTGCTCCGGTAAATCTTGGCGTATGCCATGCTTTCGCAAGCTTTGTAAGCCCTTCGCGGCGTTTCGGAAATGTGGTCGATGAGGCAACCTTCAAAGGTACCGGCCAGGATTTCTTCTTCATTGTCCAAAAACACCTTTACGCATTCACTCTCCAAGCAACCGATGACACAGGAACGCAGGTAGACGATTTGTTCGTTGATGTCGCTGACGTATTGCAGGTTTTTTCGGATACTTTTTTGGCGTTCTTCCTTGAAGAAGCCCAGCAATAAGCTTTGGGTCTCGTCCGTACTGAGGATTTTCAGTTTATGCGCATCCTCGATGTCCATAATCTCATAACAAATGTCATCGGCCGCTTCTACCAAATATACGAAGGGATGGCGCACATATCGCAGGCTGCCTTCTACGCTGGCCTGACGAGGAATGCCCAGTTCTTCAGCTATCCGTTGGTAGACGGGGATTTCGCTTTGAAAGAAACCGAATTTGGCATGTCCGCCAGCCAGATTGGACGAAAAGGGGTATTTGACGATGGAAGCCAAGGTGGTGTAAGTCATGACAAACCCTCCGTCGCGCCGGCCTTTGAAGTGGTGGGTCAGCAACCTGAATGCGTTGGCGTTTCCTTCGAAATGAATCAGGTCGTTCCATTCCCGTTCGCTGAGCCGGTCCCCGTTCGTGGGGTCGCAGTAGGTCCTCAGCCAGTTGCCTTTGCCTTCGCTGAAGAACGTCCCGATGGCTCTCTCGCCCGAATGTCCGAAGGGCGGATTTCCTAAATCATGTGCCAGGCAGGCGGCCGATACGATGGCACCGGCTTCGCTCAGGTGGCTTCCGGACAGCTCCGGATGCTTTTGCAGGAGTGCCCGAGAGATATCGTTGCCCAAGGAACGTCCTACGCTGGACACCTCCAGACTGTGGGTCAGCCGGTTGTGGACGAATACGCTTCCCGGGAGCGGGAACACCTGCGTTTTGTTCTGCAAACGTCTGAACGGTGCAGAGAATATAAGACGGTCATAATCGCGTTGGAATTCCGTGCGGTCGTCTTTCCGGACCTGGTGATATTTTTCCAATCCCAGTCGTTTGTTGGATATCAGTTGCTGCCAATTCATATTCATTCCTGTAGATTCTTCACAAAAGTAATTAAAAAGGTTGACATTCGCTCTTTTTATCTAAAAATCAATGGCTGTGTTCAGAGAATTGGTTATTTTTGTACCTCAAAAACAATCATTTCTACATATAATGGAAGTACGTGTTATTAATAAATCCCATCATCCGTTACCTCAATATGCCACTTCGGACTCGGCAGGAATGGATCTTCGTGCCAATCTGGACAGACCCATCGTGTTGAAACCTCTGGAGCGTTGCCTGGTGCCGACGGGACTCTATATCGCCTTGCCGCACGGGACGGAGGCACAAATCCGGCCGAGGAGCGGACTGGCCTTGAAAAAAGGGATTACCGTGTTGAACTCACCGGGGACGATTGATGCGGACTACCGGGGGGAGATTTGTATCATTCTGGTCAATTTGTCGTCCGAGCCGTTCGAAATACGGGACGGAGAGCGGATTGCGCAGATGGTCGTGGTAAGTTATGAGCAGGCCGGATGGAAGCCTGTGGAGAGTTTGGATGAGACGGAAAGAGGTGCGGGTGGTTTCGGCCATTCGGGAGAAAAATAAAGTCAGTGAAGAAGATTACAGTTTTGATATGCGGAGTCTGGGCCATGTGGTCTGCCTGTTTCACGTCTTGTGCGACGGGAGAGAAGACGCAAGGTATATCGGCCGAGGCACAACGCCGCTTCGATTATTATTATGCCGAGGCCGTGAAGAGCAAGTTGGCCGGGCGTTACGATGATTCTTTCGAGTTGTATAAACATTGTTTGGACATCAAGCCCGATGCGGCCGAGGCGTTATACAATCTCGGATTGTATTATCTGGGGATGGACGACTCTGCCCGATGCGCGTCGCATCTGTCCCGTGCGGTGGCTTTGGAGCCGGATAATATATATTATAAGGAAGCCCTTGCGTCTTTTTATTTGCGCAACCGGGATGATGTGAAGGCCGTGCCTGTACTCGAAGATATGGTGCGGTGCAATCCGACCCGTTCGGATGTATTGGCGCAGTTGGTAAACATGTACATGGATCGTGAGCAATACCGCGAGGCAATCAGCGCACTCGACCGCATAGAGACGCTTGAAGGCAAGAATCTGTCCGTCAGCATGGAAAAGTTTCGTCTTTATCGTGAATTGAAGGAAGACGATCAAGCTTTTGCCGAATTGGAAAGTCTGGCGCGGGAGAATCCTAATGATTTGGCTTATCGCGTATTAATCGGCGATCAATATCTGTTGCTGCAACAGCCGGATAAGGCTCTTGCCGTTTATGAGGAAGTCCGGAAAAAAGAGCCGGGAAACCAGGCTTTACGCATGTCCATGCTCGATTATTATAAGCAGACGGGCCAAGATTCGCTTTATCAGACTCAGTTGGATGCGATCTTATATGGAAAAGAGACTGACGAACGGGCCAGGGTTATGCTCATGCGTAACTATATCGTAGACCAAGAGAATGCGCATGCCGACAGCACTTTGGTATTAGCCGTTTTCGACCGCATCTTCGATTCTGTCCCTGAGACGGTGGATATGCTGACGCTTTATGCCTCTTATCTGCAAATGAAACATATAAATGACCAGCTCGAACCGGCTTTGGAACGTATTCTGAAGCTTGAGCCGGACAATCAGGTAGCTTTGTACCAGTTGGTGCAACTGGCTGTCCATGCCAATGACTATCCGAAGGTGGCGGACATTTGTACGCGTGCCATCATGCACTATCCGGAACAATTACCCTATTATTTCTATTTAGGTTTTTCTTATTATCAGCTTGAACGTCAGGACAAGGCTTTGGATGTGTTCCGCAAAGGCGTGCGGCAGATTAAACCGGATACAGACCACGGCATTGTGGCCGATATGTATTCCATCATGGGCGACTTGTACTACAGCAACGGACTGAAAGATTCGGCTTTCATTGCATACGACTCCTGTCTGGTGTACAACCCGGAGAATGTCGGTTGCCTGAATAATTACGCTTATTATCTCTCATTGGAAAAAAAGGATTTGGACAAGGCTGAAGAAATGAGCCACCGCACGATTGTGGCGGAACCGGGAAACAAGACCTATATCGACACTTATGCCTGGATTCTTTTTATCAAGGGAAAGTATGCCGAAGCCAAGCTTTATATGGACCGTGTCCTTGTAGGGGATATCGAGAAAGACGAAGAAGTGTCCGGCGGGGTCCTGGAGCATGCCGGGGATATTTATGCACAATGCGGTGACATGGAGGGCGCCTTGAAGTATTGGAAGATGGCGCAGGAAAAGGGGGGAGATGTTTCCCAGCTTTTGAAAAAGAAGATTCAATTGAAAAAGTATATTGAAGAATGAAGAGAATGAATTTCGTATGGGGCGTCCTGATTGCCGCTTTTGTATTGTTGCTCTCAGCTTGCCGTTCCACTAAAAACATAACGCAGACGGAGCCGCAAGGTGAAGGAAGTGCCGTAGAATGGGTAGATAAGATGGCGTTGTCCGGTTTGAAGGAGGGGACTGTCACTTCAAAGATGAACCTTGATTTGAATTTGGGCGGGAAATCTTTGTCGGTGGGTGGAAGCTGTAACTTGAAACGGAATGAGGTGATCCAGCTTTCGCTTGTGGCCATGGGCTTTATGGAAGTAGGACGTCTGGAATTTACGCCCCAATATATGATGATGGTCAACCGGATGGGAAGGGAATACGTAAAGGTGGACTACGCAGACGTGCCTTATTTGCAGCAGGCCGGTGTGGATTTTTATACGTTGCAGGCTCTTTTCTGGAGCGATGTGTTTGTGCCGGGACAGGAAGGCCGGTGGCAAGAGCAGGACTTTACCATCTCGAAGAATCAGGAAAGTACGATTCTGACTTCTAAGGCCGGTTCGTTGTTGCAATGCCAGTTCGTGGTCGACTTGCTGACCGGGTTGATTCGCAATACGTCTATTGTCGCTACAGGTCAAGGTTCCGTGCCCCGTCTGAACTGGACTTATCAGCATTTTGCAAATGTGGAGCAAAAAAGTTTTCCCGATAAGATGCAGTTGTCTGTCACGGGAGCGGGGAAAGACTTGACGGCTGTCTTTTCGCTGAGTAATTTGAAATGGAATGCGAAAAGCATTGAGTTGACTCCGGAACCGGGTGGAAAATACAAGAGGGTCAGTCCCGACCTGATTTTAAAACAACTGATAAAATGAAATGTAGGTTAGTCATGTTTTTTACGGTGTGGATGCTCGTGTCCGGCGGAGAAACGCTGGAGGCGCAGACCAATCGTAAGATCAAGGCACTGCAAACTCAGAAGAAAGAAATACAGAAGGGCTTGACCCGTTCCCGGAAAGAACTGAAAACGACAGAGAAGACCGTAGCCACCAAGCTACGTGACATCAGCATGATAGCCAACCGGCTGGAGGCACGCCAACGTTATATCGATACGATGGAGGTGCAGTTGAAAAAGGTCAGCGACCAAGTAAATGCACTGGAACGGAAAGTGGAGCGTACGGCAGCCGAATTGGAAACAAAGAAGGCTGATTATGCCAGAGCCTTGCGTTATGCACGGGCTTGTAAGTCGGTGGGAAGTCCTTTGCTTTTCGTGCTTTCCACCCGTTCTGTGACTCAGATGTACCGTCGTTCGCGTTATGCCCGGGAATATGCCAATTATCAGCGTACGTTGGCTGAGCAAATTGTACGTAAGCAGGATGATTTGTTGGCACAGAAGAATGAATTATTGGGGGTGAAAGCGGAGAAAAACCGCTTGATTGCCGAATGTGAGCAGCAAAAGGCTTTGTTGCAAAAGCAGCATGACGAAGAGCAGAAGAACGTAGCCGGCTTGCGGCAGAAGCAGAAACACCTGAAAAAAGAGGTGGAACAACAGCAACAGCAGCTTTCCGCTTTGGACAAGAAGATAGACCAGATGATAGCCTACGAGGTGGAGCAGGCACGCAAGAGAGCCGAGGCAGCCCGTAAGAAAGCCGAAGCCGAGGCACGTCGGAAAGCGGAGAAGCAGCGGAAGCAGGGTCGTAATCAAGCCGCTTCGGGAAAGAAAGAAGAGAAAAAATCTTCTTCCATCCCTCCGGAGTATAAATGGATTACGCCCCAGGACCAGGCTTTGAATGGCAATTTCGTCCGGAACAAGGGGAGGCTGCCGGTACCTATTACGGGAAGTTACATGGTAGGCAGCCATTTCGGAACCTATAATGTGCCGGGCTTGAAGAATGTACGTTTGGATAATAAGGGAACCAATTACGTAGGGCGCCCCGGAGCTATGGCACGTTCCATTTTCGATGGTGAAGTCTCAGCCGTCTTCCAGTTTGGAGATACCAAGAATGTATTGGTACGCCATGGCAGTTATATTTCTGTTTACTGTAACTTGTCTTCCGTGCGGGTAAGCAAGGGACAGAAGGTCAAGGCGCGTGATATTCTGGGTACGGTGGAAAACGACGGTACGGGTAATTGCGTGCTGCACTTCCAGTTGCGAAAGGAGACTCAGAAACTGAACCCCGAAGTCTGGATAGGGCGTTGAGAGGCTTTCAGCCGGAGCCGCAAATCTTTCTTTATATCTGTAGGCCGTCTAACAGCTCGATGTATAAGGCTATGGCCTCCCGGATTTCCGTTACGGTGATGTATTCGTCCGCCGTGTGGGAACGTGAGGATTCGCCCGGCCCCATTTTCAAAGACGGGAAATGCATCAGCGCCTGGTCGGAGAGCGTAGGCGAGCCGAAAGGTGTGCGTCCCAAGGCTTTGGCTTTGGCCACAATGGGATGGTTCTCGTCTATGCGCGAAGAATTCAGGCGGAAAGAGCGGGCTTTCACTTCACCGTCCGT
>OHHP01000564.1_pt1 | contig 21166 bp, 16 predicted proteins | sample 1568121 | NCBI WGS metagenome assembly OHHP01 (sample SAMEA3879500, study PRJEB24766) | human gut metagenome | biome: human-associated habitat; feature: feces | place: USA | collected 1985/1987
TGGTGTAGGAGTTAAAGGAAAACTTCACGTCATTCAGATAGTGGATCAGTTTCTCGTTGCCGATGCAGAAATCGGAGTCCGTGTAGGGTTTGCCGCTGCACGAGAGTTCGGGGTAAACGGCCAGCACCTCCTCGCTGTGCCCCGGCATCTCGATCTCGGGAATCACCTCGATATGCAGGGCACGGGCGTATTCGACCACTTCGCGGATGTCGTCCTGCGTGTAATAGCCCCCGGCGGCCGCCGGGTCGTCGCGGTGGCAGTAGCGTTTGCCGCCGAAGTTCCATCCCTCCCAGTCGGGATAGGGACGCCAGGCGGCGATGTCGGTCAGGGCGGGGTATTTTTTGATTTCGATGCGCCATCCGGCTCCGTCGGTCAGGTGCCAGTGGAAGCGGTTGAGCTTGTAGCGCGCCATGAGGTCGAGCTGACGTTCGACGAACTCCTTGTCGCGGAAATGGCGCGAGACGTCGAGCATGAAGCCCCGGTAACCGAAGCGCGGGGCGTCCACGATCGTGACGGCCGGAATGCGGCGGCCGTGGTGCCCGGCCAGTTGTGCGAGCGACTGGAGTCCGTAGAACAACCCTGCGGCATCGGGGGCCGTGAGCGTGATCTTTGTGCGGGAGACGTCGAGACGGTAGCTTTCGGGGGCGCCGTCGCCCGTACGAAGCAGTTCGAGCGCGGGTATGTCGCCGTCGGAGGCCTCGGCAAAGGAGGCGGGGAAGAATCCGTCCGCGGCACGCTGCATCCACGCCGCGAGGTCGGCCTTGTCCTGCCCGTCGAGGTCGGTCGTGTAGAGCAGCTTGGCAGGCATACGGAAGGCACCTTCGCCCCACGTCACCTGCTGCGGGGCCGGGATGATGCCCGTGGCCGGGCACCCGCCGCCGGCACACGAGACAAAGGCGAAAGCGGCGAGGCAAAAAAAGATAAGTGTAATTTTTTTCATAATGTCTTTTATGTCGGGGTACAACAAATCGGAATAATCCGGCCGGAAACCGGAGACAGTCCACGACCGGAGACCTGGGTAACCGCAACCCGCAGTATAAAAAAGGCCGTGCAACCCGGCTTATGCCGGGGTCGCACGGCCCCTGTCGGTCTATAAGCGGACTAATTCCACTTGGTGTCCATCATCGTCGGGTTGGAGCTGCCGCCGACGGCATCGTAACCGTGGCCCGTGAGGTCGCGCACGATATTGCCGGAACCGCTGTCGTTGGGCTCCCAGGCGTTCATGCGCCAGTAAGCGAGCAGCCCGTCGGACGTGGGGTCGACATAGTTCATGTTGTTGGCGATCTCGGATTGCGAGAGGGCGCGTGTTCATACGCGGCACTCGGCGACATAGCCGTCCAGCGTTCGGCCGCCGCCATAGGAGGCTCCCAGGTAGAAACCGCCCGAATTGTCGCTCGTCAGGTCGATGGTCTCGCCCTGCGTTTCCACGCCCGTGGCATACTGCCCGTTGATATAGATGTCCCACGAAGAGCCCGTCCAGACTGCGGCGACGTGGTACCACTTCTCCTTGTCGAACGGCTTGTCGGTAGCTGCGGGCTGGTAGGAGTCGTGACAGATCTGGATGCAGTCGGGATCGACCTTCACGTCGCCGAAACGTACGCCGCAGATGCCCTCGATACCCATGATGGAGCTGATATAAGGATCGCGGGTCTGGAAGCCGAGCATGTATACGCGGGCTTCGAGCGTGAGCTGCGGAAGGGCTGCCAGGTCGGAATTCTCCTGGAACGAAGTCACCTTGTAGATGTTGCTCGATCCCAGGTAGATCGCCTTGCTGATCACCGGGGTCTTCAGCACGATGAAGAGCGTGCGGCTCGGTTCGAGCACGGTCATCCCGCCCGATACGGTCTTGATGCTCACCGGGACGCAATAGGTCACGCCCTCGGAGAACTCCGAGACGGACGTCACCGTGAAACCGATCTCCGAAGAGGTGTTGTAGCCGGCCAGGATGGTCGCTTCCGTCGAGCTGAGCGAATAGCTGTCGGCGGGCGGGATCTGGTAGTTCTTGCCGTATTTGTCGTTATAGGAGGCCAGCAGGTCGGGGCGCACTTCGAGCTGAATGTGGATGTCATGCTCAGCGACCACCGAGGCGGAGACGGTGATCGAGGTCTCGGCAGGGGGTTCGTCGATGGTCATGGATTTGTCGGGATTGCTCTGCGCATCGGTCATGTAGATCGCAGGATAGGTCTCCGCAGTCTCCTGACAGCCCGTGACCGCAGCGGCGGCGAACAACAGCGGAGCGACCAAATATTTCAGTTTCATAGTTCTCTTGTTTTAGGTTTAGTTTGCAGGGGCGAAAATCTCGGCCTCGTTCATGCTGGTATACCCGGTCACCCGGCCGACGTATACCCGGATGTAGCGGGCCTTCACGGTCTTCTTGAACCGGAATATCTTCCAGCCTTCGTCCGTGAGTTTGGGGACGAACGAAATTTCGTTGGTCAGGCTGAACCAGTTGGTGCCGTCCTCGCTGTACTGGAAATCGGTACATTCGGGGTTGGAGTCCTCGTAGTAGATATGCCAGCGGAAGCCGTTGATGTCGTAGGCCTTGTCCAGCGTGATGATGAAATTGCCGCCGTTCCCCCACGAATAGGACGCACTCGCGGCATACCAGCAGTTGGAGTCGAGTTTGCCGTCGAACATGCGGGCTTTCTGCGTATCGGAATCGAGGTTCCAGACGCCGTTGGCGCCGCTCGAAGCGGTGCCCTGGTAGCAGACGATCGTCCAGCCGGAAGCCGGTTCGATCTTCACGCCCGTGAGCGCCGTGGCATCGACGTCGATCTCCATCGCCGCCACAGTCACCAGCACGTAACGCACCAGTGTCTCCTTCGAGGTGTAGACATCGCCCTGCGGAAGCTCGACGACGATGGGGAGCAGGTAGTATCCCTTCTCGATATTGGCGGAGCTTACGGTAACGGACGCCTCATCGGACATGAAGTCCCCGGCCGCCACGCTGAGCGTGCCGAGCGACACCCGTGCAGGGTCGATCGCCTCGTAGGAGGTTCCGTGCTCTTCGTTGTAGGACTCGACCAGCGAGTTGTCCAGCGCCAGCGGGAACGAAACGTCGGCAGGGGCGGGACGCGCCAGCTCGACCCGGATTTTTTCGTCCACCTCGCCCGTGATGGTACCGTCGTCCTCGACCAGGAACAGGTATTTGGACAGGGCGGTCGAGGTCAGGCCGACGATCAGGTCGCCGCCTGCGGGGTTCACATCCTGGATCGCCTCGCGCATATACTTGTAAGGCATAGCCGAATTCCCGTACTCGTACTCCATGTGGTAGGCACCGAAACCGGCGCCGAAACCCTGCGTGGGGTTGAAGCGCGCCATGCCCAGCAGCGAGTTGACACTCTGGCCGTCGCGGCACGAATGCGTGACGCCGCCGTTTTTCCAGTAGGACTCGAAATTCTCGGCGAAGATATACTGCTCGGGTTTCCAGCCTTTGGCATCGGCGTTGTCGAAGCGGCCCTGCAAGTCGGTATAGCCGCCCGAGGCATAAGCCTGCACGATGCCGTAGTCGAAGCAGTCGGCCACATCGGCATGCACGGCATAGGGCACGCCGTCGATCATAAGCAGGCGTCCCGTCCCCGACTTGGGGCCGACGTATTTGCTCATGGCGAGGATCAGCTTCCTGAACAACTCGTTGTCATGCCCCACGAACGGCCCCGAAGCGCCGTAGCCGGGTTCGTAGTCAACGTCGATGCCGTCGTAGCCGTACTTGTCCATCGAGTCCTTGCAATAGGCCTTGGCATAGGCTTCGATGGCCTCGTCGGTGTATTCGCCGCCGCCGATCTCGGTGAGGAACGGCTCGGGCATCTTGTCCGAGAAGATCGTGAAGGTCACCTTCGTGCCCTTGATCTTCTGCACGAACTCCTTGTCGGCGATCTGCTCGGGGGTCAGCGAATGCCACTGGCTCCAGATCGAAATGATGTCCATCGAGTCGGGAGCGCTCTGCAGGCGGGTCTGGTAGGATGCGCCCACGGCCGTCCACGAACCGTACCAGCCGAAAGCGATCTTGTGCTTGGTCTTTTTGTATTCGCGCAGGGCCTGGTAGTAGGCATTATCGCGCAGGATGGGCGACTGCTGGTCGGGATGCTGCGTAATTTCACGCTCGGGATCCGTCCAATCCGAACAAGCGACGAAAAAGGCACCCACGATCGCAAGGGCCGCAACGTATTTCAAGAAATTTTTCATCTTTCGTGTTGTTTTTAAGTTCATTATTTCTTATCCCACCAGAGTTTCGTACCGCCCGTATCGGCCCCGCCGAGCAATGCGGTGGCAGCAGCCACACCCGAGGCATTGTTCGAGTATTCGGAACGCGGGAAGGTCATACGGCGCACCTGGACGCTGGTATCGACCTTGCCGCCGCTGAGGTTGTTGACGACCGGGATCACCTTGGGATAACCCGTACGGCGGAACTCCGACCAGGCCTCCTGGCCGTTGGGGAACATGGCGATCCACTTCTGCGTAATGATCCGCTCGAGCTTCTCCTCGTCCCCCGCGCCGGCGTTCCACTTCGGAGTGATGGACGAAGGTTTCGAAGCGTTGTACTTCGTCGAAGCGTCCGAGGCGTCCTCGAACGACTGGGGTTCGGCCGCGCTATCGGCATAGGTAGCGGCAGCGGCGGCAGAAAGGCCATTCTCGAGGAACGACAATTCGATACCCGCCTTGTAGAACGATTCGTCGTCACCGCCCATGTCCCAGCCGAGCATGGCACCTTCGGCCCGCAGGAAAGCGACCTCGGAGGCAAGCATCCACACCACGGGCGTATCCTTGGCGACGTTGGGCACCGAAAGTCCGGTATAATCCGCCTTGAGCATCGAACTGAGGCCGCTGCGGACACCGTGGTACTTACCATCCTCGCAGGTTTTGAAATAGGTCGGCAGGCGCGGATCCGCAAAACCGTTCATATAAGCGTCGATCGTCGCACCCATGCGGGTGTCGTTATAGGCGTTCCACGTCTCTTCGAGCGGGTTGTACACCTGAACCGAACCGGAATTCTTGAGCCACGCCCCGTCGTCCGAAGCGGTCATCACCCCGTCCCTGACGGCCTCCTCGGCATAGGTGCGGGCAAGAGCGGGTTCGACGAAACGGATGCGCACGGCCATGCGGAGCTTGACCGAGTTGGCCAGCTTGAGCCATTTCGCATAGTCGCCCTGGTAAACGGCGTCGACCTTCTGCAACGGCCTGGCGTCGCCCGCATTGGCCGCGTACTCCTTCAGCACCACGATGGCGGCATTCAGATCCGTGAGAAGGTTCTTGTAGACGGTCTCCTGCGATTCGTAGGGGTTTTCGGTCTGGCCGAAATTCGAAACGGGGATCGGGCCGTAGATGTCGGTGGTACGCTGGAGGGCCATCACCTTGATGACCTCGGCAACGGCAAAGACGTCGTCGGTAACCTGCCCGTTCTGGTAGGCGTACTTGAGGTTGAGCCATGCAGGCATCACATTGGTGAAAGCCACCGAGAAGGGATAGTTGTTGTAATCCGTACCGTCGAGGTCGTAGGTACAGGTATAGCTGCCGCCGTTGAAGGCCTGGATCGGGGAGAGATAGCCGCCGAAGGCGTCGCCCATCAGGTTGCAGGCACGCTGGAACTCGTTGGCCCCCACGTCGCTGCACGGGATCACGGCATCCATTTGCATGGTGGTGATGTAGGTCTTCTTGTCGACCGACTGCACCGCATCGGGATTGGTGTTGAAGGATTCGAAGTCACCGGTACAGGCGGCAAGCGCCGCGGCGGCGAAAAATCCTATTGTATGATTGAATCGTTTCATTGGTCTGAAGTTTTAGAATTGGAGTCTTACGCTGAAGCCGATAGTCCGGGAGCTGGGCTGCATGAAATAGTCGAGCCCCTGGTAATAGGTACCCGTGGAAGCGGTGATCTCGGGATCGAACGGCGCCTTGTTGTAGATCATCCACAGGTTGCGGCCGACGAGCGACACGGTCATGCCGACCTTGTCGTTGAACCACCTGGAAGGAAGGTCGTAGCCCAGCGTAAGTTCACGCAGGCGGACGTTGGTCATGCTGTAAACGTAGTGTGAAAGCATCGAAAGCCCGTTGCCGTTGTTGGCATAGAAGACCCTGGCATCGGGGATTTTCTGATCCTCGGAGATCCAGACACCGCCGTTTTCACGGGCGTCGGCCGAATCCTGCGAGGCACCCCAACGATCCATCAGGGCCTGCGTCGCCGAAACGCCCTGGCCGCCGATGCGGGCATCGAACAGCACGCCGAGGTTCACGCCCTTGTAGGAGAACCGGTTGTTCCACCCCAGGCGGAAGCGGGCTTCGGTATTGCCGCCGTAAAGCCACGTATTGGGATCGGTGGTGACGGTATTGGTATTCGGGTCGACATAGATACGCCCCTGGTCATCGGTCTTGAGCCCCGTCACGTAGAAGTCGCCGATCGAACCGCCCTCCCTGATCTTCATGCGGTAGCCGCCGTAGTCCATGTTCACCTCGTCGATGGTGATCAGGTTGCCGGCCACGTCGCGCGTCCCCTCGGGGACGAGTTCCTTGATCTTGTTGCGGTTCATCGAGAAGTTGACGTTGGTCGACCACGAGAAGTCGCGCCACTTGTTCTTGTAACCCACGACCGCTTCGATACCCCAGTTGTTGACCTTGCCGGCATTGACATAGGCACGTTTGTAACCGGTGCTGGGAGGTGCATCGTAGCTGAAGAGCTGGTTATAGGTGTTGGTGTTGTAATAGGTAAAGTCCATCCATATCCTGTTGCCGAGGAACTTGGCGTTCAGACCCGCCTCGAACGACTTGGTGCGCTCGGGCGTGAGGTTGACAGCCGGGGCATAGGAGTCCGACGAAACGATACCGCCCGTCTGCAAGGGCGTATTGACACCGGTAATAAACCGCTGCGGGGCGTTACCCACCTCGGCATAGGAGGCACGCACCTTGAGGAACGAAATGCCGGCTTTCGAAAGGTCGGCCATCGACGAGATGACGGCCGAAAGGCCCACCGACGGGTAGAAAATGTTCATATGGGGCGTGAAGGCCAGCTGCGAAGCCCACTCGTTGCGCGCCGTCACGTCGAGGTAGACCATGCCGTTATATCCCAGCTGGGCGGTGGCGTAGATGGCCTGCGTCTGGTCGTGGTAGCGGTCGGCGTAGGGTTTGGTCTGCGAGTGGCTCATATCCACGTTGTAGACCGAGAACTTGTTGGCGATGGTGGCCAGGTGGCCCTCGAAGCCTTCGCCGTCGTTCTTGTCGTCGAGAATGCTCGCACCCAGGTTGAACGACAGGGAGAACTTGTCGTCGAAGAAACTCTTGTTGATCGACAGCAGGGCGTCGGCGTAGAGGTTGTTGTGGTGGATCTTGTTGTTCTGGTAGTTACCGTACTCGGAAGCGAACAGCTTGTCGGACGAGGCATAGATCTTGCGCGTATAGTTCATCACCGTGTTATCGGTGCGCACGCGCCCCGTGAGGGTGATCCAGTCGGCAATGTCCCACTTGAGCGTGGCGTTGAACGTATAGCGGTGCGCCGTGTTCTCGAACAGCTCGCGGTTGGTGATCCACCAGGGGTTCTCGACGCCGGTGATGAACTCCAGGGGCCAGAACTGCTTCATGTAGCCCGCCGTGGCGTCGTAACGCTCGTAAACCTCATACTTGGAGATGTCGTCGCCGCGCGGGAAGAGGTAGACGGGGATCAGCGGGTTGTGGTAGAGGCCCTGCACGAGCGGGTTACGCTTGTACTGGCGCATGTAGGAAGCGCCCAGGTCGAGCGTCAGCTTGTCCTTGATGAGCTGCGTGGTATTGCGGACGGTGAAATTGTACCGGTTATAGACGTTGTTGGGAATGACGCCGCGCGAATTGAGCGAAGCGGCCGAGAAATAGGTCTGGTTCACGCGCGTACCGCCCGAGACCGAGATCGCATTGGTCTCCTCGAAGCCGGTCTGGAAGAAATCCGAGGGGTCGTACGAGGTCGGGGTCGAGAGCTTCGTGCCCCAGCTCATGGAAGGTGCCGTAGCGTCGGTGCCGTAGGTGTTCTGGAACTGCGGCATGACGAACGGCGATGAGAAGGTGGTATTGTTGGCGTAGTTCACGCGCACACGCCCCTCTTCGCCCTTTTTGGTCGTGATGACGATCACGCCGTTGGCACCCTGCGAACCGTAGAGCGCGGCCGCCGTGGCACCCGAAAGCACCGTCATGGATTCGATGTCCTCGGGGTTGAGGTTCGAAATACCCTCGAAATCGCCGCCGTCGGGCGTTTCGTAGGTGCCCTCGGTCTGCGACGAACGCAGGTCGGGCATCGGAATACCGTCGATCACATAGAGGGCGTTGTTGTTGCCGCTGATGGATTTCACACCGCGCATCACCACGCGCGTGGAACCGCCGACGCCCGAAGCGCTGGCGTTGATCTGCAGGCCGGCGACCTTACCCGAAAGGGAATTTATGAAGTTGGCGTCCTTGACCGTGTTGACGATGTCGCCCGCAACCTCCTGCACGTTATAGGTCAGCGCCTTCTCAGACCTCTTGATACCGAGGGCAGTGACGACCACGGCATCGAGCACCTCGTTGTCCTCGTGCAAGACCACCGACAACGGTGCGGAACCCGAAACGGGGATCTCCTGCTTGGCATAACCGATCAGCGAGACTTCGAGCACGTCGCCCGGCCTGGCCTGCGGCAGTGAGAAATTACCGTCGACATCGGCAGCGGCACCGGTCGTCGTACCTTTGATAAGTACCGTAGCGCCGACCAGGGGCATGCCCTTATCGTCCTTTATGACTCCGGTAACGCCGCCCTGGGCGCTGTGGGGGGGGGAATTTTTAGCTTTCTTCGAGAGTACGATGTGTTTGTCACGAAGGGTGTAAGCGATGTCGGAGCCAGCGAACAACTTGTCCAGCACGGCCGTCAGCGGTTCGTCATGCGCCGTGACGCTCACTGTGCGGGCAGTGTCGATGTCCGACGTGTTGTAGACGAACGAACAGCCCGTCTGCTGCTGGATTGTCTGGAAAACCGTGATGACCGCTGCGTCCCGGGCATCGAGGCTCACACGCGAGAGGGCTTGCTGCGTCTGTGCCGCGGCGACGGTAGTGCCGAAGCATCCCAGGAGCAGCATCGGGATGACGAACAGACAACGGAAACATGTAGCGACAACATGCCCTCCCCTGCCTGTCGCAAGGTTAGTTTTTTTCATGGATCAGAATTTAGGTTAGTTGTAATTGTAGGTTGTCAAAACAGGCCGCAGAGCAATGCGGCATCCGGGAAAAGGACATTAATTCACCATAGGCGGATCGAAAGTTTTTAAGTTCGTATTCGGTTATCGTTCAGGGTTTGCGTAGAGTTCGATGTCGTTGCCGACGATCTTGTAGTTGAATTTATAGGTCAGCTGGAATACGGACATGATGTGGTAAATGCCGTCCTCGACGCGGAAATTACCCGAGAAACGCATGTTGCGGAGCCGGTCGTCCATGAAGCGGATATCGACGTTGTAGTAGCGTTTGAGTTCGGCGACGATCTCCCCGAAGGTGTCGTGCTCGAAGCAGAAGCGGCCGTCGATCCAGTTGATCGAACGCTCGGCCGAGGGGTCGTCCATCAGGCGCATGGCGTGCGTCCGGGTATCGAAGACCAGCTGCTGAGACGGGTGCAGGCGCACGGAAGCCTCCTCGCGGCCGGAAGCATAGGCTTTGACGGCGCCTTCGAGCAGGACGGTAGTGACACGGTAATCGTTATCATCGTTACGGATGTTAAAGCGCGTACCGAGGACTTCGATATCCAGGCCGCTGGTCGAGACGATGAACGGCGCCCGGCGGTCGTGCTCGACCTCGAAATATGCCTCGCCTTCCATCTTCACACGGCGTTCACGCGAAAAGAAGGGGGCAACATATTCCACGCTGCTCGACGAATTGAGCCACACCTTCGTACCGTCGGGCAGCACGACCTGCGAACGCTCCCCCAGCTGGGTGACGACGGTCACGGGCTGCGCCAGGCGCTTGGAAAGCGATACGGTCGTGAGCCCGCCGGCCAGGAGCACCGCGGCGATCACGGCCGCAGCGGCAATACGCACCGCGACACGGCGCAGGGGGATACGGCGTCCGGCGTGCATGCGGCGCTTGAACTGCCGGAGCGAACGTTCGACGTCGATACCGGCCGCGTCGTTGATACGGTCGCTGACATATAATATATAATAGACCTGGCCGAGCATCCTGCGGTTTGCAGCCGAGCGGTCGTACCACGCCTCTACGGCCGCCGCCTGCGCTGCGTCCAGCTCGCCTTTGAGGAAGGCTACCAATACCTCTTCGTCGATTTCGAAATTTGCCATGCTGTTTGCTTGTCTATAAAGTAATACAATCCGTCAGCAAAGGATGCTAACGGAAAGGCGAAAAAAAATTCAGATTTCCTTATCAGGAGAGGTCAGGCCACAGCAACAGCACGAGCAGCGGCCAGTAATCGCTGAGTTCCTCGCGCAGCAGGCGCACGGTCTGCCCGATACGGTAATTGACCGTCTGCGGGGAAACGTTGAGGCGGGCGGCTATTTCTTTGTGGGTCATACCTTCCAGGCGGTGCATACGGAAGGTCTGCTGGAATTCAGGAGGCATTTTGCGCAGAGCTTCGGCCAGCCGCTGCACCAGTTCACCCTCGAGGTAGAAATCGGGGTCGTCGAACGTCTCTTCGTAGTGTTCGGCCAGCTGGCGGATGATGCGGTTCTTGAGCGTGTCGCGCGAGGCGCTGTTAAGCGACTTGTTCTTTACGATGGTGAACAGCAGCGATTTGAGCGGCATCTCGGGAATCAGCGAGGTGCGGTTTTCCCACACCCACATCAGGGTGTCCTGGACGAGTTCCTCGGCGCGTACCGGCGGCACGAAGCGCGTGGCGTAGGTGCAGAGCGGTTTGTAATAGCGGCGGAAAAGCGCATCGAAACATTTTTCATCCCCGGCACGGAGCAATCCGACAACCGTGCGGTTGTCCTGTATGTCGATCGTATGCGCGTTATCTGCCATCGGCCGGTATATTCTTCTGTCCCGCCGCCCCGAAGAACGGCGGAGGGACTGAGCAAAAATACAACTTTATCCAATATTTGCAAAAAAGATTCCGTACGGGGCATACGGTGCGTCCGGACGGAGTATGCCGAAAGGGAACGGGGGGAAACGGCGCAGGCAGCGCCGTATCCGGCGACAGGGGAAAGGCGGAGGCCGGGACGGCGGCGATACGCCGCCTTCACGGGGAAGCCCCCTGCCGCCCGGCGGGAATGCGTCACGGCACAGGCCGGGAGCCCGGGCACGGCATGGACGCGAATACCATGGCGGCCAGCCGGGATATTCCCGGCCTATGCCCGGAAATCGCAACCGCAGAGCAGGAATCCGCCGAATTTTATTACCTTTGCGGGGCAGGCCCGCCCTGTCGCTGCCGGCCGAGGCCGGGAGAGGAAAGTCCGGGCAACACAGAGCACCGCGCAAGCTAACGACTTGATATCCGTGAGGGTATAGGAGCGTAACAGAGAACGACCGCCCGCAGGGGATTTTCGTAATCCCGGCGGGTAAGGGTGAAAAGGCGGGGTAAGAGCCCACCGGCCGGATGGCGACATCCGGGCCGTGCATTCTGGAAGTTGAAAGTTCGCGTATACCGGCGCCACAAGAGAGGGCGGCCCGCCCGAGCCGGAGGGTAGAACGATAGAGCCTTACGGTGACGCAAGGTCTGGATAAATGGCAAGCACTTCGTTTCATACGAGGTACAGAACCCGGCTTACAGGCCGACTGCTTTTTCTTTTTTCATCACCTTTTAACATGAAAAGCCTATGCCGTACAACATACATCAACTGGAATTCTTCTTCACGCACAAAATATGGTTCATCAATGAAGAAAAGTTTTCACCGGTCAAAAAATATGCATTCAACGCCCTCCGCAAATTGGTGCTCACGGCTGAATGCTACCTGTCCAAGCATCTGAACAGCCACGCTTCGGCCCTGACCTACTCCACCATACTGGCCACCGTACCCATCCTGGCCATCATTTTCGCCATCGGCCGGGGATTGGGATACGGTTCCATCATCGAAGAGAAAATCAAAAGCAACCTGAGCGTCAACCAACAGTTTGCCGACATGGTGCTCAATTTCATCAATTCATACCTCGAGCATACGCAAAGCGGAATCTTCATCGGTTTCGGCCTGCTTTTATTGTTGTACACCGTCGTCCAACTGACCGCCAACATCGAAATCGCCCTGAACAGCATCTGGAACGTGAAAAACCAACGGTCCATTTACCGTCAGATAACGGACTATATCAGCGTCTTCCTCCTTCTGCCCATCCTGATCATCATCAGCAGCGGCCTTTCCATATTCCTGGCTACCATCGCACAAGACTATCCGAATTTCATGGTGCTCAGCACGACGGTGAAAATTCTCATCAAACTGTCTCCGTATGCCCTGAGCGGTCTGCTCTTCACAGCCCTCTACATGTACATGCCCAATACGGACATCCGTTTCCGGAATGCCATCCTTCCGGGTTTCATCGCCGGCACGGCGTTCCAGTTCCTTCAATATTTCTACATCCATTCCCAGATATGGGTGTCCAGTTACAATGCCATTTACGGGTCTTTCGCAGCCTTGCCCATGTTCATGCTGTGGGTCAATTTCTCATGGATTATCTGTCTTTTCGGCGCCCAACTTTCTTACGCCAACCAAAACCTGAGAAGCTATTACTACATCAAAGACATCCATAAGATAAGTCGCAGCTACCACGACGTGCTGCTCATCCTCATCATGTCGAAAGTGTGCAAACGATTTGAAAAGGGTATGGAGGGCTACACCGTGAAGGGGCTTTCGGTAGAAACGAACCTCCCGTCGGGAGTGGTCGGCCGCCTGACCCACGAACTGAACCGGATGCACCTGTTGGTTTTCGACAGAACGAACGAAGATGCCGCCGTGCGCTTTGCCCCGGCCGAAGACATCAACCATCTGACTGTAAACCTGCTGTTGGAACGGATAGACAATTACGGAGACAAATTTACTCCGGCAGCCATCCACCGGAACAATACGGAATGGGAAACCATACGCGAACTACGCGCGCGATATATAAATAAGGAGAAACCCATCCTGCTCAAAGATATTTGAGCGAGAATGGGCGTCATACGGCTTTTACGACCGATACAAAACAAAAGCCGACCGTCCTATTCTTCGAGCAGGTTCGTCATGCGGCTCAGATACTTGCCGATGATATCGAATTCAAGGTTGACCACAGAACCCGGTTTCAAAGAATGGAAATTGGTATGCTCATACGTATAAGGAATTATGCAAACCTGAAAAGTATCTTTTGTGGGATGGCATACCGTGAGGCTCACGCCGTTGACGGTCACCGAACCTTTATCCACACAAAAATAGCCCCTCTTCACCATCCCGGCATCAAAAGCATGGCGGAAAGTATAGACATAACTGCCTTCGGCATCCTCAACCGACACACACTCGGCCGTACAGTCCACGTGCCCCTGCACGATATGCCCGTCCAACCGTCCGTTCATCATCATGGAACGTTCCACATTCACCTCGTCGCCCACTTTCAAAAGACCGAGATTCGAACGGTCGAGCGTCTCCTTCATCGCCGTCACCGTGTAACAACCGTCCTGAATGCGGACCACCGTAAGGCACACGCCGTTATGAGCCACACTCTGGTCTATCTTCAGTTCGTCCACAAAAGAACATTGCAAAGTAAAATGCACATTCTCCTGCTCTTTCACAATCCCGGTGACCCGGGCACATTCTTCTACAATTCCTGAGAACATAATCCTATCACGTTTTATGGTTATCTTTCAAATTTCAAATATACTCTTTTTAGTAGATATATTCAGCGATTCAGTCGAAAAAAAATCCCTCATAGTACAATTTATTTCCTCCCCATCTTTATTCTTTGTACTTTTGTATAGTTAAAAAGATGAACTTCATGAGTTACAAGAATTATTTGATGTATGCCGCGTGCGTGTTTCAGGCTCTGGCCGTCGCCGGACAAGACTCGACCCGATGGTCACTGCAAGAATGTATCGACTATGCCATCGCCCATAACATTCAATTAAAGCAAAACAAAATTACGGAAGAACAGGGTGCTGCCGACCTGCTGCAAAAGAAGGCCGAACTGTTCCCCAGCTTGTCTTTCAGTACCACACAAGCCATAGACTACCGGCCGCTGCAAAAGTCGGAGACCAGTATCGTAGCCAATGGCATCGCCAACAGTTCCTCTAACAAATTGACGGAAAACGGCAACTATGGCCTCAACGCTTCGTGGACCGTATGGGACGGGGGAGCCAACCGCAAAAACATCAAGGCGCAAAAGCTACAAAACCAAATCTCGGCCTTGGCCACACAGACCACTGCCAACAGCATCCAGGAGCAAATAGCCCAGTTGTACGTGCAAATTCTCTACTCCAAAGACGCCTTAGACGTAAACAAAGCCATGGAAGAAACGGCGAAAAGCCAGTTTGGACGCGGAAAGGAGATGTTTGAGCAAGGGCAAATTTCTAAAGCCGACCTGGCTCAGTTGGAGGCACAAGCCGCCAGTGCACAATACGACTGTGTGGCTACCCAAACCCAAATCGACAACTACAAACGGCAGTTGAAAGAACTGTTGGAAATCACGGACGACCGTAAGTTCGACATCTCCGGTATAGGAACAAATGATGAAGCAACGATGCAACTTATCCCCAGTGTCAACGAAGTGTACCAGAAAGCATTAAACCTGCGTCCGGAAATCCAAAGCAGCCGGTTGAGCATCGATGCCGCCGATTTGGACATCGACATTGCCAAAGCCGGATATTACCCCTCCATCTCGCTGACGGCCGGTATCGGCGACAGCCACTATTCCGGCAGCCGTGAGTCGGCGGGGGAACAAATGAGACAGAACCTGAGTGCCTCGGCCGGTGTGACGCTGTCCATCCCAATCTTCGACAACAAGCGAAACAAAACCAATGTGCAAAAAGCCAGGCTGAACAAGATGGACAGTGAACTACAGTTGCAGGACCAACAGAAGAAACTGTACAGTACCGTAGAAGAGTATTGGCTCAACGCATACAGCAACCAACAGAAATATGTAGCAGCCAATGCCAAACTCAAAAGTGCACAGACCAGTTACGAACTGTTGGACGAGCAGTTCAAAAACGGCCTGAAAAACATCGTGGAGCTCATGAACGGACGGGACGAGCTAATGAGCGCACAACAAGACCGCCTGCAAAGCAAATACAATACCCTGCTCCATATCCAACTCCTCAAATTCTATCAAGGAGAAAGTATCAACCTTTAAAAACATAACAGACGCCATATGAAAAAAAAGAAAGTTATCATCACGGTTGCCATTGTAGCCATCGCAGCAATCATTGCCATAATCGCATGGCCCAAGAAGAGTGTGCCCGTGGAGTTTGAAATGACCGACGTACAACCGGATACCATCCGTAACAGCGTGACCGCCACAGGAACCATCGAACCTGTAACGGAGGTAGAAGTCGGTACACAGGTCTCCGGCATCATCAGCAACATATATGTGGACTATAACAGCCTCGTGAAAAAAGGGCAAGTCATTGCGGAATTGGACAAGACGACCCTCAACAGTGAATTGAACAGTGCCCGGGCCAATCTGGCGAGTGCCAAAAGCGAACTGGATTACCAGACGGCCAATTACAAACGCTATAAAACGCTGAACGAAAAGGGACTCGTGAGCCGGAACGATTACGAAGTGGCCTATCTGGACTACCGCAAGGCTTTGGAAACTTACAACACCACGAAAGAAAGCGTGAAGAAGGCCGAAACCAATATCGGCTATGCCACTATCACCTCGCCCATCGACGGTATCGTGTTGAGCAAGGAAGTGGAAGAAGGACAAACCGTGGCTGCCAGTTTCGAGACGCCTACCCTTTTCACCATCGCCAAAGACTTGACCGACATGCGTGTCATTGCCGACATCGACGAAGCAGATATCGGGAGTGTAAGAGAGGGACAAAACGTCACGTTTACCGTAGACGCATACCCCAACGACACTTTCCACGGGCAAGTGACACAAGTCAGACAAGAAGCCACGGAGACAGACAACGTCATCACTTACGAAGTCGTCATTTCCGCACCGAACAACGACCTCAAACTGAAACCCGGACTGACAGCCAACGTATCGGTCAGCACACTGGAACGTACAAATGTGCTGAGTGTAAAAGCCAAAGCCTTACGCTTCACCCCGACCAAAGAAGTACTGGGCAAAGCGTATAAAATCGTAGACACGGACGGCAAAAACAAGCTTTGGACGCGCGAAGGAAACACACTGACGGCCCACAAGGTAAACATAGGGGCGACAGACGGCATCCGGACCGAAATCCTGGGAGGCATCAAGCAAGGAACGCAAGTCGTAATGTCCATGACGGAAATAAAGGCACCGGAAGGGCCGCAGGAAGAAGAGACCAACCCGTTCATGCCGCGTCCCAAAAAGAAAGAAAAGAAATAACCCGGGTTAAAAGTCCATTATCATGGAAGGAAACGAACAGAAAAAAGTAGTCATAGAGCTACAGAATGTGAAACGGAACTTTATCGTGGGCGATGAAGTGGTACATGCCCTGCGGGGAGTGTCGTTCAAGATTCACGAAGGGGAATTTGTCACCATCATGGGAACGTCCGGTTCCGGCAAATCTACGTTGCTGAACCAATTAGGTTGTTTGGATACGCCCACTTCGGGAGAATATATATTGGACGGTGTACATGTCCGCACCATGAAACGCCGCGACCGGGCTGTCCTGCGCAACCGGAAAATCGGTTTCGTATTCCAAAACTATAATTTGCTGCCCAAAACGACGGCAGTAGAGAATGTGGAACTCCCCCTCATGTACAATTCATCCGTCTCGGCCAAAGAAAGAAAGGAACGGGCTGTCAAGGCACTCGAAATGGTAGGCCTCGGTAACCGCCTCTACCACAAGTCCAACCAAATGTCGGGCGGACAAATGCAGCGTGTGGCCATTGCCCGGGCATTAGTCAACGACCCGGCCGTACTCTTGGCCGACGAGGCAACCGGTAATCTGGATACACGTACCTCTTTCGAGATTTTGGTATTGTTCCAAAAACTTCATGCCATGGGACGTACCATCATTTTCGTAACGCACAACCCGGAGATAGCCCAATACAGCAGCCGCAATATCACATTGCGCGACGGATTGATACGGGAAGACACCCTGAACTCCAACATACTGTCTGCCGCAGAGGCCTTGGCACAGCTTCCGCTTCCGCAAGACGATTAAATAAAGGAATACATGAATACGACCAATCTTTTCAAAATAGCCCTCAAGGCCATTGCTTCCAATAAGCTACGTTCTTTTTTGACGGCTCTCGGCATCATCATCGGCGTGGCCTCGGTTATTGCCATGCTGGCCATCGGCCAAGGCTCGAAACGCAGCATCCGCAAACAAATCTCGGAAATGGGTTCGAATATGATCATGATACATCCGGGAGCGGATATGCGCGGCGGCGTGCGTCTGGATGCCGACGAAATGCAGACCTTGAAACTGGAAGACTACGAAAGCATACGCAATGAAGCAAAATACCTGACAGCCGTCAGTCCGTCGGTCAACAGTGCCGGACAGTTCATTTACGGTAACAACAACACCCCGTCCAGCATATACGGGGTCAACGAAGATTACCTCACCATACAGCAACGTAAAGTGGCAGACGGCGAGTTCTTCACGGAACAGGACATCAAAACGGCCGCCAAGGTATGCGTGTTGGGACAGACCGTAGTGGATAACCTGTTCCCCGACGGAAGCAGCCCTATCGGACGTGTGGTGCGGTTCAACTCCATCCCGTTCCGTGTGGTCGGCGTACTGAAGTCCAAAGGTTATAACTCCTGGGGGATGGACCAAGACGACATGGCGCTCGCCCCCTACACCACAGTCATGAAACGTATCCTGGCGGTGACTTACCTTCAAGGCATCAACTGTTCTGCCGTTACCGAAGATGCCACGGATATGGCGATCGAGGAAATCACCGAAATCTTACGCAAAAACCATAATTTAAAAGAAGAAACGGAAACCACAGAAGCCGACGTGGACGACTTCACCATCCGAAGCCAAGAGGAAATCTCTTCCATGATGAATTCCACGATGGACTTGTTGACGATCTTATTAGGTAGCGTGGCCGGCATCTCACTGATTGTCGGAGGTATAGGCATCATGAACATCATGTACGTATCCGTAACGGAAAGAACCAAGGAAATCGGACTCCGCATGTCTGTGGGAGCACGCGGTATAGACATCCTGAGCCAGTTCCTCATCGAAGCTGCCATACTGAGTATCGCGGGAGGCGTAATAGGCGTCATATTGGGTGTCGGGGCGGCATATGTCATCAAGGTTGCTGCCAATATGCCCATCTTCATCCAATGGTGGAGCATCGTGATGAGTTTCGGTGTCTGCACGTTTATCGGGATTTTCTTCGGCTGGTATCCCGCCAAGAAAGCCGCCAATATGGATCCAATCGAAGCCATCCGGTATGAATAAACGACTATGAAATGGTACTTGAATTATAAACACTCACAGGAACTGCTCATCCATCTCTTGGCATGGGTGTTCCTGTTTTGTTTGCCACCGATGCTGATCGGACGGGCCAACGAACGTCCCGGCCAAGAGGAAATGTTTCGTATGATGGGGCCTCCTTTGGCCATGGCCATGGTGTTCTACCTCAATTATATATGGCTTGTTCCCCAACTGCTGTTCAATAAAAGAAATAAAGCCTACGTCCTCTCCAATGTGGCGTTCTGCATCGGTATGCTGTTCTTCACCCATCTGTGGTTTGAGCTGGTCAATGCCTATTTTCACAGTACTCCCCCTCCTCCCAAAAACAGTATGGGATTCTGGGGCTTCCTGTTGTTTCGTCTGCGCGATTTCATTCTGTTCGGACTGATTGCAGCACTGGCCGCCACCATCCGTATGAGTAAAAAATGGCACGAAGCTGAATTGGGCAGGCAAAAGGCCGAACTGAAAAGGATTGAAGCCGAACTGAAAAACCTGCACAACCAGATCAATCCGCACTTTCTGCTGAACACCCTGAACAACATCTATGCCCTGATTGCTTTCGATACGGACAAGGCACAACAGGCGGTACAGGACCTCAGCCGATTGTTGCGTCATCTGCTTTACGACAATAATCAGGATTTCATCCCATTGAACCGTGAACTGGAATTTCTGAAAAACTATGTGGCACTGATGAAAATCAGATTGTCATCTAATGTAGACTTGCAATTCCATATCGACATTCCAAGCGAAAACCCGATCCGGGTAGCTCCGCTTATCTTCATATCTTTATTTGAAAATGCCTTCAAACACGGCATCAGCCCGGTCAAACCGAGCTTTATACATATCAAAATCTACAGCTCCGGTCCCGACACCCTAAGCTGCTCTATCGAAAATTCTTATTTTCCTAAACAAAGGAATGACATCAGCGGCAGCGGCATCGGTCTGGAACAAGTCCAAAAACGTCTCGACCTGATTTATCCCGACAAATATGAATGGACCAAAGGCTGTGATGAAAACGCTACGGTCTACAAATCAATATTAACGATACACACTACCACAAAATGACTCTTAAATGCGTAATCATAGATGACGAACCGCTGGCATTGGAACTGATGGAAAGTTATGTCCGCAAAACACCTTTCCTGGAACTATGCGGCAAATACAACAGTGCCGTCATGGCACTGAACGACATCAACTTCTGGAACATCGACTTATTGTTTTTGGACATACAGATGCCCGACCTCAACGGCTTGGAATTATCCCGGATGCTTCCCCAAGACACCCGTATCGTTTTTACCACGGCTTTCGACCAGTATGCGTTGGACGGCTTCAAAGTCAACGCTTTGGATTATCTGCTCAAGCCTATTAACTATAATGAATTCTTGACTGCCTCCCGTAAGGCTTTGGAATGGTTTGAACTGAAACATCAGGCAAATCCTTCCCGTGAAGAGGACTTTATCTACGTAAAATCCGACTATAAACTCGTTCAAATCCGGTTGGAAGACATACTCTACATCGAAGGACTAAAAGACTATCTGAAGATTTATACGGAAAACGACCCTCGCCCTGTCCTAACACTTATCAGCATGAAAAGTATGGAAGAACGCCTGCCGTCTCCCCGATTCATGCGAGTACACCGCTCTTACATCGTACAGATGAACAAAGTGAAAACATTGGATAAGGGACAAATCATTTTCGGCAAAACCCGCATCCCCATTTCAGACACCTATAAAACAGATATTACGGCCTACTTGAACAAGTATCTCTTATAAAAGGTACAAAAATGACTAAAACAGAAGGTCCGTCTGCCCGATATTGCTTTTCTTTTATTAAATTTGCGCAGAACTTCAAAAAGATTGAACCCATGAGAAAAATTCTATTATTGTTATTATGCGTACCGATGTTGGTTTGCGCAAAATCCAAAAGAGACGACAGTAAATATCTGGTCGGTGCCGTACCTGAAGTGAACGGACAAGTGCTGTTCCAGCAAACCTTTGCCGTGGAAGGCAAAAACAAACAGCAGATATACGACGTGATGAAAGCCTACCTCAATCAAATAATGAAAGGGGAACAGCAAATGAAAGGTACCAAAATGGCTATGGAGGATGCCTCTACCGGTACGTTGGTCGGACGTTTCGAAGAATGGATGATATTCAAGAAGAAACCTTTCGTCTTGGACCGCACCCGTTTCCGTTATTTGCTCACCATAAAATGTTCCGACGGGAAGTGTCACATGGAACTGACGCAAATCAGTTACTATTATGAGGAAGATTTGGACGGGTATAATGATGCCAACGCCCTCAACAAGGCTCAAAACAAGTTGCTGTGGGGTTCTGCCAAGTTCCGTCGCAAAACGGTAGACCGCGTAGAAGAAATCTTCACCGGAGCACGCGACGCTTTTGAGCAACCGGCGAAAGAAGAACACCGGGCCACGAAACTCATTGAATAACAAAGAACCATATGGCCGGAGCCTATAAAATGGCACACAAAAATGCCGCAAACTGTCCAAAACTATTCGGAGGACAGTTTGCGGCATTTTTGTGTATGATTGTTTATATGCGGATATTGCCGGCCTTGTCAGGTGCCTAATTCAACGACTTTCTCTTTTCCCGGAAAGACGGTCAGCCTTGCAGTTCCGTCACCATTTATCACCACCTTTGAATAGCCGGCCTCCACCACGACTTTTCCATCCAGCATGATGATTCC